>RHMF01001023.1_pt1 | contig 12652 bp, 12 predicted proteins | sample 5365151 | NCBI WGS metagenome assembly RHMF01 (sample SAMN10266501, study PRJNA497801) | feces metagenome | isolation source: feces | host: Bos taurus | place: China: Prairie of Fairy Mountain | collected 2017-08-14 | reverse complement strand
TTTTTATGGTATCAGAATAACCTTGGAAAATCAATGTTTTATGAGAATAAGCGGTCTTGCTGATAGGTCTGCATTTGTCCATTTTTAGAAAAATAATGGACAAATAATGGACAGAAAATTGCAGACTGCATGTTTATGATCAAGAGAAACAATGATGGAAAGGTGGCTGGACTATGAAACAGAAAAAGAAAGGAAATCAGAAAGTGACTTGTCCGTATTGTGGAGCCCATGCAGTACTTCGGGATGCTGGGTTTGTATATGGAGAAGGTGCTATGGTGGAAAAACTCTATGTATGCTCCAATTATCCTGCCTGTGATTCTTATGTTGGGGTGTTCCGTAATAGTGATATTCCAAAAGGAACACTGGCGAATAGTGAATTGAGAAATAAAAGGATTCGTGCTCATAAGAGTTTTGATGCTATCTGGAAAGAAGGAATTATGACAAGAGGGCAGACGTATCAGTGGATGCAGCATAAGTTCTCTCTGACAAAGAAGCAGGCGCATATCGGATATTTCTCAGACTATATGTGCGAGGAGCTGATTCGGTCGTGTGAAGATGTATTGAAAAATAATATGGTAAAGGGTGCATGATGAGAGAGTGGAGTATGAAATTGTAAATATCTCAATAGAAATGTGATTTTTGATAAATAGTAAAATACAGATTTTTCCCATAAAAGCGTTGCAACTGCAACGCTTTTTGTTTTCCTCTTTTTTTATACTGATTGCATAAAGGAACACATCAAGTATGGAAAAGGGAGGAGAAATATGAGTTACTTTCCATTTTTTATCGATATCACAAATAAGCCTTGTCTGATAGTGGGAGGCGGCATCGTTGCTCTTAGAAAAATAGAAAAGCTATTGCCTTTTGGTGTAGAGATCATTGTTATTTCTCCAGCCTTTTGTAAAGAGATTCAGGAGATGGAAGGTATCCATCGTATCTGCAGAAAATTCCATCCTACAGATATCGTCGGCAAAATGTTTGTGATTGGTGCAACAGACGATGAAGCTGTAAACAGCCAGATATCAGAGATCTGTAATGCAGAAGGCATTCTGGTCAATATTGTGGATGACAGAGAAAAGTGTGGTTTTTTCTTTCCTGCATTGGTGAAGAAAGGCGAGTTTGTAGCAGGTTTTTCCAGTGGTGGTGGCAGTCCTGTTGCCGTTCAGTATATTCGTCAGAAAGTCGAGGAAGTTGTGCCTGATTATTTTGATCGTGTGGTAGAAGTTCTTTCTTCTGTTCGCCAGAAAATAAAAACGGAAATCCCTGATATCGCAGAAAGGGAGAAAGCCTTCAGGAAAGTGTTTGATTATGCTATGGAAAACAATGGCGAAGTCAGAGAAGAAGAAATCAGCGTATTGCTTGAAAGATAAGGTGGAGAAAATGGAAAGAATCAGAGTCGGGACAAGAAAAAGTCAGCTTTCTCGCAGACAAACAGATATAGCGATTGAAACATTGAAATTGACCCATCCAAATTTGGAAACAGAGATCATTCCTTTTCAGACCAGAGGGGATAAAATTCTGGACAGACCCCTTTGGGAGATCGGCAGCAAAGGTCTTTTTGCATCGGAATTTGAAGAAATGATTTTGCGTGATGAAATAGATATTGCCATCCATAGCGGTAAGGATCTCCCATTATTTATTGCGGAAGGTTTGGAAATCATTGGTGTGCTGAAAAGGGATGATCCCAGAGATGTTCTGGTTATGCCAAAGGGCAGAATGCCGGAAGAATGTAAGACTATTGGCACAGGAAGTCTTCGCAGACAGCAATGTGCAGCAGAGGTCTTTCCATGGGCGGAATGCAAACTGATCCGTGGGAATATCCATACGCGACTGAAGAAACTGATGAATGGGTGTTTTGATGCTATCATCCTTGCAAAAGCTGGTCTGGATAGAATGGGTATCACCGAAGAAGACGGATATACCTTCCGTGTGCTTTCTACAGATGAGTTTCTTCCTGCAGCCTGTCAAGGCATCGTAGTGGCAGAAGGCAGGCCGGAACTGGCTGACTTCATCGGAAAAATGACCCATGAAGAAACCCGTTATGTCTTTGAAGCAGAAAGAGAAGTGCTGATGCTTTTGAATGCAGACTGCAGTGAACCTGCGGCAGCTTTTGCGGAATTGCAGGGAGATAACATCCGTCTGAGAGTGATGTATGGCAGTTGCCGTGCGGAAGGAACTGCACCTGTAGTGGACCGTTTGAAACTGGCGGAGGAGCTGGCGAGGAGGCTGAAAGAATGACAGGAAAAGTATATCTGGTGGGGGCAGGCTGCGGCGATCCGGAACTGATCACATGGAAAGGACTGAACTTGCTTCGAAAGTGTGATGTGGTTCTTTACGATGATCTGGCGGCGCCGAAACTGCTGGAAGAAGTAAAGGCAGACTGTGAACTGATTTTTGCAGGTAAACGATATGGGAAACATTCGTTGCCCCAGAATGAAACCAATGCCCTTCTGGTGCAGAAGGCAAAAGAGGGGAAGATGATTGTCCGCCTGAAGGGCGGAGATCCCTTTGTATTTGGCAGAGGTGGCGAAGAAATTCTTGCATTGCAGGCAGAAAATGTTCCCTATGAAGTAGTCAGCGGTGTGACCTCGTCTATTGCAGTACCTGCGGCGGCAGGAATCCCGGTCACTCATCGTAAGACTGCAAGAAGTTTCCATGTGATCACGGGGCATACAGCAGAAAATGGAAAAGGGGCTGTAACAGAAAATCTGGATGTACTGGCAAAACTGGAAGGCACACTGGTCTTCCTGATGGGGCTGCATCATTTAGAGGAAATCACACAGGGGCTTTTGGCAGGCGGAAAGGATCCTGGAACACCTGCCGCAGTGATTTCTCAGGGGACAACACCATACCAGCGAACAGTTAGGGGCAATTTGGGAGAACTGGCGGAAATGGTAAGAGCAGCAGAACTGAAAGCACCTGCGGTTATTGTGGTAGGGGAAACGGCTGGACTGGATTTTTCAAGGACCATCCCTAGACCTTTGTACGGCAAGAAAATTGGGGTGACAGGGACGAAATCTGTGACCAGAAAACTGCGTGATCGACTGGAAGAACTGGGGGCAGCCGTAACAGAAATGGATTACTCTGTTCTCACTCCTTACAGAGAAAATATGAATTTAGAAAGAGCATTGAAGAAAGCAGGGGAATATTCCTGGGTGGTGCTTACCAGTCCCAATGGGGTAGAGAGTTTCTTTGATTATCTGAAAAAACTGAAACTGGATGTCCGTAAATTAGTGGGGTTACAGTTTGCAGTCATTGGCACAGGTACAGCAGCTGCTTTGGAAAAGAGAGGCGTGTATGCTTCTTATCTGCCTGAAAAATACAATGTGGAAAGTTTTGCCGATGGGCTTTGTAAAAAGGTGAATAAGAATGAAAAGATTCTGATCCTGCGTGCGGAACAGGGTTCTGATGTTCTGACAGAAAAATTGGATACTGCAGAGCTGCATTATACAGATGTGAAAATTTATGACATTCGTGTGGATGATGATAAGAGAAAAGATGCTCTTTCCGGAGTACAGGATATGGACTTTATTACCTTTGCCAGTGGCTCTGGTGTAAGAGGCTTTCTGGAAGATGGTGGAGCGATTCCTGCGAAAACGAAAATTGTTTGCATCGGTGATTCTACACAGAAAATGCTGCAGAAATATGGATATGCAGATATGCTTGTGGCAGAAAAATTCAATGTAGACGGTGTGGTTGAAATGATCGTAAAGGAGGTAGAGCAATGAAAAGATTCAGAAGATTACGTACAACAGAAACGATGCGAAAACTGGTCAGAGAAACCAGAGTTTCTGCAGAGGAATTGATTTACCCCATTTTTGTGATCGATGGGGAAAATATCAAAAATCCTGTAGCATCCATGCCTGGGGTGTATCAGTATTCTATTGACCGTATGGATGAAGTGCTGGGAAAAGTAACAGACAGTGGGATCAGTGGTGTGCTGATTTTTGGTATCCCTGCAGAAAAAGATGAAGTGGGTTCTCAGGCATATCATCCTGATGGTATTACCCAGAGAGCGATTCGATATATCAAAGAGAAATATCCTGAGATGCTGGTCATTGCGGATGTATGTCTGTGTGAATATACTTCCCATGGTCATTGTGGGCTGGTACATGGCTGCCATATTCTGAATGATGAAACGCTGCCTTTGCTGTCAAATATGGCTGTCACACTGGCACAGGCAGGGGCAGATATCATTGCTCCCTCTGATATGATGGATGGCCGTGTGGGGGCAATCAGAGCGGGGCTGGATGATGCAGGTTTTACAAATGTGCCAATCATGGCATATAGTGCAAAATTTGCGTCTGGTTATTATGGGCCTTTTCGTGATGCAGCCCATTCTACCCCTCAGTTTGGTGACAGACGATCCTACCAGATGGATCCCTGCAACAAAAAAGAAGCCTTGAGAGAAATCGAAGATGATCTGGAAGAAGGGGCGGATATGTATATTGTGAAGCCTGCGCTGGCTTATCTGGATGTGGTTGAGGCAGCTGCACAAAGATTTGATGTGCCTCTTGCAGTTTATAATGTCAGCGGTGAATATGCCATGGTAAAGGCAGCAGCGCAAATGGGCTGGATCGATGAGAAACGCATCGTGATGGAAAATATGATCGCTATGAAAAGAGCAGGTGCAACGATCATCATTACCTATCATGCGCTGGATGTGGCTGCATGGCTGAAAGAGATATCTTTATAACAATCGAAAACAATTTTTTTCAAAATCAAGAAGACCTTCTTTACGCATCTTACTCAATTCATTGGACATGGCACTTCGATCAATAGAAAGAAAATCTGCAAGCTGCTGACGATTAAAGGGGATGGTAAAGGTAGAACTGTTTTGTTTCTGTGCTTCTTCAGATAAATAAGAAAGTAATTTTTCTCGTGTGGAACGCTTGGACATATGATCGAGCTTCTGCACGAGTTTTTTGTTTTTTTCTGAGATTGTAAAAAACATGTTCTGTACTACCCTTGTGTGAAACTGACAGGCGGAAGGGCAGGTTGTAATGATTTTCTTTACATCGAAAAAGATAACGGCACTGTCTTCTATTGCAACTACATCATTGATCAGAACACCGCTTTCAGGTGCAACATAGGCTTCGCCAAAGATTTCACCCACTCCGATATGTCCGAGGATACTGCGGTTGCCCCAGTAATCATCCTTTTGAATATGCAGAGCGCCTGCAACTAAAATAGTAATATCGCTTAAATGTGTGCCTTGTCTTAATACATAGTCTCCTTTTTTATAAATCTGCATTCTTGCGGAAAGGCAGGAAAGCATTGCGGAGATTTCTTCTTCACCGACACCGGCAAACAACTTTGTTTTTTTCAGAATTGAAACATATTCTTTCATAAAACACTCCATTCTGTTGTAAATACAACGGTATTGTTTTTTATATTATATTATAATAAGCCTGTAAAAGCAAGAAATGAGAAACCCCATAACCAGGATAAATAAAAAATAAGATTTATCTGGCTAGCAAAAAAACAGATGAACGGAGGAACAACAAATGGAAAGAAATATGTTTTGTTTTCAGTGTGAACAGACAGCAGGCTGTTCTGCCTGCACAGGCTGTGCTGGTGTATGTGGCAAGAAAGCTGATACAGCAGTATTGCAGGATAAACTGACAGGTGCGCTGATTGGTCTGGCAAGAGCGACGGAAGGCAATGAACACCTTGTGACGGAAGCAACTGACAGACTGGTAGTGGAAGGCTTGTTTACTGCAATTACTAATGTGAACTTTAACAATGAAACATTGGATATCCTTATTGATAAGATCGAAGAAGAGAAAGAGCGCCTTGTTCCCAGATGCACAGAATGTGAATCCCCCTGCGGCAGAAATGACGATTATGATATGAATGATCTGTGGGACGCAGATGAGGATATTCGTTCTTTGAAATCTCTCATTCTGTTTGGGATTCGTGGTATGGCGGCGTATGCTTACCACGCAGAAGTTCTGGGTTATCGTGATCCTGAAGTGAATGCATTCTTCTACAAAGCCCTTTTTGCAATTGGTATGAAGGACTGGGGAATGGAAGAACTGCTGCCAATTGTAATGGAGGTAGGTGCAGTCAACCTCAAATGTATGGCTCTGCTGGATCAGGCGAATACAGAAACCTATGGAAATCCTGTGCCTACAGAAGTAAGTCTGACAGTAGAAAAAGGTCCGTTCATTGTTATTACAGGCCATGACCTGTATGACTTAAAACAGCTTCTGGAACAGACAGAAGGCAAAGGGATCAATATTTATACTCATGGAGAAATGCTCCCGGCACATGCGTATCCTGAACTGAAAAAATATGCACATCTGAAAGGAAACTTCGGTACTGCATGGCAGAATCAGCAAAAAGAGTTTGCAGATATTCCTGCACCCATTCTGTTTACAACAAACTGCCTGATGCCTCCAAAAGAAAGTTATGCAGATCGTGTGTTTACAACAGAAGTAGTATCCTATCCTGAAATCGTACACATTGGCGAAGAAAAGAACTTTGCCCCTGTGATTGAAAAAGCACTGGCTCTTGGCGGCTATTCTGAAGATAAGGAATTTACAGGTATCAATGGCGGGAATAAGGTAATGACAGGCTTTGCACACAATGCGGTTCTTTCTGTTGCGGATACAGTTATTGAAGCAGTAAAATCCGGTGCTATCAAACACTTTTTCCTTGTAGGTGGCTGTGATGGTGCAAAAGCAGGCCGTAATTACTATACTGAGTTTGTAAAACAGACACCTGCTGACAGTGTGATCCTGACACTTGCCTGTGGTAAATATCGTTTCAATGATCTGGAACTGGGAACAATTGGAGGTCTTCCTCGTATGATGGACATGGGTCAGTGCAATGATGCCTACAGCGCAATTAAAGTAGCATCTGCCCTTGCGGATGCCTTCCAGTGCGGCGTGAATGATCTGCCTCTTTCCATGGTGTTGTCCTGGTATGAACAGAAAGCAGTATGTATTTTACTGACATTGCTGCATCTGGGAATCAAAGATATTCTGCTCGGCCCCTCTTTGCCAGCATTTATTTCTCCTAATGTATTGCAGTTCCTTGCAGAGAATTATAATATTGCTCCTATCAGTACACCTGAAGAGGATTTGAAGAAATTGCTTAGCTAAAAAACAGCGGCAGAGAGAATGAAATCTCTCTGCCGTATTTTTTGTATATATGTAGAATGAAGTGTGTTATGCACCTAAAAAGTTGCCGATAAACATACCTGCATATGTTCCGAGGACATAGCCGAAGGTGCCGATCAGCATGATTGGTCCGATCAGTTTTGTCCAGCCCTGGGAAATTGCCATGGCGGCTGCGGTGGTAGGGCCGCCGATATTCGCATTGGATGCCAGGATACATTCCTCAAGATCAAATTTCAGTAGTTTGCCAAAGGTAAAAGTAAACAGCATATTCACCAATATGATGACAGCGGCGAAGACCAGCAGTAAAGGAGCATTCTGAAGGATCGCCCTGATGGAAGCAGGCGCACCGACCGCAAAGAAGAACAGATGGATCAGATAAGTGCCAATCTCCTGAGAACCAGAAAGCTTTTCTAAAGGTTTTGAAAATACTGTGGCGATAATCATAGTGAAGGTAGTAAGGATCAGATATTTATTGCCGAACAGTCCGCCAATCATATTGTTCAGAAGGCCTTTATCCTGATTTGCTGGGAATGCTGCGGAAATCAGATTAGAGATTTCTGTGGAAACCCATACGATCATCACACTGAGGGCAATGTTGATGGCGATATCTTTCAGAGAAATTGGCTTTTTGCCCCAGAAGGATGCAGCCTGCGTTACGGAAGTATCAGTGGTGCCTGTGGTGTTGATTTCGTCGATCAGAGGATGTTTGAATTTTCTGTAAAAGAATCGGATGCCGGGAATCATAACCAGCACAAAGAAATAAAGGGTCATCAGCAAATTATCAGCTACCACGGCTGCCGAAACGGATTCTCCGGGGATCTGAAATGCATCAGAGAGGGCAACAAGATTCACGGTGCCGCCGATATAAGTGCCTGTTAGCATGGCGGCAATACCGGGAAGATGCTCGATGTAGTCATGTAATAAAGCATAGCCCAGTAAAACGCCGACTGTTGTGCCAATGGAGCCGATCAGAAATATAATCAGTATCCGACCGGATTCTCTGCCGACTTTCTGGATATCACAAGTGAGCAGCAGCATAGGAATGGCCATGGGAACCACATAGCCCCAGATAATGTCATCGAAAAAGACGCAGTTTGTGGGAATAATGCCAAAGTTAGTCAGGAATAGTGCCCCTAAGAGGGCGATGATGCAGCTGGAAAGTCTGGATGCCCATGTCCAGGTCTGTTCTGCATAGATGGCAAAGGCGGTCCAGCCGCAGGTGATCGCCATCAGTGCCCATGAGTTGTCAGAAGAAATAAATGTATTCATGAATTTCCCTCCTTAGAATGTTCGTTTTATTACATTCAGCATATAACAGGAAGGATTTTGGTGATGTTGCGGCTGCAACGAAAAAATAGTGGTTTTTGTAAGTTTTGTATCTGTATATAACAAAGAAACAGACCTCGTGGAAGGTCTGTTTCTTTGTTAGGATGGAGATGGATTTCATTATTTCAAAATGGAAGCTAAATGCTTTTGTAAATTGCGTGATAGTAAGAAGCAACGGGCCAAAAAATCAAAATATGTTAAGCGTATTCTTGAGAAGCTAGAGGAAACAAGAACAATACTGTCTTGGAATGATCTGGATATTCTGGCCCGTGGACATATACTGCGAAACAGCAGATATGTTTATATGGATTGCTGCTATAAGTGCTGCGGATGTTAGAAAACAGCAGATCAGACGATTGTATTTGGAGAAGGATTGTGTTTCCGACTTATTTTAAGGAAGATTAAAAACTGTTTGTGAAACATTGGAGTGTCTGATCTGCTTACATATACTACCCACCAGCAGATATGTGATTTATTGATTATAGCCTTATTATATAACAAGATTCTGCTTTTATATGTTGCGCCTGCAACGCATTTTGTATGATTACCTATGATATGTTTAATGTATAGAGGTCAGGTCTTCTGTCTCCTGAACGGTATCACGGAGTGTATTGAGAGATGGGATTTCTTTGTTTTCCATTAACTTATGCAACAGTTCCTTTCCGGTCTTTGTGTGGAAATGAACTGCAACATCAGCAGCTTTTTCTCTATAATTTCTGTGTTCCAGACAATTGACGATTAAATCTGCCTCTATCAGAATCTGATGCTCAATACCTTTGCAGGCACCATAATCATGGTGATGGTAGATGAGGTTCAATATTTTTTCGGTATAAGAAGGCACATAGTTGCATGCTTTGAGGAATTTCTTTGCAACAGGAATGCACTCCAATTGTTGCTTTTCAATGGAAGCATCGTTATATTTACGTTTGCATTTTTTGATAGCAATGTCATGCAGGATCGCTGCGCTCTGTACGATCTGCAGCTGCTCCAGAGATAAACCTTCTTCACTGCCGATAGACTTTGCCAGAGAATGTACCATCAGGATGTGCTTTGTTCTTCTGATATGACCATTTTCATATAAAAGGACATCCTTAAGCAACTTTGGTTCATTGTTGAGCATGATTTATCACATCCTTTTTACTTTATGTATTTAGTATAAAGGGATTGCTTCAATTCGTCCGTTGCAGTTGCAACGCGTAGTGTACTTTAGTATACTTTTTCCAGGGAGGGGAATTTATGCAGAAATATGTAAAACAACTTTTAGATTATCCTTTGTTTTTTGGCGTAAAGGAAAAGGATATGATACCCATGCTGAACTGTCTGGGCGGAAAGGTAAGAAAGTTCAAGAAAGGTGAATATATTTTTTTTGAGCAGGATGATGTTCGTCAGATCGGTATTATCATCAGTGGCAGTGTTGACATGGTGAAGGAAGATATCTGGGGCAATAAAACGATGCTGGTTCGCATGAAGAAAGAAGAACTCTTTGGCGAAACATTTTCCTGCGGTGTAGAACAGTCTTCAGTTGTAAGTTTCTATGCATCTTCTAATACAGAAGTGTTGTTCCTTCCCTTTGACCGAGTGATGCACTCCTGTTCTATGACATGTGTGTTTCACCATCGTCTGATTGAAAATATGGTAGCGATCATTGCCAGAAAGAATAAGCAGCTGATGGAAAAAGTAGAAGTCATTTCAAAAAAATCTTTGCGTGAAAAGATTATGTCCTATCTTTCCCAGCAGGCGCAGAAGCAAGGGACGAAGTATATTGAGATCCCTCTGGGCAGGGTGGAGATGGCGGATTTTCTCTGTACAGACCGCAGTGCTCTGACAAGGGAACTGAATACAATGCGTGACGAAGGAATCATTGATTTTGATAAAAACATGTTCCAGATTTTATAAAAACCAGAAAAACGAAAAGGCTTGGACGAGGGGGTCCAAGCCTTCTTTATATTTAGAGGGATAATAAGTGAGTTATGAGTTATTTCTAACAGAGTAATAATTTTGAATGAGTAAAGCTTTAACGTTTTTTGGAGTGAGTTGTTTTTAATACTTGATACCGTTCCAGTACATAGGGCTTGTAACTTCTGCTTTTTCAGGCAGAACCACACCTTTCATTGCCCATCTCAGGTATTCTTCAAAACCTGTACGGTCAACGATGTAGCCGATATGTTCCTTACCACCGGGAGCTTCGGGATCAATATATTCTTTTACATAATCGTATGTATTCAGGATAATTTTTTTGATAGATTCTTCATCTGCCCACTTGATGAAGTCCTGACCCAGACGAGGGTTCTTTCTGCCTGTTCTGCCCAGCAGTGTCAGTTTGTAATATTTCTGCTGGCTGCGTTCCCAGGCTCTGTTGGGGCAGGCCAGTACACATTCGCCGCAGCCGATACATTTTTTTGTATCGCGAACAGGGCGGTAGTTTACCATTTCCAGAGCACCAACGGATTTTTTCTTACATGTTTTCACACAGGCCTGACAGCTGACACAACGGTTGGGGTCAAACTGAGGCTCTGTCATACCCATGATGCCAAAGTCGTGCATGCGAACTTTGTTACAGTCATTGGGGCAGCCTGTCAGAGCGATTTTGAAATGCAGGTCATTGGGGAATACTGCTTTTTCGATTCTCTTGGCAAAGGCTGTTGTATCATAGCAGGCAAAAGGACATACTCTGTTACCGATGCAGGCTGTGATATTTCTTGTGCCGGCTGCAGGGTAGCCTTCGTTTACAGTTTCCTGGTTAATTTCCAGACCTTCGATGATGGACTGCAGTGCCGCATTCACTTCTGCCATGTTTTCAAAGGGGATGCCGGGGATTTCAAAACCCTGTCTGCCTGTGATATGCAATGTGCCATTGCCGTATGTTTCGGCGATGTGCTGCAGGGTGGGCAGATATTTTGCATCCAGATGACCACCGGGAACACGGACACGGGAAGCAGTCAGACCTCTGTGTTTTGTTACACGAAATGCGTTCTTTTTCAGTTTCTTTGTATTAGTATCCATGGTGTCACCTCCTTAGTCGATCAGTGTTTTGCCTTTAGTGTAGTTGAATACGGGACCATCCAGACAGATATATGTATCATTCACTTTACAGTGACCGCATTTGCCAAGACCGCAGCACATCTTTCTTTCCTGAGAAATCCAGATATTTTCTTCGGGAATGCCGATGGACAGCAGACCCTGTACGGAAAAGCGCATCATAGCAGGTGGACCTACCACAACAGCAACAGCATCTTTGGGGTCTTTCAGATTCAGTTTGGGGATATATTCTGTTACCAGTCCCTGTTTGTATTCTTCGTTGCCCTGATTGTTATCTACAGTCATGACTACATTCAGTGTTTCTTCCCATCTTTTCAGGTCTGCACGGAACAGAACGTCGGAAGGACTTTTGAAACCGCAGATCAGAGTCATGTCTTTACGGTCTTCTGTATGATTTGCAAAGTGATCCACTACACCACGAACGGGGGACAGACCTGTACCGCCGGCCATAATGATCAGATCATGACCTTTGTAATCGTTTACATCGAAGCCGTTGCCGTAGGGGCCTCTCATGAACAGTGTATCACCAACATAGTTAGTAAATACTTCGTTTGTTACTTTACCAACGCGGCGAACTGTCAGGTCTACAAAACCTTCTCCGATACCGCTGACGGAAATAGGTGCTTCGCCGTATTTGGGGATGGAAACTTCGAAGAACTGACCGGGTTTCACATCACCTGTGAAAGCCATACGGAAAGTGTATTCGATTTCTGTATGTTTGATTACTTCCAGAATTTCGGAAGAGAAGGGAATATAATCATTTCTTACCATCAGTTCTGCACCTCCTTCATGGCATCTTCCAGTTTATTTACACAGTGGGAGAAGGAAATATATTCGGGACAGACATCATCGCATCTGCCACAGCCTACGCACATGTGGTAGCCGTTGCGCTGTTTGTAGTCCAGTACTTTATGCAGCACTTTGAAACGCATACGTTCACCGTTTTTCTTGCGGTAGCTGCCGCCGCCTGCTACATCTGTATAGCCATCAACCATACAGGAAGCCCATACTCTGCGGCGTTCACCAACTTTGCCGTTTTCACTGTAGAAGAAATCCTGCATAGTGAAGCAGGTGCAAGTAGGGCAAACAAAATTACATCTGCCGCAGTTGATACATCTGCCATCATATTCTTTCCAGATTTCGCTTTTTGCAACGTCTGC
>RHMF01001326.1_pt1 | contig 12657 bp, 9 predicted proteins | sample 5365151 | NCBI WGS metagenome assembly RHMF01 (sample SAMN10266501, study PRJNA497801) | feces metagenome | isolation source: feces | host: Bos taurus | place: China: Prairie of Fairy Mountain | collected 2017-08-14 | reverse complement strand
GGCGATTTTACACTCGGCCTATGGGGTAAAAACCTGACAAACACCGAGTTCAACACCTTCTATTTCCGTTCGGTGGGCAATGACTTCATAAGCCCGGGCAAACCCATCCGCTGGGGTATCTCCCTCGGCTTCGCGATGTAGAGTTGATTTACGAAATATCCTAAATAACAAAACCCCGACCGCAAGAGGCCGGGGTTTGTTGTATTACAACTTTTTGCTCTTAATTTCTTTCGCGGCTGTCACGCCATTCGATGATTTCGGGTGTCAGCTCGTCCTCTCTGTCCACCCAGCGACCCTGACGCATAAGGCGTTCCTTGAAGCGGTCCATACTCTCGACAATTCGGAAAGCGGGTCGCTGACGCGAGTATCTCTCCTCGCGTTTTGAGGGTCGTATCTCCTTATTGAAGATATTCTCACGCGTAGGACGCAACTCCGGTACCCACTTGAAGTTGGGCAGGCGTTGAATCTGATCCTCGGGGATAAGGGCAATGGGGTAGAACTGGAATGGTACATCGTTGCGGTAGGTGATGCCGACAACCTCCCTGTCCTCGATGTAGAACGATGCCGAAGCACTCTCCAGATAGACCAGCTCGGTGACGATAGCCGACTCCTCGTCCTCACGCTGGAAGTAGATGGTCTGCACGTTGCCATCCACATCGTTGCGATATATCTCGTTGTCGCGGAAGAATGTCGTCATCGTCTTGCCCGTAACCTGATTGTAGTAGCTCGAATCAATCTCGGCAACCATAATCGGGTTTTCCAGGAAGTCGGCCTTTGTCAGCTGCTGATTCTTCGTGTGGGCATCAACCTGTGCGGCGGCAATCTGGTTATTGCTGTTCCACAATACAGGCTCGATATACATATGTATAATAGAGTCAGTCGAACTGCTTGCCAGAGAGTCGCAGATGGCTTGTGCATCGGAACGATAGATACGCACCTTGCGGTAGGCCTTCACGACGCGATAGAGTGAGTCCATCTCGGTAGAGTCTGTCGCCAGCGAGTCGGTCATCAGTGAATCGGTCTGCTCGAACTCCTCCTTCTCTACCAATCCTGCTCCAAACATTGAGTCTCGTTTCGACTTGGCCAGCAACATCTGCTTCTCTATCATTGAAAGAGAGTCCAGAGAGTCCAGAACCGAGACATCGCGACCCTTTGCCAGGAGCTTGGCTCGTTTGTTGGCACGACGAACAGAGTCCTTTGCAAGACGTGCCAGCTCCTTCTCCTGGAACTTGGCATATTGTGCCGCCATCTTATCGCGACGCAACATGCCGATAGAGTCGAGCCTCTGCTTGCGGATGATAGCCTCTGCTTTCTTCTCGTTATACTTGAAACGTTGCGATTCGTACTTGGCATAACGCTTCAAATCCTTGAGAGTCAATGAATCCAGCTGCAGTCGTTTGGCCTCCCACGGGTCAATGGCCACAGAGTCCGCAGCGAGTGAATCCATAGCGAGTGAGTCCATAGCCAATGTATCAGCCATCGGCAGCTGCATAGCGAGAGAGTCTGCCGGTGCTGCGGCAGCGGCTGAGTTGGCCTTTGTTATAAAGAAGAATACCTTAATCTTCTCGATGAGCTTTTCGCGAGCCAATCGTATCTTCTCAAGCTTCTTGGTGTTTACCGGCTTCTCGGCCTTTACCTTTTCTGCTTTTTCTGCTTTTTTATCCTTCTTGACCTCCTCGTTTTCTTCGATTGTTTCTTCGCTTACAGACTCTTTCTGTGAGTTATTGTCGTTTGCTGCAACCTCCGCTGTTGTTACATCATCCGTTGCTGCATTCAGGCTATTTTCAGAGGCAACCTCATTGGCGTCAGTGTCGGCCTGCTCAACAACATTCTCGTCAGTTATGTCGGTTGTTTCGACACTCTGCTGATTATTGTTGCTGGTGAGTTGCTTTTGTGCAGAGTCATCCTCTGTGGTGTTGCTGCTTATGGCCTGCTCACTCTTGACCTCTGTTGTCGTTGCAGACTCCACAGCAGCCTTTGTATCGGACTCTGAACTCTTAACTACCTGATTTGTGGTGGTATCGTCTGTTGTCTTTTGAACAGGTGCTTCCTCTGGCTCTTCGGTTTCAACTCTCTTTTCGGTTTCGGGCAGGGCCTTCAATGAGTCCTGAACAGCCTTGTTTTTTGCATCACGGGCCGCTTTCGCCTCCAAATACTTCTGGCGGCGTTCAATCAATGCCTCGCGGTCAGCTTCCGCCTCTGCAACCTTTGCCAATGAGTCGGCAATCTCCTTGCGGCGGGCCTCACGAGCCTCCTCCAAACGAGATATCGTGATGAACTGCATCGTGTCGGCACTCATAAATACGCTATCGCCCTCCGAGGTGTCGTAACTGATAGTGACGGGCTGGCGGGTGAGCAGTGCAATATCCTTGTCGCCCCAATACTCCGCATAGTTGCTGAATGCCAGCATCTTGTTCTTGATGTCGTCCATCTGGATATTGTTGTAGGCGATGATGTGTTCGTTGTCACGATAATATGACAATGTGTCGCCCCACATCTCCTGCTCCTCGGTGAGGATGTAGCCATTCTTGGTTACGACGTAGAGGTTCTGTGAATTATCATAATAACCGGCATCAGCCGACAGATACTCGTCGTCGATATTCCATATCTCGCTGTTCTCAAAGAAGCGTGCAAACTTTGTCTCGGTGTTGTATATCACCGAGTCACTCTTCATATCGTAGTCCGAGCCGTGAATCTCTACATCTTCCACACACACGATGTTATGGTCATCGGAGTAGTAGAAGCCACGCTGCGACTCCAAGATGTCGTTATCCTTGACCAGAACACCACCGCCGGTATATGTTCCGATCTTCTTGTCGGTGTCGAAACGGAAGTTGTATGTATAGAGTAGGGCATCGCCATCGACAACCTTCACGATGGGTGCATATACCTCTGCAAGACTGATGTCGCCATTATACACAGCACTGTCGCCGTAGATGTATATCGAGTCCTGATTGATGATTACATCGCCGAAGAACCCCCAGCGTGTATCGTTATAGCGTACGGCACTATCGCACGTGATGACGGCACCGTTGTGGTGGGCTGCAAAATTTCCCAAAAAATAGACAATGCTGTCGCCTTTGCGGTTGTAGGGGAGGACATCGTCAGCCATAAAGTCAATTCGGCGGCGAGGCTTGGCACTCTTCGCCGGTTTTGGTGCGGGGGCTTCGGCACGAGCCGCCTGAAGCACAGCGACCTCCCCGCTGTTTTCAGCGAGAAGGGCACGGGTATCCATTGCCTCCTGGGCAAAGATCAAACCGGCAAATGCCGAGATGATTATTGAGATAGATAGTATTCGACGCACGAGTTAATCAGATTTTATTTTATCCAATTCGGGAAAGAGAACTCTCCGTTGCGGAATTCGGGATCAACAAATATATAGAAACCATCGATCTTCTCCTTCATCCACTCGTTGAATATCTTCTCCTTTTTCATCTCCAGGGCCATCATCTCAATATCGAGATAATCCTCCGATAAAGAGGCCGTATGAGTCGGAATAATCTGCTTCAGCTTGATAATCTTGCTCAACTGATTGTTGCGAATATCCTCCGACATATAGGGACTTGACACCTCGTCAATCTTCAAGCGAGATATCATCACATAGTCCTGGAAACTCTTGCCCTGGCCAAAGTCCTCCTTCTTGAACTTGGTGCTTGAATACTTAACATTAGCATAGTTGGGGTTACTCATCAGGATATCGTGGTTGGATACCAGACCTCCGTTCATCTTTGTAAGGTCGTCCTGTGAATGCTCCTTGGCTGCATCTTCAAATGAGATTGAGTCTGCTCGGATGACGCTTACAAGGCTGTCAAGGAAGAGTGTAGGCTCCAGCAACTCCTCGTCGGTATAAGTGGGTTTGAGTAATATGTGACGATAGTGATAGAGGTTGTTCTTCGGCTCGTCAATAAGCTCGATGATATGGAAACCGAACTCTGTCTCAACGACCTCCGAAATCTGTCCTGCCTTCAACTTCGACAAAGCGTCAGCAAATGGTGGTGTGAGCTGGCTCAATGGCCCCGGAGGATACTCTCCGCCATTCATCGCCGAACCCGGATCCACCGAATAGGTGCGGGCAAGAATCGACATGGTTGATTTGCCGGAGATGATTCTCTCTCGCATCTCCAAAAGACGTTCTTTGGTACGCTGCTTGGCCTCCTCCTGTGATGAGGGATAGCGTACTATCTGTGCATATACATACTGTTCGGGAATAATCGGCAGATCCTCCTCTTTGAGTGAATCATAGAAGCGTGTAACCTCACCGGGGGTTACAGCCACATCGGTCTCAATGTGGGCTCTCATAGCACGGGCTCCCTCCTGCTCGGTTACTCTCTGGCGGAGTATGTCGCGGTAGTTGTAGAGGGGCATATGCTGCATCTTCTCAAAGTCGGCAATCGAGCCCGCCTGATTAATCATCTGTTGCAGACGCTCCTCGACAAACGAGTTCACATCGCCGGGAATATCCACAGAGTCGATGAGTGACTGGTTGTACAGAAGCTTTTGGGTCATAAGCATCTCCAAACCCTCGTTCATGGGGTCGCGGTCAGATGTGTAGCCCTGTGCTCGTCTCTCCTCGACAATCATCTGTGCGGCGTTGGCAACCTCCGAGTAGAGAATTGCTGAACCTCCCACGATGGCTACGACGCGATCCAACATCACTTGACGCTTTTGTGCTGTAATCATCCCTGCTGTGAAGAGTATGCAGAGGGTTAAAATGGCGGCTAATGTCTTCTTATTGAACATAATTTATGTGTTTCTGTTTTCTGTGTTTCTCTTTTGGCCTGTGGCTATTTGTTTTTCTTCTCCACATCGTAGATGCGTGCGTGACCAGACTCAAAGGCACTGCTCACGATGCTCTGCTCGTGGTTTTTAATGATTTCACTACGACGCTGCGTAATCAATATGCGGCGAATGTTGTCGGCGACAATCTCCAATGGTGCGACGTTGCCTTTGCGACAAACCGAAGTGAGCTCAAAATAGTAGCGGGCATTGTTATCCTTCATCTCCTGTATGCCCAGTCGGTCAAGGATGTTGCTGTAATCCTTCGTATGAGCAATGGGAAGGTGAGTAACAAAATCTGCAAGGTTTACCCACTCCGTGCGATTGTCTATAAGCAGAAAATCATTCTTTTCGCAGATGTCGGTAAACTGTTTGTCGGCAGTGGCCGATGTTGAGGCCTTTGCCATCTGCTCTTTCAGCTTCTTGGCCTGACGATAGTCATCATCAAAGCAGAGTATGCGACCCTTTACCAGCGTGCGGTCGAGGGTGAAGTTCGCTTTGTGTGAGTTGTAATAATCGGCAATATCCTGCTCCGAAAAATCTTCACTCAATTGCTCGTCAATGTGGTGCTGATCCACTTTTCGCATCAAAAGCGACTGGCGATAATCTTCCACCAGGCGTTCAATGTCGGTTTCGGCTTCAGAGAAGAGTTGCTCGGCCTCCTCCAATTTAAGCTGGCGAACAAGCCATTTGTCGATGTAAAGTTTGGTGAATGAAATGCTGTCGGCACCAGTCAGACCTGCCGGTGTTGCGGCTTGTATTTCGCTGATGTTCAGCTCTTTTTTGCCTACGCGTGCGACGGTGTTACTGCCAACCATATAGTCGGGTAACTCCTGACAGGCGACCATTGTCGCCATTGCAAAAAACAGTGATATTTTGGTTAAATGCTGCATAATAATCGACAAAGATAGTTTTTTTACTTGAAATAAACGCACCGAAGGTGGATATTATTACGTTTAGTGCAGATATTTGTCACTTTCGAGCTCCTTGATGTTTTGCCACATACGGGCAATGGCGATGATTGAAACACTCAGACAGAGGGCATAAAGAACCCAGTAAATCTGGTTGTTGTTGATGATCTGCTGGATGGAGCTGTCGGCAGCTCCGATGTTATGCAGGAAGCAGGCCGTTAAGTTGTTCATTGCGTGGAGCATAATTGCCATCACAAGTGAACGGTAACGGAAGTAGCAGTAGCACAAAATAAGGCCGATAAATGCGGCCGAGAGTGCCGAGTCGGGAGCGCCGTGAGCCAGACCGAAAAAGAGTGATGATGTCAGCCACGCAACGACCACGCCATAAGCCTTGCGAAGTGTGCCGGCGATGTATCCGCGAAAGACAATCTCTTCAAACAGCGGGGCAATCAAAACCGCCGATATGAGTAGCCATCCGCCTCCGCCGAGAGGCGTCTCGATGGTTGGCAACATGGCGGCTATCGGCTCGATGACGATGCTGAAACACCACATCAGAATATAGGCACACAGGAGTCTGAACGGAGATGCCCAGCCGGGGGTGCGGAACGATAGCATTTTACCAAATCCTCGCCAACGGCGATATAGCTCTAACACAGTGAGGCATAGAATCATAGCAAAGAACGATACACACGCCGTGAACATGGCTTGCTGCGATGAAACTTCGTCATCAAAAGCGGTGAAATTTTCGTCAGCGACGGCCATCTGCGGAGGCAAAATTCCGAGCTTGTTGCAGATGTATATTCCGACCATTTGTGACGAGAAAAAAATCATCACCATAACGATAATGTCAAGCCACCATGCCTTGTGATGCTTTGACTCGGGTGGTGTCGGATTATCGGTTGGCTGCTCGCTTTTCGGGATGAAAGAAGATGACGCGTTTATGCCGTTTTTACTCTCCGCTATCTTCTCTGTATTAATGTTTTCCATAAAAATATCTCGCTTCGTTGATTGTAATGCTATGTCGCAAAGTTAATCATTTTTTCGCTAATGATTGTGTAAATTAATTTAATTTCATTAAATTTGTCCGATTATATCCTACTCTATTTGGTTTGTGCTCTTGTGGAGGCGTGCTGCCGAAGAGTGAGTTAAGGAAGTGTTGAAAGAGATTTAAGAGTTATAAGATGTCGAAAGTCATTGCATTGGCAAATCAAAAGGGTGGTGTGGGTAAAACCACAACCGCGATAAATCTGGCAGCGTCGTTGGCTCTGCTTGGAAAGAAAGTGTTGTTACTGGATGCAGACCCGCAGGCTAACGCTACATCGGGACTGGGTTTTGATATAGATCTGGACGGTATATATGAGTGCATAATTGGCGAAAAGCGTGCCGAAGATGTCATTCTGCAGAGTCCCGATATCAAAAAATTGTGGTTGCTGCCTTCGAGTATGAATCTGGTGGCGGCCGATACCGAGTTGCCACAGATGGAGAATGGTCACTTTGTGATGAAGGAGCTGTTGTCGTCAATACGCGATAAGTATGATTATATATTTATTGACTGCTCGCCTTCGCTTGGTTATACAACCGTAAATATTCTCACTGCTGCCGATACGGTGCTTATACCAGTTCAGTGCGAGTATCTTGCGTTGGAGGGTTTGAGCAAGCTGCTGAACACCATTCGTATCATCAAGGGCGGTCTGAATCCCGATTTGGAGATTGAGGGCTTTGTGCTGACGATGTATATGCGTAACCGCCTTAACAATCAGGTGGCGGCCGAGGTGCGAGAGCACTTTGGACCATTGGCCTTTGATACGGTTATTCAGCGTAACATCCGTTTGGGCGAAGCACCCTCACACGGCAAGCCTGTAATGTTGTACGATGCATCGGCAACGGGTTCAACCAACTATTTGATGCTTGCCAAGGAGTTGTTGAAGCGTAACCGCAAGAGAGCAAAGCAAGAGAGTAAATAAGAAATAGACGAATATATGAAACAGAAAGGTTTAGGACGTGGTCTTGATGCCATTTTTGGAACAGAGAAGGTGTCGGTAAAGACCGCTCCGATGAATCAGATGGCCGAGATTGCCACTTCGCAGATAATGCCAAATCCCACGCAGCCGCGTACGCAGTTCGATGATGAGGCGTTGCAGGAGCTGGCCGATTCAATTCGCCAGCTGGGTGTTATTCAGCCTATCACGGTGCGTAAGGCTGACGATGGTAAATATATAATCATCAGTGGAGAACGTCGCTGGCGTGCTGCACAGATGGTTGGCGTGGAGACTCTTCCCGCCTACATCCGCGAGGTCGATGATGAGAACCTGCATGCGATGGCGTTGGTGGAGAATATTCAGCGTCAGGATCTGAATGCCATAGAGATTGCTCTGGGTATGCAGCGATTGATCGAGGAGTGTGGTCTTACGCAGGAGGCTATGGCTGACAAGGTTGGCAAGAAGCGTTCGACAGTATCGAACTATATGCGATTGCTCTCGTTGCCCGATGAGGTGCAACTGGCATTGAAGGAGGGTCTTATCACTATGGGTCACGCCAAGGCCATCGCAGGCGTGGATGCCGAGAATCAGCTGTGGGCGTTGAAGCGATGCGTGAAGAAGGGTCTGTCGGTGCGTCAGGCCGAGGCTTTGGCTCGTAAGCTTGCCGAGAGTGCAGATAAAGAGCCTGTGGCGGAGGAGGAGTACCCCGAGTCATACTCTTTGCTGGTGGAGAGAATGGAGCCATACTTTTCGCAGAATATCAGCATCAAACGCGGTAAGTCGGGTGGCGGTAAGATTGTCATCGATTTTGCCAGCGATGCCGATATAGAGATGTTTATTGAACGATTGAGCAAGAGATAAGCCTTTGTGGCGATATAATAAAGTTAATTAGTAATGACGATAACCAATTCGAAAACGGCAGGTGGTGTAGTGTGCTACTTGCTGCGTCGTATCCGTAGGCCCTCTGTCTGCGTGGCACTGCTTCTTATGTTTGTGCTGTGCGGTGTGGAGAGTGCTACGGCCCAGAATTTCCGACGTGGCGACAAGCAGATGGTGTCGGGTGGTATTTTGCAGGAGGCAGAGCCTTCCGAGCAGGACACCATAGTCCTTTCGCGTGCCGATTCGCTTAACCGTTTGAAGATACTGGCCAAGCAGGCACGTCACCGAGCAGACTCCATAGCCCGATATGAACGTCGTCGTCAGCGTGCTATTGAGCAGGATCGCATAGATGCCGATGGAAATATCATTCCACCGGAGCCATGGTTTGGCGACTCGGTGTCGTTGTCGAGGATGTGCTGGACGAGTGCGTTGCTGCCCGGCTACGGACAGATATATAACAAGCAGTATTGGAAGTTGCCTATTTTGTATGGTACTCTCGGTGCATCAATAGGCTTTGCCATACATCAGAACAGTATATACAAACCTTTGAAGAGGGAGTATGATGCGTTGATTTCGGAAAATGGTCTAATGCGTACCGAGGAGTTGAATCTTGTACAACGCAAGATGATACGTTCCAACACAACACGCCAGCTGCTGTGGGGTGCGGCAGCGGTGTCGTACATCTATTTCCTTGGCGATGCTGCGGTGAACTACTCGACAAACGAGGTGTCCAATGTGAAGAAGGCTACCACATTGTCGTTGATATGCCCCGGTGCGGGTCAGATATACAACAAGAGCTATTGGCGAGCCCCTATCGTTGTGGGTGGCTTTGCCTCTATGGTGTATGTGATAGATTGGAATAACCGAGGATATAAACGATTCAAGACGGCCTATGCAAAGCGTGCCGACTTTGATACCAACCCGGGTAACTATCCCTTAGGTGTCTCAAAGGATGAGTTTGAAGGACGTTACTCGGCTTCATATTTGAAGAATCTGCGAGATTCCTATCGCCGAAACCGAGATTTGTGTCTTATCCTCACAGCTGCGGTCTATGCCTTTCAGGTGGTGGATGCCCACGTGGACGCCCACTTGAAAGATTTTGATGTCTCGGACGACTTGACCGTGAGAGTAGAGCCGCTGTTTGATTATCAGTATTCCAATATCTATGGTGGAAACCCTGTCTTTGGAGTCAATCTGAATATGACATTTTAACAATTTATGAGCAAGATAGCAATTAAAACTATTATTGCCTTGCTGCTGGTGTCTGTTGCTATGCCAATGGATGCTGCGGCACAGGTGTTCAAACGCAAGAAACCGACCGTAAAACAGATGCTTGTCAGCGAGCAACGTCGTGCCGACTCGCTGGAGGCATTGGTGGTGAAGTATCAGCAGCAGGGGGATGATGTTGAAGCAGAGGAAACCTCAGTAATTGAGGTTGCAGATGTACCGTGTGAAGCCAAGGTGGTGCTGCCTCCACGGGAATATACCCCGGCGGTTGCTGACTCTCTGGCCGCAGAGCTGAAAATGCGTCAGGTGGACGAGATGTTCGACCGATTCTTTGCCGAGTATATCTGCGAGCCGGTTGAGGTTAGCGGCGATGCCAAGCTCGACTCGCTGTATGAGTCACGCCTGAAGTTGCTGGTGTCGCCCATACATCTTCCCTATAATACTATTGTCCGTTCATACATTCAGCGATATACGCAGCCCACGGGTGTTATGCAGAGTGTATTGTCGTTGGCACAGTACTATTTCCCGATGATTGACGAGGAGCTTATCAAGGCTGGTCTGCCCGTAGAGCTGCATGCTATGGCCATCATCGAGTCGGCACTGCGTTCTACGGCTGTATCGCGTGCCGGAGCTGCAGGTCTGTGGCAGTTTATGCCGACAACGGGTCGTTCTTATGGTTTGCAGATAAACTCTATGGTAGATGAACGCTTCGATCCTGTGAAATCCACAAAGGCAGCGTGCCGATTTATGAAGGACCTCTATAATATGTATAACGATTGGAGCCTTGCCATTGCGGCCTATAACTGCGGTCCGGGTAATGTGAATAAGGCACTGGCTCGTGCCGGAGGTAATCCCAAGTCGTTCTGGGAGGTCTATTGGTATCTTCCCTCGGAGACGCGAGGCTATGTGCCGGCATTTATCGCAGCATCGTATGCCTATGCCTATCATCAGGCACACAATATAACATATACGGCTCCTCCTATGCCGTTGGCTACCGACACGGTGGAGATTCGCCGTTTGCTCCATTTCGGCCAGGTATCATCAACCATTGATGTTACAACCGAGACGCTGAAGAGCCTGAATCCGCAGTATAAACTCGATATCATCCCCGCTACGGCACAGAGCTATACGCTTGTCCTGCCGTCAAATCGCGTGACGGACTATGTTATCAACTGCGACTCAATCTATGCCAAGGACTCTGTCTATTTGAAGGAGTACCTCGACCCAAGCACCGTTGCCAAGAAGATGGAGGAGACCTCCATCATCTATCATAAGGTCAAGTCGGGCGATACGCTGGGTGCTATTGCTCGCCGTTATCGCGTTACTACAAAGCAACTTATGCGTTGGAATGGCATCAAGAATGCCAATAAGCTACGCATCGGTCAGCGTCTGCGTATTGAGAGATAGCAAATTATGATTTACGACGAGAATGATACTATTGTAGCTCCGGCAACCCCTGCCGGTTTTGTGCGTCATCAGACTGAGTGGCAAGGATGCGATAGCGGTGTGCGACGGAGTGTTTCGTGGTCGCAAGAGTCTGCGTGAGGCGAAGCCTTCGACTGTGCATTATGGCAATATCGTAGATGGTCAGGAGGTGGTTGATGATGTTGTGGCTACGGTTTATCGTGCCCCTCATTCATATACGGGCGAAGATAGTGTCGAGTTGTCGGCTCACGGCTCGCGATATATCGTCGAACGCATCCTTTCGTTGCTTGTGCAGCAGGGTGCCCGTATGGCAGAGGCGGGCGAGTTTACCCGTCGTGCATTTTTGGCGGGTCGTATGGACTTGTCACAGGCAGAGGCTGTCGCCGATATCATCGCTGCGGACTCTCGTGCTTCGCACGCTGTGGCCTCTACACAGATGCGAGGCAGTTATTCGTCGTTGCTTTCACAGTTGCGTGAACGGCTTGTAAGGATTACCTCGTTACTGGAACTGGAACTCGACTTTTCGGAGGAGGATGTGGAGTTTGCCGATAGGGCAGAGCTGCGAACCCTGCTTGCGGAGTTGCGTGGAGAGGTTGTTCGCCTCGCCGACTCGTTTATGCTGGGTAATGCCCTCAAATGTGGCGTCACGGTCGCTATTGTTGGTCGTCCCAATGTGGGTAAGAGTACGCTGTTGAATGCTTTGGCGGGTGAGGATAGGGCAATGGTGTCGGATATCGCAGGTACAACACGCGATACGATTGAGGCTTTGGCCAACATAGGTGGCGTGACCTATCGTTTTGTCGATACGGCAGGTCTTCACTCAACATCCGACGCACTGGAACGTATGGGAATAGAACGTACCGTTGCCGCCTTGCAAAAGGCTCTGATTGTGCTGTGGCTTACCGATGATGCTACAACGAAGTTTGAAGATGATATTGTCGGCTTTGAACCGACAGTGGGGCAGAAGGTCTATCGCGTGCTTACCAAGTGTGATTTGAAACTAAATGGTGATAACCCTGCACCGTCAAAATATCCCACAATCGCTATTTCGGCGAAAAGTGGTGAGGGTATGTCGCAATTGTGTGAGTGCTTGCAACAGGCGGCAGATGCGACTACGGCCTATGCTGGCGATGTTATAGTGTCCAATCGTCGTCATTATGAGGCACTTCGCCAAGCAGCCGATGCTTTGCAGCAGTCGTTGCAGGGTCTTGATTCAAACCTCCTGACCGACCTCCTGAGTGAAGATATTCGCCAGGTCGTCTATCATATCGGCACCATCACCGGCGAAATCACCTCCGACGATATCCTCAAAACTATATTCTCTACTTTCTGCATCGGTAAATAACCCTTTATAACACACTGAATATCAATAAGTTATCACTTGTATAAATTGAAAGTAAAAACAAGCATATTTACATCTTAAACAACTGATAATTAACACTTTAAGGATTTTGCAAAAT
>RHMF01001010.1_pt1 | contig 12658 bp, 17 predicted proteins | sample 5365151 | NCBI WGS metagenome assembly RHMF01 (sample SAMN10266501, study PRJNA497801) | feces metagenome | isolation source: feces | host: Bos taurus | place: China: Prairie of Fairy Mountain | collected 2017-08-14 | reverse complement strand
TGCGGACATTATTGATCCGGCTGTGAAGATTCTTGCGGACGATTCGGTGCGGAAAGCATACAACGATGGACGCGGGAAAACGCTTGATATTTTCAAGGCGGCATTGAAAGCGGATCGAGAGGCGGTCATCGAGCTGCTTGCGGCGTTTGACGGAGTTCCGGTCACGGAATATAAGCTAAATCTGCTGGATCCGATTTCGGTCTTTGCAGAGATTATCACGAACGCCGAGCTGATGTCGGTTTTCGGCTTTGCGGGTCTGACGGGGGGCGCGAAATCCTCTGGCTCGCATACGGAGAATACAACGGAAGAAGAAGCTTGAAGTGCTTCACACGGTACGCTTACGCGCGGTACATGACCTATTTGCGCGATCAGGCGTACCGTTTTTATATCGCTGACGAGTTGTATTATCACGCGCGAAATCAAACGCATACGGACCATATCAGGGATCTTTTGTATCCGAAAAAGCAAGACAATCGAACGGCTGAGGAAATCGTCGCTGATATCGTGAGCCGTGCGGGATTGGAGATTGTAAACGATGAATTTATTTGATCTTGCAGCGAAAATATCGCTGGATTCGTCGCAATACGAAAGCGGAATAAAAGAAGCGGAAAGCACCGGCAGAGGATTCGGCGAAAAGCTAAAATCCGGCCTTGGCACAGCGGCAAAGGTTGGCGGCGCGGCGGTCGCGGCTATCGGGACGGCAGCGGTTGCGGCTGGCAAGAAATTATATGATTCTGCCACAGAGGTTTCCAATTACGGCGATAAAATCGACAAGATGAGCCAAAAGCTTGGTCTGTCTACTGATGCTTATCAAGAATGGGATTACGTGCTCGGTCTGTCCGGAGTAAATATCGAAAGCGTTGGCGTCGGCATCAAAACGCTGACGAATCAGCTTGACGAGGCAAAAAACGGTTCGGAATCGGCGCAAGCAAAATTCGCGGCGCTTGGTCTGTCACTGGAAGACTTGAATTCGATGTCGCGAGAAGAAGTCTTTGAGCAGGTTATTTACGGATTTCAGGGCATGGCGGATTCGACCGAACGCGCGGCGCTTGCAAACGATCTGTTTGGGCGGTCCGGCATGGAGCTGACTCCTCTGTTTAATAGCTCGATCGAGGAAACAAAGGCGCTGAAGGACGCGGCGCATGACCTTGGGCTTGTCATGTCGGGCGAAGAGGTCAAGGCCTCAGCTGCGTTTAACGATGCGCTCGATACGATGAGGCGGACGCTGGACGGCGTAAAACGCAAGTTGACAGTACAGTTTCTTCCGGCGTTTACAAAGACTTTCAACGGCATTACGGGGCTGCTGTCGAAGAGCAAGAAAGATACGAGCAAGTACAAAAAGGAGCTTGAAAGCGGGATCCGCGATATCGTCCAGGGTATCAGCGATGTTCTTCCGCAGGCTGTCGAGGTTGCAACGTCGGTCGCATCATCCGTTGTTACGGCGGTCGCGAAGCAGCTTCCGTCCGAATTGCCGAAAATCTTGAAAACTGCGATCGATTCGCTCGGTGACATTGCGGACGCGATCGTCAAAGCGATTCCGGATGTGATGGGCGGCATCGGGTCTTTGATTGGCTCTGTAATCACGAATATCCCGAACATCGTTGAGCTTGCATGGAACATTGTGACAGGGCTTGGAAAAGGGCTTATTGAGGGGATCGGAAAGCTTGGCGAGGGAATCGCAAGCGGTTTTGCCGGTCTATTTTCCGAGCCGATTTCCGAGGACGTGCGAATTGCAAACGAAAAGATGGCGGACCTTGCTGAAAAAATGGAGGGTGTTGGCAATGTCACGGAGGACATGAAGGAATCAATGGCGAAAGCGGACGCAGATGAGATGTTCGCCGAGCATTGGCTGGAAGTGTTCAAAGAATTGAGCGAAAAGACATCTCTCACAAGGCAAGAAGAGGAATTGCTGAATAAAGCCGTTGACGAGCTAAACAAGATTCTGCCGGAAACGCAGAAGATTGTAAAGGACGAAACCGGCAAGTGGGTTGCAAATACAGACGCCATCGAAGCTAACATCAAGGCCATAAAGCACCGCGCGTATGCCGAGATCTATCAGGATAAGGCACGCGAATACATGGAGCAAGTCGCGGATCTCACGATCAAGATGAACGAAGAGAATCTTATACTCGGCGAACTTGAGGATACGTACAAGAGGCTTCGCACAGAGGTACGCCTTGCGTCAGCGCCATATAGAGCGTTCTATGCTGAACTGCTTCGTGTCCGTGATGCGACGGGAATGAACGAGATGGGCTGGGAGAAAGCGTCTGATGCGATGAGGGAATTCGCAGCGTCGCAGGGCGTGACGGAAGAGAATTTCGTTTCATGGGGCAAGGTTCTGCAAGACGCGCAGTCGCACTTGGACGGCATGAAAGAAGAGCTGAACGATACTGGCGCTGCGATAGATGCTCAAAAAGGCGTCATCAAGGGCTATGAAAACAGCATCGGCGAACTTAATACGACCATCGATAAATTCTTCGACTACGCGACGGGCGAACTGGCGGCGGCTGCGGAATCGGCAGCAGATATCGGAGAACAGGTTGCGAAAGGATTCGCCGCCGGAATGGAAATCCATGTGCGAGACGTTCGGGCTGCTGCTGGAGGACTGACGCGTGCCGCGATGGATGAAATGAAAAAGGTTGCCATGATTGCATCCCCGTCAAAGCGCGTCCGTCGAGAAGTCGGCGAGATGATCGGCAAGGGTTTTTCGCTCGGCCTTACCGACGAAATTCAAGATGTGCGAAAGGCAAGTGACGCGCTCACGAATGCCGCAATGCCTGAGCCGCTTTATACCGGTTATGGATATCAAAACAGCCGTGTCAGCTCCGAAACAATGAAACCGATTTATTTGGTGCTGGATTCCGGTGAACTGGTTGGCGCAACAACGCGAAAATATGACGAAGCGCTCGGATCAGAAAACGCGCTAAAACTGCGCTGGGGAGGTGCTATTGCATGAACATTGACAGAATCGGGATCAAAGGATCCGCAGATAATGATTTTGTGATGCTTGACACGGTTTACGGGCTGTATCCTGTGTGGAGATCCCTGTCAGCACCTGAGCCGGTGACAAGCTACGTCAAGATTCCTGGAATGAATGGTGCGCTGGACTGTTCCGAGGAGTTTGGAGAGGTCTTTTATGACACGCGGGAGCTTGATATTGATTGCGTGTATATCAAAGACAGCTGGCATACTGATATCAGGGAATTGACGTCAAAATACCATGGTCGCGAAGTGAAAATCAAGTTCACAAACGATCCTGGCTATTACTGGTCAGGACGTCTGTTTGTCAAAAATTACGATTCGCAAGATCGCAAGCTGACAATGACAGCGACGGTCTATCCGTATCGGTTTTGTAATGATAAGACAAGTGTTACCATATCGGACAACAGGAGCAGAATCGCAACGCTTAGAAATGGTCGGATGCCGGTGGTGCCGGAAATAACGGTCACGGCTCCGGTTCTGCTTGCGTGGGACACGTATTCAAAATCCGTTGCGTTCAGCGAGTATCCGGCTACGTTCACGCTTGCCGGACTGCGCTTGACTGAGGGCGAAAAAGAAGTTACAATAGTCCCGCAAGATAGCAGTTTTATTGTTACATTTGAGTACCGAGAGGGTGATCTGTAATGGACTATACGATTTACGCAGGGAACGACCTGATCTATAATCGTTTGATTCATGACGAGCATGGAAAGCCGCTTTATCCGGTCATCAATCCGGTTCTGAATGAAACGACGGCGTCGTTCTGTTCCCTGACGTACAAGTGCATGAGAGGGACGCCGGCCTATAATAAGTCGGTTGAAATGATCCCGCTAATCAAGGTTTATGAGGACGGGAATCTATACTGGACGGGCAGGATCCTGAAGACGACGCCGAACATCAACGCCGAAAAGGACGTTTACGTTGAGGATTTTCTTGGCGTTTTGTGTGATGGGATCTATCGCCCGTTTGAGTGGTACGGAACGGTTTCGGATTTCTTGCAAAGCATCGTGGACACAAACAATTCGCAAGTCAATCAAAATCAGCAGATTTACGCTGTTGTTTGTGACATTGATGAGGGCAACATTGTGCGGTCCTCCGAGGGTTACAATACGTGCTGGGAGATCGTTCAGCAGAAGCTGTTGAGAATGATCGGCGGTTATATGTGGATCGCGTATGATAACCAGGAGCGTCCGATCCTGCATTATTCGAAAAATGCACGGAACGTGTCGACGCAGAGGATCTCGTTTGGTCAGAATCTACGTACGTACAATGTGGAGTACAATTTTGACGGCTTTTATACTGCTTGCATTCCTCTTGGCAAAAAGGATCAGGAGACAAAAAACTATCTCACGATCGCGTCCGTAAACAACGGAAAGGATTATCTGATCGATTCCGAAAATGCGGCGCGTTATGGCGTGATTTTTGCACCGACAAAAGATACCACTTGGGAAGACGTAACAGTCGCGTCGAATCTGCTGTCCAGGGGGCAAGCGTGGATCCAGTACAGCGCGGCGCGTGCCGTCAAAAAGATCACGCTGTCAGCGCACGATTTGAGTGGTTTGCATGCCGACGTCCGAGCGTTTAAGTGGCTCGACTCCGTGCCGGTTAATGCAGATGAGATTGATGATACGTTTGTGATCGAAACCTTGAAGCGGCCGCTCGGGTCACCGCTGAACATTGACGTCAGCATGGGCGTGCAAAAATCTACGCTGACCGGCTCGAGCGTTTCGCAGTATGAAAACGCGGCTGAAAGAATCGAGGTCATCGAATCGGATTATACGACGAATGCCGATGTGGAATCTGCAATAAGTGGTGCAAACACATCGTTATACAATGACCTTGTGACGCAGATGACGGCGATCAGGCAAGAGGCGAATAGTATTATATCGACGGCGCTTGAAGAGTACGCGAAAACAAGTGACCTTGAATCGCTGACATCGACAATTCAAACGCAAATTGAGCAGCTCGCCGGATCCATTACGGCAACGGCGACGGAGATTGTGGAGCAGAGCATAACGGACTATAATGATGGGTCAATTCACAATCAGTTTCAGGAGATCTACGCGTTCATCCGGCTTGTCTCGTCAGGCGTTGTAATCGGCACGTCGGAAACGCAAGTCAAAATGAAGCTTGTCGGCGATACTTTGTATTTCTTCACCGGTGACGAAGCTTCTGTAACGACCGAAACCGCGATAGCGTATTTTTCGAGCGGAAAGCTTTACGTCAATGAGTCGCAGATAAATGTGCTGACAATCGGACCTGAGGGCGAGGCAATGCACTTTTCAACGGTCGGCAGTGGCAGCACACAGTGTCTATTTTTAAGCCCGAGGAGAACGTGATATGGCTATTGGTCAGTATTCATTCACATTAACCGTCCGGTACGATGCAAACGGAGGGGAATCTGCTCCGCAGGCGCTGACGAGGACGTTTATGTCAAATTCGGTGCCGTATACTGCGACGGTGAATCTGTCGACGCAGACGGTATCGCGAAGAGGATATAGCTTTGTCGGATGGTCGCAATCGTCATCTGCGGCAACGGCGTCGTATCAACCTGGAGGAGCATTTTCGCACACGTTTTCGGCAGTTGATGACGAGGGAAAAGGTTCCGCAACAGTGACGCTTTATGCCGTCTGGACGGCGGCGACGTATGTGGTTTCGTACAACAAGGGTCAGTATGGCACCGGCACGAATACGACTGATACGAAAACCTATAATGTCGACCTGACGCTGCGCGGTGCGATTTTTACGCGTTCCGGTTATACGCAGACAGGGTGGGCGACCGAAGACGGCGGGGCAAAGGTTTACAATCTTGGCGGAACTTACGCGGCAAACGTGTCTGTCATGTTGTATCCGGTGTGGACGTCTACTGTATCGACATTTACGGTGTCGTCATCTGTCATCGCGAATGGTACGGATGTCGGGACAATAACTATCACGCGGTACAGCGATTCGTATTCGCACAGGATAACAATAACGCTTGGATCCGAAACGCTGACGTATACCGGCGTTGCGACGTCGCAGACGTTTACGATTCCGGTTTCCTGGTCGAGCCAAATCCCAAATGCGACGTCTGCTCTCGCGACCTGTGTGGTCGAGACGTTTAACGGGTCGTCACGAATTGGATCCGCGTCGAAGACGTTTACGGTTCAGGTTCCGGGGTGGGTCAAGCCGACCGTATCTGTGACGGGGACAAACAATTCGTCAAATTCGACCGTCAGCGGCTGGAATATCTTGGTACAAAGCTATTCGACGATCACGCTAAGCGCAACGGCTGCAGGAGCGTATGGATCGACGATCACAAGCATTGCGTTTGCTGGTGACGGCGTTGATCAAACAGGCACGTCGACAAGCGCGACGTCTTCCGTGCTGACCACTGCAGGCAGCAGGACGTGGACGGTGACTGTTACGGACAGCCGAGGCAGAACAGGATCCGCGACGTTGACGAGAACCGTCTACGAATACTATAAGCCATGGGCAGCGTTGACGGCATTCAGGTCCGATTCTTCCGGCGCAGAAGCTCCGGCTGACGGAACGTATATCACGGCAACTGGCAGATACGGGTACGCGTCTTGTAACAATAACAATTCGCTGTCCGTGCAGAAGATCGAATACAAGCTGAAAACGGCATCGACATGGACGACGGCTCAGGATCCGACCGTCAGCGAAACGGCATATACGTTCGGCACGATTTCGGTGCTGAGCGAGTACAATGTCAGAATCACGGTCACGGATGCGCTTGGGAACACGGCGCGTCTTACGACGAACGTGGCGTCGGTCGAAGGTTACGCATTTGGGCTGAACGGTAAATGTGTTCGATTCGGCGGTCCGATTCGGATTGATGATGCGTTTGAATGCGACTTCCGAGCATTGATGCGCGATGACCTGACGGTGGACGGGAGAATTTACGCGTCAGGAACGATGCAAAGCGGAACGGTTTCTGTCAGAAGCGTTTCAGCTGGAAATGTTACAACTGTTGCTGTGACATTCGACCATGCGTTTGCGCAGGTTCCGACTGTGGTTGCTTGCCTATATAGCAGTCAAACGGCTGGGCTTGGTAATTGTTCTGTGTCCGTATGGGACTTAACGACAACAGGGTTTTCTATGCGACTTGAAAACAATTATTCGAGTAGCCGCGATATTGGTGCTACTTGGATTGCAATTCTGTAAAGGAGGATTTGAAAATGGTACAGGGAACTACGCCGACGTTTACGTTGATACTTCCGAACACGGTCGATTTGACCGAAGCCGAAGCTTTTCTTTTCACGGTTTCGCAAGGAAGTGCAATCGTGGAAAAAGACGAGAACGACATGGAAATAACGGCGCACGAAGTCGAGGTGTACTTGACGCAAGCTGAAACGCTGCAATTCCAGATTTATTCGGACGCAAAGATCCAGTTAAACTGGGTGTATTCGGACGGTTCTCGCGCCTGCACGAAAGTAAAGACGATTACGGTTGAGGAAAATCTGCACAAGGCGGTGATGGTATGAGTTTAACGCCTATTGTCGTTGACATGGAAGTCGCCGAAAGCAATCAACAGTTCGAGATGGAACTTGCCGAGGAAATTAGTGTCGTAACTGGTGGAGGCACGGATGTATCGGACACGACTGCGGTTGAAGCCGATGTAAAAGAGGGTAAGATTTTTCACAAGGCGAACGGCGACCGTGCTGTCGGAACGCTTGCGGAAGTGACCGAAGCGCCGCTAAAGGATGTCAATCTCATCGACTATGACGGGACGTGCCTGTACAGCTACACACTTGCCGAGTTTGCGAACCTGACAGAACTCCCCGCCGCGCCTACGCATGACGGGCTTGTGTCCGAGGGTTGGATGTACACCCTTGCGCAAGCCAAAACGCAAGCAGCGTCGGACGGAAAGCTATACGTCGGTCATTTGTACAACACGACGGACGGACGGACGCGAATCAAAATCCGGCTTACCGAGGGTCGGCTCTCGCCGTATCTTGGTCTGTATATCAACGGAACGGCTACGGTGGATTGGGGAGACGGCTCTGCGACGAGTACAGTTACGGGGTCATCGTTGACAACGGTAATCAACACGCAACACACCTATGCAATCGCAGGAGAGTATACGATCTACCTCTCGGTCAATGGGACGGCGCGGATCAGCGGAAATGCGAGTTATGGACAGTTGCTGTGGGCGAACGAAACGGCATCATCTACACGAAGCAAGAACGCGGTCTATATGTCGGCTATTGTCGAAGTCAACATCGGAGACGATATGCAGATCGGATCGAGCTCTTTTAACATGGCATATCACGCAAAAGTCTCATACCCTTCTGCTGACGTGTTTGCTACAAAGGCTTTTGGTTTCGGTCTGACGTTTTATGAGATTCCGATAATCTGCTTGCCTTATGGTTTAGATGAAATCGGCAATTACGGAGTTTATAATCCATCCGTCAAGACGGCACAGATCCCCAACACGGTCACAAGCCTCGGCACGTCTGTGTTCAACGGGTGTTACGGTTTGTCGAGCCTAATCATACCGTCGTCCGTAACGAGCATCGGCGCGACGTGCTTCCAAAACTGCTACGGGTTAGGCGAGATTCATTTCAAATCCACAACGCCACCGACGGTATCTGCAAGTACGGCGTTCACAAATCTTCCGACAGATTGCGTGATTTATGTTCCGTCCGGTAGTTTGAGCGCGTATACAAGCGCAACGAACTATCCGTCGAGCAGTACATATACATACGTGGAGGAGTGATAGCATGATCGTTACAGAGATGATTGATGACCGCATCCGGCATTATTCGGATCGCGGAATGAAGATCCGTCAGGTCGAGACGGGGATCGTGTATGAGGACGCGGTTGATATCGTGCCGTGTCCGTACTCTTACGAGGAAACGGAAGAACCGATCGAGGTGGAGGTAATAGAAGATGCCTGATAAGGAAGAGTTGGAAGAACGTGTTACGGAAATGATTGATGCTGACCGTAAAAATCCCATTGACGCAGAAATGGCGCTGTGTTACAATGAGGACGAAAAGGAGGAGCGCTGTTATGAAGAACGTATCTGAATTCATTCGGTTCGCCCTGAGCCATGCAAATCCCGCGACGCGTCCGATCGGGGCAAAGCTTGAGTTTCCGGTCGGCGATGACGGAATTTGGCAGTATCTGTGGGGAACGCGCGGTCAGATCGTCACTCAGGCGCTCCTTGATGCACGGTACAAATCGTATTATTCGAAGAATGGATGGAGCCGTGCGGAGTATGATTCGATTACGAAGAACTGGGTTGCGGATCAAGTTCATGTGACGGACTGTCAAGGTCTGCTCGATGCGTTCCTGGGAAACGATACCAACGCAGACGGAAACTATCGGAACTACTGTACGGACAAAGGTCTGATCGCGGCAATCAATCGTCCGTTTGTGGTCGGCGAGGCTGTGTTCAATGGATCCGATACAAAAAAGACGCATGTCGGCTGGGTGTGCGGTTTTCTCGGGACTGATCCGCTTGTGGTCGAAAATCGCGGTCTGAAATATGGCGTCGTGATTACGCGAATGTCGAAGCGGTCGTGGAAATACCGTGGTTTGATGACAAAGAAATTCAGCTATGCAGATGAACCGATCCAGCCGGAGCCGAAGCAGTATGTATTCCGGCGCGATCTGAAATATGGTTGCAAGGGAGACGATGTTGTCAAGCTGAAATATCTGCTGCTCAATGCCGGATATGATCGGGGAATTACGGTAAATACGAAATCTTCGCCGAATTTCGGGTCCGCGACAAAGCGGCTCGTTAAGGATTATCAGCGCGACAACGTCTTGACGGTTGATGGCGTCGCCGGTAGAAAAACCATTACATCTCTCGGAGGTATATTCGAATGAAACGTGATTGGAAAGCATGGTTCAAGTGGGCGGGCATTCGCGCTCTGAAGACGGTCGCACAGACCGCAATCGCAACGATCGGAACGACCGCGCTGCTGACGGAAGTGAACTGGCTGGTTGTGCTGTCCGCATCGGCGCTTGCCGGTGTGCTGTCGCTTCTGACCAGTATTGCCGGTATTCCGGAGGAGAATATCGAGGAGCTGGAGGGCGAATAAATGTCGTTCGAAGAACAGGACTACAAGATCATCGAGGATCGCGTGCTTGATCGCGTGAGGGTCGAATATATGCCGAGATCGGAGTGTGATTCGCAGATGAACTCGATGAAGGAATCATATCATGGCGTCGACGTGCGTCTTGCCGTCATTGAAAGCGAAGTCAAGAAAAGCACGAAGCTGCAATGGGCTGTTTTGATCGCGGTCATCACGGCGGTTGTCGGCGCGGTCATGGGGTTGATTCTGAAATGAACTGTGATACTTGCATGCACCGTCCTGATCCTGTTCCGTATGCGGTTCATGAATCTGCTATGGCTCGTCAAGAACGCACGATTCGGCGGCTATGGATTCTTCTGCTCGTTTTGGTGGTTCTGCTGGTCGGCACAAATGCGCTGTGGATTTGGTATGAATCGCAGTTTGAAGATGTAACGACAATGATCGAGCAGGATAACGAGAGCGGGTATAATAACTTCATCGGTAACGACGGAGATATTTACAATGGCGAAACAAAGAATAACGATCAAGAAGAGGACCCGTAAAACTGGCGGGAACTCCGGCTATCGCAAATGCAATATGTGTCACGGAACCGGAAGGATCAAGAGCAAATGATCGACAACGACTATTCAAATTCGGATTTGCTTGCGCTGATCATCGACCGGATCCACAGCATCCGCGACAGGAAGATCCTGGTTGACCGCTTCATTCACGGATTGACATATGAGCAGATTGCCGAGCGGCATGATTTGTCTGTCCGGCACACAAAGAACATCGTCTATAAGGCGCAGGAGCGTCTGTTCAAATAAGATTCAAGAATACTGTTCAAAGGGCTTTTACGTCATTTCACTCTTTGGATAAGTTCTTGCATAAGGCACTCTACGGAGTGTCTTTTTTTATTGCACGAAAATTGCACGAAAATTGCACGTTTATTTCATTTCAGGATCTTCCGTAAAACTGTACGATTATAGCAGAAAAGCGCGGGAGGTGCGGTCATGTTCAAGAGGTTCCTCAACAATCCAACAGGACGTTTTGTCGGGGACTGCGCCGTCCGTGCTGTTTCGCTTGCGCTCCGGACGAGCTGGGAGCAGGCGTTTGAAATGCTTGCCGAGAATGCGTTTATGATGGGTGATATGCCGAGCAGCGATTCTGTTTGGGGCGCGACGCTTCGGCAGCATGGATTCTGGCGCGAGGCAATCAGGAATACATGTCCAGATTGTTACACGGTCGCCGATTTTGCCGAGGATCATCCGAAAGGAACGTATGTCTTAAAAACGGATCAGCATGTCACGACGGTCATTGACGGAGATATCTATGATTCCTGGAATACATCGGACGAGATTCCGCAATATTACTGGACGCGATAATCCCAAAACGCAAAACGCACCGGCAAGGGGTAGAATCCGGCACGCTCTGCGTAGGAGGCCCTCATGGGAAGAACCAATGTCAGCTCGGCAATCTGACGAAATTATCGTAACAAATTGAGGAGGTTTTGTCAATGGCTTACAACTATTTCCCGAACTACTACAATAGCTTTTATCAGCCGATGCAGCCGGTTCCGCAGATGCAGATGCCGGTCGTGCAGCAGCCGGTTCCGCAGCCGGTGCAACAGCAGCCGGTTCAAGCTCCGCAGCCGGAAATCCGGCAAAACGGATTCATCCGCGTGAAAGACGAAAGCGAGGTGGACGCATATCCGATCGCGCCTGGGAACAGCGTTACGTTCATTCATGAGACGGAGCCGTTTGTGTTTGTGAAAACGTTGGGCTTCTCGCAGTTCGACCGTCCCGTCAAGGAAAAGTATCGGCTCGTTCGTGAAGCGCCTCAGAGCGCGAATAAGACCGATTCTGTTCCGGTCAAGGAAAACGCAAACGAACCGTCCGAATATGCCAAAGCTGCGGACGTCGCGAAGCTACAGCGTGACGTGGAGGCGCTTCGCGTATCTGTCAAGACGCTGAACGAACGAAAAAGGAAAATCGTGACGGAGGAGGTTGTGGACGATGAGTAATCCGATGATTGGCGGCGCTCCGCAGCCGAATCTTATGCAGATGTTACAACAGATCCGGTCGAATCCCATGCAGTTTATTCAGCGTGCTGGTTTCCGTGTTCCGCAAAACATGACGGATCCGAACGCGATCATTCAGCATCTGATGCAGACCGGTCAAATTTCGCAGCAGCGATACAATCAGGCGTTTCAAACGGCGCAGCAGCTTCGGCGCTGATGTTTTCCGCGAGTGATCATAGCGGTTGACATAAAAGAAAAATCGAAAGGAAAAACACTATGGCAATTACTGATGAAAACGGCGGCAATGGCTTTTATATGCCGGTCGCTCCCGCTTATGGCGGTTATGGCAACAACGGCGGATTCGGCTTCGGCGGCGACTGGGGCTGGATTATTCTTCTTTTGCTGTGCGCAAACGGCGGATGGGGCTTCGGCGGCCTCGGTGGTGGCTTCGGTATGATGGGCGGCTTCGGCGGCATGTATGAGTTTCCGTGGCTTTTAAACGGCCAGCAGGGGATTAACAACAATGTATCGTCCGGGTTCCGAGACGCGATGCTCCAGGACGGCATCACCAGTGTCCGCGACGGTATTTCCGGTCTGTCCACGCAGCTCTGTAACGGTTTCAGCGGTGTAAAC
>RHMF01001020.1_pt1 | contig 12672 bp, 9 predicted proteins | sample 5365151 | NCBI WGS metagenome assembly RHMF01 (sample SAMN10266501, study PRJNA497801) | feces metagenome | isolation source: feces | host: Bos taurus | place: China: Prairie of Fairy Mountain | collected 2017-08-14 | reverse complement strand
GAGTACGGCAACCGCTACTTCGTTTACGCAAACTAAATCAAAAAACCCCGACCTTTCGGTCGGGGTTTTCTTTGTTTAATTACTTTGCAAGGAAGTCCTTGATTGCGCCTGCACCGGCGTACTTCTCAAAGTTCTCACCGTCGGTGATAACCAGAGTGGGAGCCTGCAGAACACCAAAGCTGCGAGCCAGATCAGCATTCTCGTTTGCAAGAACGGTCTCATAGACAAAACCTGCGTTGTCCAGATAGCCCTTTGCAATGGTGCAGTTGGGACAGGTAGTCGTGGTGAAGAGCAGAGCCTTTGCATTGCCTTCTACATGGCTGCAACCGCAATCGCAGTCATGCTTTTCCATGTTGAGGGGGCCTTCGTGACGGAGAACGGAAGTCTCGATAACGTACTCCTTGCGCTCCTTGTACTCCTGAGTCTTACCGACGTTCCAGTTCTGAACAGGGCGGTAGTAGCCGGTGATGCGGCTGTAAACCTCTGCGTGCTCACCGCACTCGGGGCAGGTGAACTGCTCACCGTTGAGGTAGCCGTGGTTCTTGCAGACGGAGTAGGTGGGAGACAGGGTGTAGTAAGGCAGCTTGTAGTTCTCTGCAATCTTACGAACCAGAGTTGCAGCAGCTTCCCAGTCGGGCAGCTTCTCGCCAAGGAAGGCGTGGAAGACAGTGCCGGAGGTGTAGCGGGTCTGCAGCTCGTCCTGAATATCCAGAGCCTCAAAGATGTCGTCAGTGTAGCTGACAGGCAGGTGAGAGGAGTTGGTGTAGTAGGGGTTGTTCTCATCGCCGGAAGCGGTGATGATGTTGGGGTAACGCTCAACATCGTGCTTTGCCAGACGGTAAGAGGTGGACTCAGCGGGAGTAGCCTCCAGGTTGTACAGGTCGCCGTACATTTCCTGATAGTCGCTGAGGCGCTCGCGCATATGGTCAAGAACTTCCTTAGTGAAGTTCTGGCACTTCTCGGTGGTCATGTCAGCCTTGATCCAGCTTGCATTCAGACCTGCCTCGTTCATACCGACAAGACCGATGGTGGAGAAGTGGTTATTGAAGCTGCCCAGATAGTGTCTGGTGTAGGGGTAGAGACCACCCTCCAGCAGCTTGGTGATAACATCGCGCTTGATCTTCAGAGAGCGAGCGGAGATATCCATCAGCTTATCAAGGCGCTCGTAGAAATCAGCCTCGTCCTTTGCCAGATATGCGATACGGGGCATATTGATGGTAACAACACCGACAGAACCGGTGCTTTCGCCGGAGCCGAAGTAGCCGCCGGACTTCTTACGCAGCTCGCGCAGGTCCAGACGCAGACGGCAGCACATGGAGCGAACGTCGGAAGGCTCCATATCGGAGTTGATGTAGTTGGAGAAGTAGGGAGTGCCGTACTTGGCGGTCATCTCAAAGAGCTTCTTGTTGTTCTCGGTGGGAGACCAGTCAAAGTCACGGGTGATGGAGTAGGTGGGGATGGGGTACTGGAAGCCGCGGCCGTTAGCGTCGCCCTCGATCATGATGTCGATGAAGGCACGGTTTACCAGATCCATCTCTTCCTTACAATCGCCGTAGGTGAAGTCCATCTCCTTGCCGCCGACAATAGCGGGCTGATCCTTCAGGTCGTTGGGAACGGTCCAGTCCAGAGTGATGTTGGAGAAGGGAGCCTGAGTACCCCAGCGGGAGGGAGTGTTTACACCGAAGACGAAGGACTGGATGCACTGCTTTACTTCCTTGTAGCCCAGCTTGTCAGCCTTTACAAAGGGAGCAAGGTAGGTGTCGAAGGAGGAGAAAGCCTGTGCGCCTGCCCACTCGTTCTGCATGATGCCCAGGAAGTTGACCATCTGGTTGCAGAGGGTGGAAAGGTGGCTTGCGGGAGAGGAGTTGATCTTGCCGGGAATGCCGAGGCCTTCCTTAATGAGCTGTCTCAAGCTCCAGCCTGCGCAGTAGCCGGTGAGCATGGACAGGTCGTGGAGGTGAATGTCACCGTTGCGGTGAGCATTGCCGATCTCATCGTCATAGACCTCGCTGAGCCAGTAGTTTGCAGTGATAGCGCCGGAGTTGGAGAGAATCAGACCGCCTACGGAGTAGGTAACGGTGGAGTTCTCCTTAACGCGCCAGTCCATAACATCAAGGTACTTGTTGACAGTGTCCTTATAGTCCAGCAGGGTGGAGTTCATGTTGCGGACTTTCTCGCGCTGCTTACGGTAGAGAATGTAGGCCTTGGCAACGGTCTCATAGCCACCGCGGGAGAGAACTGCCTCAACGCTGTCCTGAATGTCCTCAACAGCAACAAGGCCGTTGTGGATCTTGGGCAGGAAGTCAGCGGAGACCTTGATAGCAAGGAAATCGATTACGCTTTCGGTATACTCGGTGTCGGTTGCCTCGAAGGCCTTTTTGATAGCCTCGGCAATCTTGGTAATGTCAAAATCGACGATTGCGCCGTCGCGCTTGATTATCTGATACATTCTACATCCTCCATAAAATATCTCTATACGCCTCGAAGCTGCACACCGGGGACAAATTCCTCTGCTGCCAGCTTCAGTTTTTTCATTTCTTCCTCATCGAAAGCGCTCAATCCACCAAGGTTCAGCACATCGCCGGAATCCTTGAACTGCTGGAGATAATACTCCTTTGCGCCCTCAATCCATTTTGCCGCGGCCTTTATACTGTCCTCAGTATGCAGGCCCTTGACGGCAGTTGTGCGAAACTCATACTCAACTCTGCCTTCCAGCAGGAAGTTTTTGGAGCGTTCCACATTCTTGATGTCAAAGTTTTCAAGCCCCACCGTTTTGCCGTAAAGCTCAGGGGAGTTCTTGATGTCCATGGCCACGCGGTCAACAAGACCCGCTTTGACAATTTCCTCCAAAAGCCGGGGGAAGCTGCCGTTGGAGTCCAGTTTAATTTTGTAGCCCAGATCCTTTATCTTGCGGAGAAAGTCGGGCATGTCCTTGTGGAGCAGAGGCTCGCCGCCGGTGATTGCAACACCGTCCAGCACACCTACGCGCTTTTTAAGAAATGCCAGCAACTCGGCCTCATCCATGCCGCCGCCTATGCGTTCAGGCAGCACCAAGGCGGAATTATGACAGAATGGACAGCGGAAGTTGCAGCCGCCGGTAAACACCGTGCAGGCTACACAGCCGGGATAGTCCAGAAGAGTTGTCTTTTGCAGTCCGGATATGAGCATAGTACACCCTCCTTGTCATATTTCTGCAGGAGTTATAATACAGATTTTTTCGCCTGATGTCAAGCATAAATGACACAAGATATTGAAGTTTTACCGCATTGTAACTATTTGAAACACAAAATATAGTGCCGAGTGGATTTGCTCTTCCACTCGGCACCGGAGGTTATTCTACAATAATATTATGCTCTTTTCAACAACAAAATGGCTACAAAACGCTTTTTGGCGCAATGCATAATTAAAATCGAAAAACTTCTACTAAATATTGTATTTCCTGTCCATTTTGCCTCTTGACACAGCTATATGCTGTTGTTTCCTGCTATAGCTTTCAGGGCCTCACTGTCAAGAATTTCTATGCGGTTATAGCCAAGGCTGATAAGTCCGTTTTTGACCATTTGTTTCAGAGTTTTGCTGACAACTTCGCGGGCGCTGCCTATTTCACAAGCTATTGTGTCATGGGTTGCCACAATGGTTCTGCCTCTGCCTCTTTCTGCTTCAGCCAAGAGGTATACCGCAAGGCGTTTATCCAGTTTTTCAAACAGCACGCTCTGCAAGACCTGTACAGTCCTTGAAAAGCGACTTGCCGCAAGCTTATAGATATAGTGGGAAAGCTGGCTGTTTTCCGCCATCACCCCGCGTATATCCTCTCCCTTGAGGCTAAGCACCTGAGTTTCCTCGCTTGCTTCAAAGTGCACATCCAATTCAACTTCAGGCACCAGCCTTGCAGGATTCGGAATACACAGCTCACCGGGTTTGAGGTGATAGAGATTCAGTTCCCTGCCCTCACCGGACACAATATATGCTCTCAGGCTGCCGCTTCTCAGCAGCAGAATTCCGTGTTCATCATTGCCTCCATCAAACAGAGTATGGCCTCGTTTGATACTTTCTTTTTTGCAGTTTAGTTCAAGGCGCTTTTTCTCATCTTTTTTAAGATAAGTCCAAAATGGAAAACTTTCAGCTGCAGATCCCTGTCGCTCTTCCAGCCGACTCTTAATTCTCAGCAGTTCAATAAGCTTTGCGGTATTGCTGTCTGGTGAAAGCTTGTCAAGCAGGGCATAGAGGTCATCTGCAGTATCCACATCGTTGCAGCCTAATGCCGCTTCAACCACACAGCCGCAACTCTCAGCCGCCTTGACAGCAGATGCAAACACACTGTCGCAGCTGTAGCTTTGATTGGTGAACATTGTGGCGCAAGGTTTCTTCAAACCCACTAAATAATAGCCGCCGTCCTCGGTTGGGCCCAGGCTAACATCTGCTTTTTCCAACGCAGTAAAAGCCGAATCAAAATGTTCCTTGCTCAGCAGCGGCAGGTCTGCGCCTACAAGCACGCAGCTTTCGTACCCCATATTAAGCACATGGCAGATGCAGTTATGCATCTTTTCTCCCAACTCGCCGCCTTTTTGGGAGAAGAACTCCTTAGCATAAGGGAAAATTCTCTGCAGTTCCCTATGATCCCCTTCCGGAGTATATGCCACAAATACATCAGCATCGTAAGGATTCAGCACTGCGGAAATATCCTCCAAAAAAGCAATGTGCAGCGCAGCACAATCCTCTCCTGTCAGGAAGCTCATAAGTCTTGTTTTTGTTTTTCCCGGTTGTGGTACACGGGTAAAGCAGATAACAGCCTTTTTCATAATCATTCCTCTTCAAAAAGAAAAACCATATGGTGTAAATCAAATTTACACCATATGGTTTTAAAATGCAAACTTATTCGGCAGCGGCTTCCTTTTTCTTCTGACGGTCAGTGTAGATGGTCTTAATGATGCCAATGAGAATGCTGATAGAGAACAGGCACAGCAGACCAATGAACAGGAACTTTACACCGCCTGTGAGGGTACCGCCAACATAGGAGTAAACGATGGTAGCGGGGGTCTGAGCGATACCGGTGGCGATGAAGAAGGGCCAGAACTTCATGGAGGTCAGACCTGCAAAATAGCTGACTGCATCAAAGGAAACGAAGGGCAGCAGACGGCAGACCAGAATGGTCTTGGTGCCGTACTTCTCAAAGTACTCCTCAACACCTGCAAGAGCGGTGCGGCCGGCGATCTTCTCAACAACGTCACGACCCAGGACACGAGACAGGAAGAAACAGAGAGCTGCACCAACCATTGCGCTGGACCATGCCAGGATAGCTCCCTGCCACCAGCCGAAAATAGCTGCATTGGAGAGGGTGATCATGAATGCAGGCAGAGGAGCAATAACGGAAGAGAACACCATCAGGAAGAAGGAAATGGTCATTGCCTGAGGGCCATAGGAACGGATGTACTCAATAACAGACTCGATCTTGCCGGAGCCGAGAACGGCTGCAGCGTTGCCGATAAAGGCATTAACAGAGGGAACAAACAGGTACACCAGGAACATTGCTACTGCAACAGCAAGCAGAATCAAACGGTTGCGGGTTGCTTTTGTAATTACTTTCATTTCTTTTCTCCACTCATTTATTTTAATTTCAATTTTGCGCGATTCCAAATAGTTTTTGAGCTTAGCTCAGGGTGCTCAGCTGTGTCCAGAATATCCACCAGCACGTGGTGTACATTCTCAACTCCGCCTCTTGTCATAGCTCCGGCGCAGGAGGCGCAGTAGGCATAAACCTTATCCAAGCCCTGCTCTTTCACATTATTACGGAAGCCCTGAGAAAGCTCCGGCTCTTTTCCGCCTGCACAGCCTCCGAGGCCACAGCACTGTGAACCCTTGATTTCAAGGCACTCACCCTCAACAAAAGCCATCAAGCTGTTTTTCAAGCTCTTGTCGGTTTTGTCGGGGCAAGGTACAAAGAGATTTACGGTTTTATCTTTTAGTTTTTCCCCAAGCCCCAGTTCCTTCAGCTTATCGTAAATGCTTACACATGGAATATCGATGCGAGGTTTGAGGTAATAATAACAATTGGGGCAGAGCAGCACAAGCTCTTCCACTCCATCTGCCTTTAACTTTTTTACCAAGCTGTCCAGAGCCTTGTTCTCAGCCTTTTCAAGACCGAGCTCGGAAATGGGCTTGCTGCAGCAATCATAGACCACACCCATGCCCTTTTCTTTCAGCAAAGCTACAAGATGCTCTGTAGTCTTAGGGTAGAAAGAGGGGAAGTTGCAACCGGTAAACAGAACGGACTTGCATTTTCCCTTTCTGTGGTTTCTGAACAGATAGTTTTTCTTTTCGGCTATGAGCATGCCATAGCCATCTTCAGGCACTTTATCGCCATTGGCAACGACCGCATCCCGGCGCATTGCAAGAGCAATTCCCCTGCCGTCAATCTTCTTGGGGCACTTTGCGGTGCAATCACCACAGAGGAAGCAATGATAGGCAAGTTCAGGCTGCTCTGCAAAATTGTTAAGGTCTATTTCATATTTTGAAAGAAACTTGCAGTTTCTTGTGCACAGACCGCAATGTACACAGCTTTGTGCCAGTTCCTGTGCTTTATTCACAGTCTTTTCCTCCTCCAAGAAATTTCTTCTTAACAAACCAACCCAAGAACAGAACCAGCATAAACAGCGCGCCTGCTACCGCAAAATATACCCAGCGGTTTGCTTCTGCGGTAAAGCCTGCAAAGCCAATGGTATACAGGGCCACACCGGGAACGAGGAACAGGAAAGTATACAGGGAATAAGGAATGAAGCCTATATTGGTTATGCCATAGGCAAAATTCTGCAGATTATAAGGAAACAGCGGTACAAGTCTTGTAATCATTAAAACAACAATATCGCTGCGGCCCGCATCATCAAAAAGCACCTTTTTTATCCACTTGTTTTTCATAACCATGGGGCGAATGCTCTCCTGCAGGAAAAAGCGGCCCACAACGAAGGCGATAATTGCACCTATTGTTGAAGCCACAAGGCAAAGCAAAGTGCCAAGCCAAGGGCCAAAAAGGAGGCCTGCAAAAATCGCAAAAGTAACACCGGGGAGAGCAAGGACAACGCTGCCGATTATTGTAATAACACAATAGACAATGCTTGCCTCAACTATATTCTCCTTTACCATGTCGGTAAGAAAAGAGAGATTATCAATGTTGCCCAAATAGTCAGACCAACCAAAAACCTTATTCAATATAACAATGGCAATTACTATCAAAACAAATGCCGCTGTTTTAATATATTTTTTCATTATTCTTCCCTTATTACGCTTTTTCGTTCATATCATATTAGCAATCACCTTATAAACTGTCAAGCACATAAAAAGAACGGACTGATAATTCAGTCCGTTAACAGGGTGTGGGATAAAGATATGAGCCGGAACTTCACTGGAAGTTCCAATTGGATAAGCTGTATTCAGAGAATACTATATGGCTCTTTTTTTGTAAATAGCGAAGCAAGTCGATTAATCACTAGTTTTGTCGAATGAATATTTTCTTGCTCTTTCGGAAAAAATATAGCTGACGATTTATGAGAGGAGTACGTTTTATGCTTATGGATCGTATAGCCCTTATCCTCACCATTATCGGCGGTATTAACTGGGGCAGCGTGGGTCTTTTCCGCTTTGATTTGGTTGCCTGGCTTTTCGGTGGTCAGACCGCAACTTTCAGCAGAGTGATCTATGCACTGGTAGGTCTGTCCGCACTTTGGTGTGTGTCCCTGCTGTTTCGCAGCGACGCAATCACAGACGAGGGTATGTAATAAGAAAATCCTTTAGAGAGTTCTCTAAAGGATTTTTCTTTTAATATCTTATTGCTCTGTAGGCATCGCGAGCCAATGAGAAACAGTTATTCAAACGGACAGAATAGTAAAAGCTGTCCATCACATATTGCTCAATTTTCTGGCCTATGCTGCGCTTATAGATACCGGGATTTGAGAAAACAACCGTATCGCTGTATTTTCCGTCAGTGCTGGTAACGGTAACGGTACAATCGCTATAGACAGGGCAACTCACAAGTATTTTGCCGTCTTCATACTCGGCAAAGCCATTACTCTTGCTGGTGTAAGTTATGGTGTAGTCCTTCAGATCAGAGGGAGCCTTGCCTGCGGAATAAATTTCAAAATATTCCACACCATCTCCGTTTACATAGTAGTCGTAAACAAAGTCGCCCTGAGAGTTCTGTATTTTCACAAAATCAAGGCCATTGGCAGGCTTTTCTTTGTATACCTCTATCTCAGTCAGACCGGCGCGCTCTCCCTCGGTTTCCAAAAGCTGAACCTCAAAAGCGCTTATCTGCTTTTTATTGACGCTTATAACAGTTGCCGCTCCGTTTTCGCGGAGAGCTTCGGTTTCCACATAGCTGCCATCATCAAAGCTGATTCTGGCTTTCAGAACATTATCCTCAAAAGAGGGATTATCATAGAGCCACACCTCAGTTATATCCTCAGGCTGAGCGAAACTTACAGTAACAGACTTTTCCTCATCGTCCACATCGGGCAGCCAAAGGTCCTCAAAGGGAGGTGCAAAGGTGTTTATATGGAAGCTGTCCAGTGTTTTGACATTGTGGAGAAAATCTGTGTTGCCGGAGCTGGCTTCAAAGGAAGCTGTATAGCCGAGAGAGGAAGTATATCTCTGCCAGAAAACCGTATCGCCGCTGATTATATTTGAAGCTCGCAGGTTGCAGCCCTGAGTTTCATGGAGGCTCAAACCCTTGTAAATTTTGTTGCCCCAAAGAGCACGGGACAGACCTTCCGCAGCCACAGGCAAGCGGACGCGCTCAGACCAGTTATAGATATTGGCTTCCTGATTATACTCGGTGTCAAAAGGATTGGGGATTGCAAGGCTGTTTTGGCTGTAGAAGTCCGCCGCACCGCTGTAGCTGGTATAGTAAGAAACACTCTCCAGCAGCAAGGGGGCGTAACCATCACCTTTTGCCAACAGCTCTGCCAGCGCCTCCTGAACAAAGAGGTTGGTGGCACGGTGGTCACCGTGGGGTTCAAGAGCCATGCTGAAAATAGTGTCGGGCCTGTAGGTGTCAATCACATCCCGAATATCTTCATACATATTCTGTCTGGTATATGCCTTGCCCTCCTGCCAAGCGGGATGCTCTGGCAGACCATAGGTGGCAGTTCTGTAAGCATAGGACTCCACCACGGCATCAGGCTCGGCATTGTAAATATGCTTTCCGTCTTCAAGCGCCCAACCGTCACCGTAGCCGAGGAAAATTATATTTTCCTCAGGAATGCCCAAATACTCAGCCACATCAAGAGCTTCACGAAGTCGTGTCAGACCCTGATTTGTATAGTCTCCGTTAGTGACAAAGACAATTCTCACATTGCTGCCATAGCGAATATACTCAAGCAAAGTTCCGTTAAGCATACTCAACTCGTCATCCTCATGGGGTGCGAAAATCATAATATCTCTGTCTGAAAAGACCTGGGCTTTACCTTCATCTGCTTGCTCATATGCAGTGAGGCGGCCATATAAAGCCATCTCTCCAACTATGAGCGCAGGAACAGCCACACAGAGGCAGAGGACTGCCGCAAAAACACGCTTTATATTTTTTAAACTGATCTTACTCAATAGCAATGCTGCTGCCGAAAGCACGAACAATGCAAAGAAAGCCGCGCGGGGCATGGGCTTTGCCACAAAGGCCCAGACCATATCCGCCGCCACGGCAATTTCTGCGGCTAACAGCAAGCTGTATAGCAATTTTTTTATCATTTTTAGTCCTTTAAAATAGAAGCTAAATGGGGATTGTTTGCTTCAACACATTCCGTAGTAAGTGCACCGGCCTTCATGGAAAGCACCATGCTCTCGCGAAGTGTTGCGCCCATTACACCTGCGTATACAATGGCTGCAGCTGCTGCATCACCTGCGCCGGTGGTATTTAAAACCTTGGCCTCGGTGCGGGGCAGGAGAATGAGTTCATTTTCATCAGATGCCAACATACCATCCTCACCAAGGCTGATAAAGACTCGCTTCAAGCCCATAGCTATGAGGGCCTTTGCAGCTTTCTCAACGTCTTCTTCGCCGGTGAGCATAGCAGCTTCGATGCGGTTGGGCTTGAGGGCATAGATGCCGCCCAGATGATCCTTCAGGCGCATTGCTTTAACAGTGGAAACAGGATCGGAGTAAATCGGAACGGTGCAATGCTCAACCACATAGGCAATGCTTTCGGGACTGAGATTTGCATCCAGCACCACCGCATCGGCCTTGTTTATGGCTTCCATATGCTTCTCAAGATGAGCGGGGTCAACACAGAAAGCAATATCCATATCAGATACCGCCAGTTGCATATCACCTTTTTCATCGTTGATATACAGATAAGTGGAGCTTCTGCGTTCGGGCAGAATTGCTGCCATGCTCATGTCCATACCGAGGACATTGCAACTGTCCATAATGGCGCTGCCATAAACATCGCCGCCGATAGCCGCTATAAGGGAAACATCAAGACCAAGATTGCAGAGATTATGGGCAATGTTTCTACCAACACCGCCGGGTTTCATGCTGACAACACCGGGGTTAGAGTCGCGCATGACAATGGCAGCAGAAGGGCTGCCGCCAATGTCCATATTTACAGCTCCAATAACTACGACTTTCTTTTTTACATTACTTTCCATATATCTTTTGCATACTCGGCAATTGCTCTGTCTGCTGCGAAGATGCCGCTCTTTGCGGTATTCATCAGGGACAGGCGGCCAAGCTCACCCTTATCTTTAATTCGCTGGTAAAGATTTTCCTGACACTGTGCATAAGAGGGGTAGTCGGCGATGAGCATATACTGGTCTCCGCCGTAGAGCAGCATGGAGACAAGGTCGGAATAGCTCTTGCCGTCGGAGAAGCCCTGAGAGAAGCGGTTGAAGATGCGCATGATTTCGCTGTTGGAGTTTGCCATGGCGTTGGGGTCGTAGCCCTGAGATCTCAGCTTTGCAATCTCCTCGGTGTGCAGGCCAAAGAGGAACATATTCTCATCGCCAAGCAGCTCGTACATCTCAACATTTGCGCCATCCAAAGTACCTATGGTGACAGCGCCGTTCATCATAAGCTTCATACAGCCGGTACCGGAAGCTTCCTTGCCGGCAGTAGAAATCTGCTGAGAAACCTGAGCAGCGGGGACAATAGCCTCGGCTGCGGATACACGGTAGTTTTCAACAAAGTAAACCTGCAGTTTATCCTTGCAGATGGGGTCGTTATTAATGTCATTTGCCATGGAGATAATCAGCTCGATGATGCGCTTTGCAACTCTGTAACCCGCGGCGGATTTTGCGCCGAACACGAAGGTTCTGGGAACAAAGTCCATATTGGGGTTATCGTGAAGCTGCATCTGCAGCTTTGCGATATTCATTGCGCAGAGAAGCTGGCGCTTGTACTCGTGCAGACGCTTTACCTGAACATCGATGATAGCATCGGTGTTGAGAGCAAAACCGTCATTTCTCTTGGCAAAGCGGGCGAAGTTCTCCTTGTTCTGATGCTTGATTTCCAGCATACGGCTTCTGACCTGGGCATCGGATGCAAAGGCAGTCAGTTCCTCAAGGCGCTCGGGCTTCTTGAGGTAATCATCGCTGCCCAGCAGGTCGCAAATAAGACCGTGGAGACCGGGGTTAATCTGACCCAGCCAGCGGCGGTGGTCGATGCCGTTGGTAACATGGGTGAAGCGCTCAGGTCTGAGAGAGCAGACATCGCGGAAAAGATCGTCTTTAAGAATCTGGCCGTGGAGGCGGGAAACACCGTTGACCTTGTAGCAGGCGGACAGGCACATATTAGCCATGTGAACCTGGCCGTTGAAGATGATGGAGTTGCGGTTGGTAGCTTCGCCTTCGCCGAACCAGCCAACCAGAGTCTGTCTCCAGCGCTTGTTAACTTCGCATACGATTTCCCAGATACGGGGCAAGATGCGCTGTACCAGATCCTGAGGCCACTTTTCCAGAGCTTCGGACAGGATGGTGTGGTTGGTGTAAGCAACGGAGCGGCTTACCAGATCCCATGCTTCGTCCCAGCCCATGCCGTGTTCGTCCATGAACAGACGCATCAGTTCGGGGATGATCAGAGTGGGGTGAGTATCGTTGATCTGGATGACGTGGTGATCGGGGAAGCTGCGCAGATCGCCCCACTGTGCCAGATGATCGCGAACGATGGTCTGTGCGGTAGCGGAAACGAAGAAGTACTGCTGCTTCAGACGCAGGGTCTTGCCTTCGATGTGGTCGTCAGCGGGGTACAGAATCTTGGTGATAACTTCAGCCATGGTACGTTCTTCCATGGACTTTACGTATGCACCGGTGGAGAACAGGAACATATCCAGGTCTTTGGGAGACTTAGCGTCCCACAGACGCAGGGTGTTAACCTGGTTGCAGTTGTAGCCTGCGATCAGCATGTCGCGGGGAACTGCGATAACGGACTGGTAACCTTCGTGAACTGCGGTGTACTTGCCGTTTTCGTCCCACTTGGGGCTGATGTAGCCGCCGAAGCGAACTTCGACTTCTTCATCGTGGTGGGGAACCAGCCAGCCTTCCAGACCGGGGCCCCAGTTGTCAGCAACTTCAGTCTGCTGACCATTGCGGATCTGCTGTCTGAAGATGCCCAGTTCGTAGCAGATGGAGTAGCCTGCTGCGTTGATGTTTTCGGATGCCATGGAGTCCATAAAGCAAGCTGCCAGACGACCCA
>RHMF01001019.1_pt1 | contig 12673 bp, 10 predicted proteins | sample 5365151 | NCBI WGS metagenome assembly RHMF01 (sample SAMN10266501, study PRJNA497801) | feces metagenome | isolation source: feces | host: Bos taurus | place: China: Prairie of Fairy Mountain | collected 2017-08-14 | reverse complement strand
ATGAAGCTACACTACCAAGATTATCTTGAAGTTTTATGTCAGTTCCACCAGAGGTAATGTATATATCACCATTCTGTCTTATTTCAAATGCATTATGTCTTGCATTATTCGCTGTACCATTACCAATACTAAAGAATGTATTACCACTTTCAGTTCCATCAGATACTGAGTTGTTGTACTTACCTATTGAAAACTCTTCATTTTTTGTAACTGTATTGTTGTGACCAATAATAAATGAATTACTGTTTGTACCTATACTATTACTATATCCAAAAAAGTAATTTTCTAAATCATTATATGTTGTAGCACTGTTGTCATGACCAACAATATACATATCAGTTCCACCGCCAACTGGGTAAGTGGCTTTATTGTTTCTTCCTAATATATAACTATTGCCACCTCTGAATTCATTATCATTACCAATAATAAAACCGTTAGAAATTCTATGAGAAGCCTTTTCAAGACCAGATAAATTATTACTATTACCAATTATAGTTCCTCCAGTATATGTTCTGCCATAGCTTGTGTTTAATGTATTATTATTACCAATAACTTTTGCTTGAATATGACCACTAATAGTATTATTTAAAGCTATAAACACATTTGATGATGTGCTTGCTGTTATTGGTAATGTACAACTGACAGTATCAGCAGTTTCTCCAGTTGTAACTGAGATGTTTGTACCAGCAGATATGGCTTTTCCACCACCTGTACCACCAGTTGGAATTGCATCATAAACTGCCTTTGCTGTTGGTATCTCTGAATCTGTTGATGCTGATGTAACTGAACTTGTAACAGCACTTGAATCAACCTTACCACTTGTTGCTTCTGATATTGCTTGAGTTACTGCTGTGGTATCTGCCTTTCCACTTACAGCCTCTGAAATCTCTTGGGTAACAGCAGATGATTCAGCGAAACCACTTATTGCTTGGTCAACCTCAGTCTTTGTGTAATAATTGCTTGGGTCAAATATATCTGTCAAAGGAATTTGAATATCTTCCTTTCCACTTGCCGTATTGAAATCAATTACAAGATATGTAACGCCACTGATGGTTTCTATTCTAACATCTTCAATCATGCCATCAATAACGAAATCACTTGCATCAACTGAATAAACCTCAGTATTTCCATTATAGAACTTGATTTCTTGCGATACTGAATCATAACTTGCATTATCAGCCATTCCACTGATGCTTTGGTCAATCATGGTCTGGACATCACCACTTGGTGTTCCACCGCCACCAACGGCATTATTCTTGAACCATGTCTCAAGTTCTGACTTGCTCATTCCAAGTTCATCATAACTTACGCAAACAAATATATCATTCGTTGCAGACTTTTTGAAAGTTGCTATGCCACTGTTATCTGTGACAAGTGTTAAACTGTTAAGAGGTGCTGATATAACACCATCATTTAAATACAAGGGATTACCATTGAAGGAAAACTTAATTACATCCCCTACTCTTTCAATTGAAACCATAATTTTGAAACTGTCTCTTTATGATAAGTTATTTTATTAATTCTTTGGTACAATACCAACTGTACATCTTGAAGCAGTGTTCTTGATTGATAAAACACCACTGCCATCATCCACTAGAGCCACATCAGCACTTGGGATTATATACTTCTCACCATTTGCACTTGTGAACTCATAGTATAAATCTGTCTTTGTATATCCACTAAAAATCATAATAATACGTTTTATATAAACATGAAAAAAGGAGTGTTGCCACTCCCTTTTAATAATTATGCATTAACAATTGTCCAATTGTCTGGAATACCATCGACACCTCTTGTCCAACTTGTCATGCTTGTAGCCTTAACGAATGTTCCACTTGAAGCAACACCATCAACCCAAACATCTGTACAATAACTAGCACTTATATCTGTTGCAAGACACTTTATGTAGTTAAGACTTGCGCAACCATAGAACATAGCACTATAACAGCCATATTCTAATGTTGTAGCTAGTAACTCTGGTGCTGTTGTTAGACTTGTACAACCATCGAACATACTATTATAACATTGTGTAGCTAATGTTGTAGCTGGCAAGCTTGGTGCTGTAGTTAGGCTTGTACAATCATAGAACATATCATAATAACAAGCAGTTGACAACGTTGTTGCTGGTAACTGTGGTGCTGTTGTAAGACTTATACAACCATTGAACATATCACCATAACATTGTGTAGCTAATGTTGTAGCTGGCAAGCTTGGTGCTGTCGTTAGAGCTGAACAATTTCCGAACATATATTGATAACAAGCAGTTGACAACGTTGTTGCTGGTAACTGTGGTGCTGTTCTTAGGCTTGAACAACCATAGAACATCCAAGCATAGCATCCCCATCCATTTAGTGTTGTGGCTGGTAACTCTGGTGCTGTTGTTAATGATGTACAACCATTGAACATACTAGCATAACATCTATTTGCCAACGTTGTAGCTGGTAATGACAAATTCTCAGCGCTTGTAATACCACTACAGCTATCAAACAAGCTTCTAAATGCATCATCATTTCCAGTTAGGTCTGTTACGCCAACGAAGTTATCACCAAATAACAATGACATTGGATTACCTTCAGCAATGAAATTACCACTTGAAGAGAATGTTCCGATACCATATTGGCCACTTGTTGAAGGTGTCATCGTTCCTTTCCACATTACCTTCTGACCATTGTTCACTGATACAGAGTTGCCTTGAGTCCAAGTTGAACCAGAATTAAGAGAATAACTGATAGTGTTTGAACTTGTTGGGGTAAATGTGAATGTTCCACTCTCTTGAGCAACAAATGTTAAGTATTGACCACTATATGAAGGTGGTGACACACATGTAATTCTGCTTGCATACGTTGACCACACACTTTCTGTCTTATATGTGTCTACACTTTGACAAGGTACGTAGATTGGACAGTCGTTTGTATAGTCGAATGCTTGACTATACAAACTTGGAGGTGTGATAGCTTCAAGTGAAATTGATGTTAAACCGCTACAACGAAGGAAAGCGTTACCACCAATACTTGTAACACCACTTCCGATTGTTACACTTGTTAAACTACTACAATCAGCGAATGCAAAAGTACCAATGCTTGTAACACTACTAGGAATTGTAACACTTGTTAAACTAGTACAATTTCTGAATGCTTGAGTATTATCAATGCTTGTAACGCTGTAAGGTATAGTTATACTTGTTAAACTAGTACAATATGCGAATGCATTACTACCAATACTTGTAACTGTATTTGGAATTACAGTTGTTTTACAGCCTTGAATTAACTTATTGTCTGCTGTTCGAATAATTGCATTACAGTTATTTCGAGAATCATATGTACTATTATTACTATTTACCTTGATTGATGTTAAACTATCACACATACGAAATACATTAGTACCAATGCTTGTAACACTACTAGGAATTGTAACACTTGTTAAACTAACACACTGTTGGAACGCCTTAACACCAATGCTTGTAACAGAGTCTGGAATATCTATGCTTGTCAAACCACTCTTAGAATCGAATGCAGAAGGACCAATTGCAGTTACATCACTTGCAAACTCAATCTTACCAACACCATTGCTGAATGTCTCTGCTGATGCCGTTGGAGTGAATGCTGTAAAATTAACATACAACTTCTCTGTTGCATAATATGTTATTGAAGGTGGTGGTGGTGTATATCCGCAATCCTCAGAGTTTCTTTCAATCAAATCACCTAACCTTGTTTGCACTGGTTCTACCACCGTCCATGTCTCACCTCTGTCACTTGATTGCTGCAACACTTGAAGATAGTATTTGTCATATGCAGAAGCGCCACTACATGTCGTTCCACTATTAACCCATCTGTAAATGATGGTAGGTAAACAATCAGCACTCCCAACTTCGATGATTGCACCCTTTTGATATACTCCCATTGAAGTCCAAGTTTCACCACCATCTTGTGAAAAGAATTTCTCTTGCTTATAGTATTTTGAAATCATATTTTAAACGTTTTCTATATTCCATCCACTTGGGATTCCATTATTTCCACTGCCCCAATTGCTCATGCTTGAAGCTTTAACGAACGTACCAGTGGCTGAAACACCAGTAACCCATGCTGTTGTACAATCGCTTGCTGATATATCTGTTGCAAGACACTTTATGTAAGTTAATGATGAGCAAGTATTGAACATTGAGTTGTAACAACTTGAAACCAATGTCGTAGCTGGTAACTCTGGTGCTGTCGTTAAATTAACACACTTATAGAACGTTCCACTGTAGCAGAATGAAGACAATGTTGTTGCTGGAAGTTTCAAATTCTCAGCACTGATTAAACCAGCGCAATTCATAAAGAGATTCAAAAATGCGTTATCTTTTCCACTTAAACTTGTTTGTGTTGCAAAGTTGTCACCAAATATCAACGACATTATATTACCTTCAACTGAGAATCTTCCACTCGATTCAAATCTTCCAATTCCATATAGAAATTGTGGTACTGCTGTTCCCTTAAACATTACCTTCTGATTGGCTTGAACCATTGGAACTTGTGATACAGTCATTGTTACCCATGTCGTACCACTATCCAACGAATATTTCATTGCATAAAGGTTATCCAATGTACTTCCAATAAACTTGAACGTACAAGTATCAATGGCTGTCAATGTCAATGGCTGAGTGTTGTAATTTATTGGCTGTGGCGGAACATAACCACAATCAGTTGAATTCGTCTCAACCAATACAGTAGTTGTGGTAACGGTAGACCAAGTGGAACCAGCATCCTCTGAGACTTGATAATATACATCAACATATTTATCCAATCCTTGACAATAAGGTGTTCCACTTATTGTACGATTATATTGTGGACAAGTACCAGCGATAGCTTCAATCTTGCTTGCATAATCACTCCATGCCTCCTTATATGACGTTACATAAGCACAATCCACATATATATGCTGTACATTATTTGGGAATACTTGTTCACCAATAGTTGGAGGTGTTGCTCTGTCAACTGTCACCTCACTTAAACTTGAACATTGTACAAACGCATAAGCATTAATTATTTCTGTGCAACTTCCAATCGTACATGATGACATGGTGTTTGGCAATGGTGCTGAAGTGTATGATACTTGTGATGCATCTATCGTTTTATTGACCGTACAAGGAACTTGATAGGTCTCACCACTTAGATAATGTCCAGTCCACATGATTGATGAACAATCATTGCCTTGCTGTGTTATATACAATTCATGTATATGAGGATTATCATTAGTTGAATCACACATTGTAGCAGTTAAAGTCGCAGTTCTTGCGCTACACTCCAAACTTGCATTCACATTAACTCTTACATAACCATCTTGAACTTGAATATTATTAACCCATTCTGAATTACTTACGACACTTCTTACACAAGCATTTGAAGGTATTATAACAGTTTGATTGACGGTAGAAGCAGAATAGTTATCACCTTGTGGAAAACAATCTATAAGAGGTCTTTCTACAATTGTTATGGTGTATTCTGTTTCAGCACTTTCGCAAGAATATACTGTTATATATTGTGTGTTGGCTGCTGAAATTGGTGTAATGTTATTCGTTACACCAATGGTATATTCTACACCAGCTTCACCACTTGATGGAGAAACTGTAATTCCGCTTGATGACGTATCAATTTCCCAATCAGTGTTATTACATATTAGAGTGAAATACTTTGTTGATTTGGTATAAAATGTCATATCACTTAAATTAGTTGATATGCCGCATTCCGTATTAAGACATGCACCACTAGAGGCAAAATATATGCTTGGTGAATCCTCAAATTCTCCAATTAGTTTATCTTCTGCTGCAAGCCATTCAAAATCTTCTCTATATCCCTCAAGACATTCATATAAATCCATTGGATTGCCAAACATATCATATTCTTCCATCAACAAATACTTTGCATTGTTGTTATCAACGCATTCAAAATATTGTTCAACAAAATGCCATGTTGTAGCTGTCTGGCCACTTGTATCAATCGTTTCATTAACTTGAATCAGCTTTCCTTGGTCATGAAGGTCTTGCAATGTAACTTGAATTTGGTTTTGTTCAGAACTTGAACCATCTAATACATACGATGGTTGTAAACCATGCTGGAATCCACAAGCAATACTCTTGCCACATGTTGTAGTAATGATTGTACAATACTTGTTAGTTTGAAAATCCAATAGAATATTATGCCAATTCGTTTCATCGTAAGGTATTGTAAACGTTAATTTATGCTGGACGTTATTCCCATCAAACTGTTCAACGAAACTTGCTGAATTCTTTATGAAATCAATGGTCTTAAATCCATCGTTTGTATAATTCGCAAAACCATCGGCAAATGTCGAATATGCTGTCTCATTAATCCTTATTTCATCAATCTTACATAAACTGTAATCCTTGCACTCCCATAATGTTTCAGCGCTGCTTGGAACATCACAAATATATGTATTACTATCTTCAGTTGGAGTGATTGTAACCCATTTCCACATTGAACCATCTGGGTTCTTTCCACCACTCTCAGCCCAAGGTGCAAAATTAATAATCTTCATCAATGGATAATCACTTTCAGTTCTCATTTCAAAGGCTGTGGACTCACTAGTACTAATGGTATAGGTGTAACCAATCCTCATCTTGAATTGAGGATTAACAAGGTAATAATCACCATTCTTATCCCTTACAACAGCATAAAACTTGTCATCAAGGTCTTCAATGGTCTTATAACCATCAACCTCAAAATTAAGGGTATGCGTAAACCTATAACGTTCATCCAAACTCGATTCCTCATTGATGGATATTGAATTGCAAAGAATCTTCAATGCACCAGCACCACCATCAATGTAATAATCGGTGGTGTTAATGCTACCAATGGAAGACTTGCCAATCATATATACAACCTTCTCTAACTGGTCAATTCTATACTTGCAATTGTCAATTGTATAATTTGTTACTGCCATATATGTTTATTATAAAATAATATTTAAATAAACATGAAATTATGGGAAAGATAATTAGTAGGAACGGTTACATGTATATGGTAGAAGGTGAAAAGGGCTTCGAAACATTTCATAACTTGGGTAAAGACCCAAATGACCCAATTTGGAAAGAAGAAATTGAAGAAATAAAACATGAAGATGAAGAAATTGAGGTCATTGAAATTAAAGATGACAACATCGAAATCAAACCAAAGAAAAAGACACAAAAAAAGAGTGAAGATTAATTTCTCCACTCTTTTTTATTTTCACCTAATTTCTGATTAGTTACCCTTTACGACAGCAATAGCAGCCTCGTTCAAAGGAACTGCGCTCTCAGTTACGTTACCAGTTAAGGTTACAGTGATACCGTTAGAATCACCACCACCAGCTACAGACTGCTCTGAAGCCTCAAGACCTACTGTACGACCAAGTGCAAGATACTCACCGTCAGCAGTTGCAACAACTACGAAGAAACGACCGAGTGCCAATGCATCTACTGGACATACCATGTCCTTATCATACTTACCAGCGATACCAAAGGTAAGAGTGTGAGTGCGATACTTTGAACCATTATCCTCAACAACAAGCTCGTCAGTAAACGTTACAGAATTCTTCTGAGGTTCGATGTGATAGAAAGTTGCACCAGTAGCAAGAGTAATGCCAGTTACAGAAACACCGCTTGCGCAATCATACTCTACAGGAGCTGAAGTAACTTCCTCAAAGTTTGCGATATAGATGTCCTTTACTTCTGGAAGACTATAGCCACAGCTATTGCTCTTCAACAGATTCTTATTCAAATTACAAGAAAGTGCCATAATATACTATGTGTTTATTTAATTATTATTATTTCATTTTTTTTTTGTTTTCAATGGCTGGTGAGCCATATTACCCACCAACCACATCAGAGTTTATATTGTGTTGACAAATGAGCATTAAGATACAAATACAAAGCTCTCTGGGAAGATTATTCCAACAGCGATGTTGCTGATTGCAAGAACTCTGAACATATTGTCACCAGTAGTTTCTCTCATATCTATGAGCTTATACTCAAGATGAGAATCGAAGGTATCGAAGCCTAATACAAGATTTCTTGGGTCACCAACGATAATTGTATTTCTGCTCTGCATAGTTGAGATAACTGGAATACCATAGATGATTACACCACCATCAGCACCCATTGCATAATTTGAGAAAATGCTCTGGTTATTTGGGCAACAAATCTTACCAAGAGCCATCTTCAATACTTGTACGTCAGCATAGTTCATGAGAACCTTGAGGTTATCAGTTGCATACTCACCAGCTGAAGCAAGGTCAAATGCCTTCTGAATTGCGCCCTCAACTTGTGCGAGAATGTTATCAACAGTGAAAGCAGTTACTGCAATAGTGTTACCACTTGGAAGTGCAGCAAGCTTCTTCTCAACACCATCAGTAGCCTTAAGATAAGCCTTTGTGGTAGCTGTGCGAGCACTGTCACCTTGCCAGAAAATCTCTTGATACTCTCTAGCCATCTTCTCTCTTAACTTACCAAAGTACCAATTTCCAAAAGTCTGAGGAATTCCGCCTCTCAAGCTGATTTCAGTCTGTTCAACCATGAAAGTATTCCAGAATGCATCATAACAGTTCTCTTGGTTAACCTTGATAGCTGCTGGCTCGATGTATGCCTCTGCAAGACTTGCAGCACCAGCTGGGCTGAATGCACAAGTGTAAAGCTGCCATGCATCACCAATCTCACCACTGTAAATCTTCTGCTTACCCTTTACCCCGTCCATGAAAGACACACCAGCATTACGCAAATCCATTGAGTAAAGGTCTCTGCTCATAATCTCTTGTGCTTCCTTTCCACAGTAAGTAATATTACTAAAGTCTGTAAAGTTTGCCATAATTAATTATAGTTTATTTTTTTTATTATTTTATTTCCTTTGTATTAAACATGCAAACACTCTCACAACTAGTGTTTTAACAAAAAAGTGGGAAATGACTCCCACTTTTATTTTTTAATATCCTAAATAACTTGCCATCTGCTTGCGCCATTGGGTATATGTATCACCACCATTACCGCCACCTTTTGCATTCACATTCACTGGTTCCGTTGATGGCATTTTTGACATTTCCTTAACCTTCTCAGAAAGACCATTGTTCATTTCTTTCAAGGCATTTATTTCATCCTTCAATGAATTTATTAAGTCTTCCAAATGCGTATCCTTTGGAACTTCCACTGTTGGCTTTGGTTCTTCAACCTTTGGCTCTTCTGTTGGTTGAGGTTCTGCTGGCTCTTCCACTGCTGGTTCTTCTGCTTTTGGAGCTTCAGTTGGCTGTGGTTCTGTTGGAGTCTCTGTTGGTGTTTGCTCACTTAGGTCTTCAGCCGCAATTGGCTCAATTGTACTTTCCTCTTCTGCCTTGCTCAAACTAACACTTGCAAGGACTTCCTTAAATACGTTCTTAATCTTATCAAAGAACATTTCATCATTTGTCTCTATCATATTATTATCATTTTGTTTTTCAAATTCTTCTAGGCTAATCATACTCTCTACACTGAAGCCTTTCAATTCGCCACTCTTGATTCTATCCCATGTTTCAATGTTGTTAACCTTCATTCCACAGAACCATGTTCCAACTGGTAACGTTTCATTCAAACCCAATGCAACTGACTTATCCTTGAACAAATCACTCTTTATCCAAGATTCAACAACACATACTTCATCAGCAATCTTATCATGGTCTGTCTTGACCTCATACTGTCTGTATTCCTTCATAAAGTCTTGAGACATCTTTTCAATGGATTCCTTGGAGAAAGAGATATAAAACTCATTCTCTCCATTGTTTCTATATATGTCCTTTTCTGGAACCAATACAGCGCCATAAACGATGTGTTTTTCATCCTCTGAAAGCTTGATTTCAACTTGTTCCTCTTCCTTTGAAAGTGCAATGAAATCTTCCTCAATTGCTGGGGATTCAACCAAACTTATGGCATAGGTTTCTGAATTCATCCCAACTTTATATTTCTTTATTTTCTTAGCCATATTGTACAATATTTTATATAAACATGAATAAAGGCTGAGAATTCACCTTTCTCAGCCAAATCATCAGTCCATTTTTAAGGTAGCGAGCCTAGTGCCAATGATGTATATTATTTCAAATGCAACACTTGATTGTTTGGCTTTCCATTGGTTCTTGGTAAGCTAACATGAATCCATTGGTAGCCATATTCATCAATCAATTGCCCAACATATATTTTCTTTTGGTTTATCAACTTTACAATGAAGTTGAATAGTTTTTTGTTTCTTTCTTTGCTTCCAATCGTTATATCTGCTGCTTCACCAAGTCTATGCTGGCTGTTTATAACGCCTCCAACAGCTTTGTTTACAGCCTCGCTTCTGAATGCACTATTGACTATAATTGGACTTCTCCAAGCGTCTCTAATTGGTTGTAGAATGGTCTCAGCAAGCTTTTTTAGTTTCTCCTTCTCTATTTCTGTTGGTGTATTGTCCAAACCCAATCGTTTTGCTGTTGATGATGCTATAAGTTCATCATAGCTAAAGTTCTTTGTGAATTGTTCCATCTTTCTTCCTCTTTCTGATTACGTAATAGTTATTGAAAGTTTCACCTTGGTATATTGCCACTCCATAACTGACTCCACAGCTTTCAAAATAGTAACCATCATCTACTATACGATATTCGTATATGTCGTTATAGATTTTCCTTTTTTCAATCTTGACATTATAGGGATTGTGTATCTTATTGTAGTACATTGTTTTAAATATTAATTCCAACACCAATACCTATTACAGCACCCCAATTTCTGTTAAATGGGTCATAACCAAATGTACATTGTGGCTGGATATTAAATAGTTTCTTTGGCTTTTCAATATATTTTGTGATTGTAATCGTATTGGTCTTGATTAGTTCTGATTTTCTCAACTTGAGATTGATAGAGTCTACTTGAGCGTTTATGCCACTGGTAAAAATCTGAAGCTCTGCTGTGTCCTTCTCGCATACAATTGTGTCGTTATATACTTTATTTTCAGTTACTAATTCTATTGGGTTTTGGTTCGCATCATATACTGTGTCAACCTTTGTCTTGACAATGTATTTTGGAACTAGTTTTGTCTTTGTTATAGTTGTATCCTTCCATAAAGTATCTGTTTTTGTACTGAACACTGTATCAGTTTTTATTGTTTCAATATCTGGTTCAAAATAACCACTTCTATCAAGGTAAATTAGTCCAAATATTGCAAAGCATATAAACAATGAGACAAATATCAATGTATTATTCTTCATCTTCCTCTTCTTTTAGTGGAATTTCTTGAACATCAATACCATTCCTTAGTTTCTCTCTCTGGATTTGCATTCTCTCCATATGTTCCAAATGCCTATTCATATCTCGTCTTAATTGAACTGTTTCACTTCTAAAATATGCTGAAACCCCAAATACTGATGCAGCATATAACAATGCTTGACCAAGTATCCAGAGGATTGAGTCAGCAACTTCACCAACTGGAGGAATCCAGAATCCAGCAATACTCATACACCAACCCAATATGAAAGCAATAATAGCTGATAGTATTGCCAATTTCTCCTTTATGTTTAGGTCTATCCACTTTGTTTTCATCGTTTAATTTTTGCTTTTTATAAACATATCAAATAAAAAAGAGGAACGACTTATCACAAGCCATTCCCCTTTGATTATATGAAAGAATTTTATGAATAATTACACATCAAGACCAGCCATAACCTTAACGTCATTTACTTGCTGTGTTCTGTCGATTATATCAACAACAGCTACTTGAACTGGTCTGTTTGAATAATCCTCAAATGCTGTAAGCATCCTATCACTTAGATTGATGTCGTTTCTCAACGTTGGTATCATACCACCATCAGCAAACTTTGTCCTTACAGTAGAAATGCTCTTCTTGACTTGAGAATTGCCGCCATAGAAATCAATCAAATCTTCAAGACTAATCTTTTTTCTCTTGGTGTTGATGTACTCAAGCAATTCAACATTCTTGGATGTTGTGACCTTATTGGTGATATACTCACCGCCTTCCACTTCAGCTTGTCCACCTAAGACCTTAACACCACCTTCTCTGTGTGATTTTCCTTGGATAACACCACCACTACCATATGAAGGAATGTTCTGCGATTGGATTGCTGCAATCTGTGCTGCACCAGCTGCTGCTGCAAGAGCCATCATTGGAATAGCTGGAACTGGCCAACTATTAACTGCTGCCATAGAAATTGCCATTGCCATATTGATTGCTGCTTGTGCTAACTGCATTTTCTTCTTTGCAACAGCTTGGTCATGCTCCAATTTCTTTTTCTTTTGTTCAGCCTTTTCCTTTTCTCTTTCAATCTTTTTCTCTTGAGCAAGTGAAGCTCTCTGTGCTGCCATTTCAGCATTTAACTGGTCAATAAGCTGCTGTCTTCTATCACCTCTTGCCGTTGAAAGCTCATCCTCGATTGACTCAACTGCTGAAGCATGTTCTTGAGTAATATCCTTCTGCTTGTTAAGCAATTCCTCATATTCCTCAATATACTTCTCTTGCTGTTCAATCATCTTCTCATACTGATTGCTTTGAATTTCAGAGATTGAGGATAGGATTGTATTAACTGACTGCCCAATTGCTTGAACCCATTGATTAATTCCAGCAGCCAAATCTACCCACATTTCCTCATTTGACTTGTTGATGTCTTGCATGTTCTGGGCAACAGACTCTTG
>RHMF01001524.1_pt1 | contig 12683 bp, 7 predicted proteins | sample 5365151 | NCBI WGS metagenome assembly RHMF01 (sample SAMN10266501, study PRJNA497801) | feces metagenome | isolation source: feces | host: Bos taurus | place: China: Prairie of Fairy Mountain | collected 2017-08-14 | reverse complement strand
CGGACTGGTTGGGAGTGAGCGTGTTGCCCGAGCCTGTATTCGGGTCAATAGCGGCATCGCCGGCGTTGCCCTTAGCCATCAGCACGTTGTTCTGCACGGTGTTGTTGGCATCCGCAGTCGTGGCCATCACCACGGCATAGGCATCGGTCGAAATCACTGTGTTGCCGGTAAACGTGTTGTTCTTCGAGTTGGGGTAAAACGTCACCTTGCCCAGGATGCTGTTGCCGGTGATGGTGCTGCCAGTATAATCACTGCTATTAGCAATGATTGTTACGTTGCTGGTAACGCTGTTGCCGATGAACGTAGAAGCCTTGGGAATATTCAGGCTCGTCGTAAAGGTGTTGTTGCGGATGGTGATGCCATCGGCTGCCGAGGTGGCAGTGGTGCTGAAACCGGGTGTGACATTAACAACCGTACATCCTTCTACGAGATAACGCAGGCCGCCTTGAATCTTAAACTGCATAAGACCGCTTGACTTATCTGCTGTGATCGTGCAATTGATCACCTTGCAGTCGTCGCTCACCATCGTAAAGTCGGAAGGCTTGTCGCCAGTGTTATAGGTATTGCCTATAAACAGAGGATTGCCGGTCGAGCCAACAGCTTCGAAGCTGGTGTTCTGGAAGGTGCAGTTGCTGCTGCCCGTCAGCACTACGGCCGACGAGCCGCCGTTGTCCTTGGTGTAAACGGTGCAGCCGTCGAAGGTGATGTGGTCGCTGTATCGGACAGAAACATGGCCTACGCCGAGGCACAAATTCGCATCCTCTACATGAAAGGTCACGCCAGTGAACGTCACGTTGCTGGTGTTGAAAATCCACATGCCGGTGTTCTCCAGCCGGATGTCCTGCACCTGAGTGCCCGCACCGTCCGCGTTGATGACGAAGGTGCTGCCGGGATTGTTGCCCGACCGGTCTCCCGCCGGCGTGTGCAGTTTCAGCACGGGATTGCTGCTGCCCTTGATCTTCACCGGCTTGTTAATGATCAGCGAGTGCGAAGCCTCGCCCTCTAAGTTGATGGTGCCCTGGAAGTCGAGCACGTCGCCGGCTTTCACGGCGTCGCCCAGCGTGTAGCCGTCGCCGCTGAAGATTGTGTTGACATTGTCTTGTTTCACGACGTGGGTCGTCGATTGCGCCCATGCGCCCGTCGCCGCCGTCATCAGCAGCGCGAGCAGAAGTAATAATTTGTTTTTGACCTGCGGTCGAAATTTCTTTCGCATTCCCGAGCAGAGCTCGCCCGCTCGAACTTGTTCGCTTGCCCCAGCAAGAACCCGTAGCCTTTCGGCAAAGCTCAAGCCTGCTTGGCTTTGCTCTCTCTTAATCGGAATTTTCTGCATAATTTTAAGTTTTATAGAAGTTAATAAAATATATAGATATGTTGTAGATATGTTGTTCGCTCTGTCAGTCTTAGATTTCCGCTGTAAAGATACTAAATTTCCTCGACAAACTTCACGTTTCGTTCCATTTTTTTCGCCTTTTAATATTGTTACCGCGCCCACGCTACGGATTCACCGTCGCCGCCGTCATCAGCAGCGCGAGCAGAAGTAGTAATCGTTTTTGTTTCATAATCTGTAATGTTTAGATTGTTAATAAATAAAATGTTATTTAGTAAAAATTATATTCTCGTCTTCTTTGTCTTCTTCTTTTCCCGGAAAACTCCGCTAGTAGCCTTATATACTCGGCAAAAATACGAAATTTCTCCGACATTCGAGGGATTTACCCCCCTAAAATGCAAATTTTAACACTTCCGCCGCCCCCGCCCCCGCTGTCATCGCACACAGGGGAAACGTCGAATATCACTTGAGACAAAACGGATATCTATTCTTTCTTTAACACGCGCTCGGCTCTGCCGCTTGCCTTGCTACCGTAGGGACGCAAGAATTACCACGCTCCGAGCTTGCTCGCCTGAGCACCTATAAAAAGAAAGCAATGAGCGAAGAATTATCCATTAATTATCCATAAATAATAATTCATGATAAATTCGTGTTCCATTCGTGGGACTCCGCGAAGCGCCTGAGCACCAACGGAGCGCAAGAATTCGTGTTCAAAATATAAAAACGAACTCCGTCCGCCGAGCCCATCTCTCGATGTCTCGGCGGATATTATTTCTTTCAGTATGTGCAGGGCTATTCTTGCTTATCCCTTTCTATCCAGTTCTCTATCTGTATGCCCTGAATATTTTGGAAGTCCTTCACGTTTTCCGTCACCAGAATCATCTTTTTTGCAACGGCGGTGCAGCCTATCAGCAGGTCGAACTCGCCCGTGGGTGTGCCAGCCAGTGCCAATCGTGCCTTCTGCTCGGCATAGAGGTCGAAGATGGGGGATATAGGTAGCACTTTGATTGCTTCGAAGAACTGCTTCATGGGCTGCTCCCTGTACTTTGTACCGCCCCTTAGCTGACCGTATGCCTTGCCAAATTTCAATTCGGCAATGGTCATCTCTGAGATGTAGCAGTTGTCGAAGCCAACGGCGTTGATGCGCTCCCTTACGTTCTGTTTGTCGCGCAACCAGTAGGCACAGATGCAGGTGTCAAGAAGATAATGCTTTTGTTTCATGCCTCGTTCAGGAATTTGTCCCAGAATTCATCTCTGCCACTCTTCACATGGCGGGCATCGCGGATAGCCTTGTTGATATCCTCAGCTGGCATGAAATGCTCGTCGTCCCAGATGCCTGCGAAGTCGTCTGCCGTGTATTTCTTCTTTGCCTTCTTCTCGGCAACGGCGGGTCGCAAGGCATCGCTCAAACGCTTGATGAGAGCGAGCTTCACCTCGTTACTGGCATCCTTGATAAGGTTCCAGTAATTGTCGGATTCCCGTTTCAATACTAATGCTGTCATATCCTTCTTGTCGTATTAGTGTGATTACGGCTGCAAAGATACGATTATTTTCCGAAAGTCCGCACGAAATCCCCTAAAAAATAATATCCGTAATGTCTCAGTATGTCAAAGATCGCTTTACTATTTCGTCCCACCATTATTTATAATGGAACGGCCAGCCGCAGTGCTGGCAGCGCTATATCTCGCCTTCATCGTCAATCGCGTCGCGGGCCAGCTCAAAGGAGGTCTCCCTCCCGCATCTCGGGCATTTAATTGTCTTCATCTTAATATCTGTTGTTCTTTTTAATATGTAATTGCCATTCACTCGACCTTTGGTCGCTTGCCTAAGCAAGAATCGTCCATATAATTTATCATTCGCTCGGCTTTGCCGCTTTCATCAAGCGAAGCGACTGAAAGAATGAAAATTGACTTTCCCCTTTGGGCCGTCGAGCTAAACCTTCGTGTTCAATTCGTGGGACTCCGCGAAGCGCCTGAGCACCAACGGAGCGCAAGAATTCGTGTTGAAATATATCTTTCGTCTTGTATTCCTGTATTCACGTTTTCTTGTCTTCTCATCCCGAATCCATCTCCTGCAGCGTCTCCACGCGCCAGAGAAGGAAGACGATGAGAGCGATGGTGATCACCTGTGAGAGATATTCACGATGCATCTCGCCCATGTTCGACGTGTAGAGCCCGTAGATGGCCAGCAGCACCAGCGCAAACACCAGACTCTGCCACACCTCCTTGTGCTCCAGATCGGCATAGTTGTCGCGCAACCAGCGGCCGTACTGCCGCAGCGTCCACACATAATATATAATAAAGGTGACAACCAGCAGGGCCATGTAATACTCCACCACTGGCATGAAGAGGTCGCTGCGGGTCACGATGCACACCACTGACGTCACCGCGATGGGCGCGAACAACGGAACGAGCGGCCACAGCGGACGGCGACGGTCCTGCAACATGCGGACGAGCACGCACTGGCCCAACCTCGTGCATGAATATGTTCTTCGGCCTGAACAGAAGGTACAAGCTTGCCACCAACGCAAACGTTGCTGCCCCGATGTAAAGCGTCAGGAACAGCACGTCATGTAATCCTCGGTAGTCGAACATATTCTTTAGTAGTTTTATTTATTTTTTGCCTACGAAGTTACAAAAAATTCCCGATTCCACCGCGTCCGAATCGGTCGCCTCGAAAGATTTTGTAAATATGTCCTCACTTTTTTACGATTTGTCCTCTTTTGTAAATTTGTCCTCTTTTGTAAATTTGTCCTGTCATGACCACCCGAAAAGGCACAAAAAAAAACGCCGAAACTCCTTTTCGGATGTCTCGGCGGATCGTTATCGCGTACCTAAAGGCACGCCTTTCTCCTACCGTCAATCAACCAGCCATTCTTGCGTCCCTTCGGTAGCAAACGACCAGAGGTCGAGCGGAAATGCCTGGCTACCATTATCACGCCCCTACGGGGCTGGTATTCCCACAGTTGGCTACCATTATCACGCCCCTACGGGGCTGGCATTTCCTCCCCCATTCATCCAGGCCGTGACGCTCTGACCGGTGCGCTGCAGGAACGCACGGCTGAAGGTGCGGTAACTGCCGAATCCGCTCTCCAACGCCAACTGCTGAATGGGGATGTCCTGCCCGGCAGCGGCGAGCTCCCGGCAGCGGCTGACGAAGTGGTTGATGCGCAGACCGTTGATATACGTATTGTAGGTGACGCCCTGACGGGAGAAGTACTGGCTGAGGTACGAGCGGTTGGTGCCCACGGCCTGCGCCAACATCTGAAGCGTCAGATTGTGCTCCAGATAGAGTCGCGTGGCCTCGCAGTGCTCCTTCAGCAACTGCTCCATCTGGTCAACGTCGATGCTAATAGGATCGGTCGACGGCTGTTCAGTACAAGAATCTGTGGGAACTTCAATTCGCGCAGAACGTCGCAGTGCGTGTCGTCCGACACGATGTAGGTGGCGTTGGCAGCGAAGGTGCAGTCCACGAAGCTGTAGGGGCAGACCTTATATAAAACAATACCAGATTGCGCAGAAGGCACAGATTGATTTTTCTTTGCTATTAAGAAAAAAATTGATACAGGTGCAAAATAATAATGAAATAATTACACTTATTAAAAAAAAAGTAGTAATTTTGCACCCGCATTGAGTCAGAGGATTCTATAAACAAACTATTCTACTATTATTTTTTACTAACTATACTAACTTTACTAACTATCAAAAAAACCAACTATGAGAAGAACGTCTCTAAAGTTATGTGTCCTGACGATGGCTATGCTCATCGTGCAGGCCATGGGATGGGGCGCTGCACTCCAGGCTAAAGTGGTGAAGGGGCACGTTGTGTCTTCTGCCAACGGCGAGGCGCTTATCGGCGTATCGGTCTTGGTACAAGGCACGTCGACAGGTGTCACTACCGACATCGACGGCAACTACACCGTGAATGCCAACGAGGGGCAGACGCTCGTGTTTTCGTATGTGGGCTTCCGTACCTTACAGGTGAAGGTGGGCAGCTCAAACCAGCTTGACATTCGTCTCGACGAGGACAACCAGTCGCTCGACGAGGTGGTGGTAGTGGGCTATGGTGTACAGAAGAAGAAGCTGGTCACCGGTGCCACCGTCCAGGTGAAAGGTGAGAGTATTCAGAAACTGAACACCACCAACCCGCTGCAGGCCATGCAGGGACAGACACCCGGCGTGAACATCGCCTCCACCTCGGGCCAGCCCGGTTCGGGCATGAAGGTACAGATTCGCGGCTTGGGTACCATTGGCAACTCGGGGCCCCTCTACCTGATTGACGGTATCGGTGGTGACATATCGACTGTCAACCCTGCCGACATCGAGAGCATCGACGTGCTGAAGGATGCCGCCTCGGCTGCTATCTATGGTGCACAGGCCGCCAATGGTGTGGTGCTCGTCACCACCCGCAGTGGTAAGGAGGGCAGGGCCGTCGTCAGTTTCGACGGCTATATGGGCTGGCAGAATGTGGCCCGCAAGATGCCCATGCTCAATGCCCAGGAGTATATGGCCATTATGAACGAACAGTCGGTGAACTCGGGCAATGGCACCATCAACTGGGACAACTACCAGAGCATCTGGCGTACCGATGCCGACGGCAACCGCCTGGGCACCTACGACACCAACTGGATAGACCAGATGTTCAAGGACAATGCCGTAACCCAGAGCTATAACCTTGGCATCACTGGTGGCTCGGCCACCTCGACCTACGCCCTGACCCTGGGCTACACCGACCAGGAAGGTATTGTGGGCGGTAAGGATGTCAGCAACTATTCGCGCTATAATTTCCGCGTTAACAGCGAGCACAAGGTCATCAAGGACTTGCTGAAGGTGGGCGAGCAGGTGAGCTTTGTCTATACCAAGAGCGTGGGCATCGGCGTGGGTAATGCCTACAACAACACGCTGCGCGGCGCCTTTGGTGCCACGCCGCTGCACCCTGTCTATGGTGCCAACAGCATTGATGGCGACCCCTACTATGACACCAGCAACAGCGACTGGAAGAATGATGACGGCAACCCCTACGGTTCAATGATGACCACGGTGAACAACGAGAGCAAGGGCTCGACGCTCAACGCCAACGTATATGCTGAGCTGACACCGCTGAAGGGCCTGAAGCTGCGCACCGTCTTTGGTGCCGTGGTGGGCAGCAGCGAGTACCGCTCGTTCGATCCTATCTATAAATACTCCATCTACTCGCACCGCGACATCAACGGCGTGGGTCAGAACATGAACCGCTCGCTGGGCATGACATGGACCAACACGGCACAGTATGACTTCAATATTGGCGAGCACGCCATCAGCGCCCTCGTGGGTATGGAGAGCTATCGCTATGAAGGCACTTACGTGGGTGCCGGACAGAAGACCCTGAAGGAGGGCTTTGACGACTGGGAGCATGCCTACGTGAGCAACGGCACTGCCGCCACCAGCGGCGACGGCCTCAGTGCCAGCGGCAACCCTCACGGTGACAGCCGCTCGGTGAGCTACTTCGCCCGTCTGGGCTGGAACTGGAAAGAGACCTACATGGTGAACGCCACCGTTCGCCGCGACGGCTCGTCAAACTTTGCCAGCGGTCACCGCTTCGGCACCTTCCCCTCGGTGTCGGCAGGTTGGGTGATTACCAACGAGAAGTTCATGCAGCCCGTCACCTCGTTCATGGACTACCTGAAGGTGCGTGTCAGCTGGGGACAGGTGGGTAACGCCAACATCTCGGCCTATCAGTATCTGGCTCCCATCAAGAATACCAACACCCACTATTTCTTTGGCAACGACCTCACGGCTGCCTCGTCGGTGCTGGCCAACTACTGGGGAGCCTATCCCTCGCGTCTGGCCAATGAGGACGTGACGTGGGAGACATCCGAGCAGACCAACATCGGTCTTGACGCCCGCTTCCTGGACGGCCGTCTGAACATGAACTTCGACTACTACATCAAGACCACTAAGGACTGGCTGGTACAGCCCCCCGTGCTGGCTACCGTCGGTACCGGTGCTGCCTTTATCAACGGCGGTGACGTGAAGAACACCGGCGTGGAGCTGGCACTGTCGTGGAACGACCGCATAGGCCGCGACTTCAGCTACAGCGCAGGCTTCAACATGGCCTACAACAAAAACGAGGTGGGCAGCATTCCCACCGAAGACGGCATGGTTCACGGCTCCACACAGATCATCTATGACAACGCTCCCGAAATCTACCGTGCCAAGAACGGTGAGCCCATCGGTTACTTCTGGGGCTTCAAGACCGCCGGTCTGTTCCAGAACGAAGACGACATCAACCAGTGGGTGGCTGCCGGCAACGGTGTGCTGCAAGGTGCCAGCGTGAAGCCCGGCGACGTGAAATACTACGACGTGAACCACGACGGTGTCATCAACGACGACGACAAGGTGAACCTGGGCAATGGTATTCCCGATGTAACCCTTGGCTTCAACATCGGCCTGAACTACAAGGGCCTCGATTTCTCGGTGGTTGCCAATGGCGCTTTCGGCCAGCAGGTGGTGCAGAGCTACCGCAACATGGGTGTGGCCAAGGCCAACTGGACCACGCAGGTACTTGACCGCTGGACCGGCGAGGGCACTTCGAACAAGATTCCGCGTGTCACCGAGCAGAACATCAACTACCAGTTCAGCGACCTCTTCGTACAGGATGCCGACTATCTGCGCATCTCGAACATCACCCTGGGCTACGACTTCGCACCCCTGCTGAAGCAGAAGTGGCTGTCGCAGGCACGCCTCTATGCCCAGGTGCAGAACGCCTTCACCTTCACCAAGTACGACGGCATGGATCCCGAGATTGGCTACGGCACCGACAACTGGGTCAGTGGCATCGACATTGGCTACTACCCTCGTCCGCGCACCTTCCTGGTGGGTGTCAACCTCAAGTTCTAACGGGCTTCGCCCTAATGAATAGTGAATAATGAATAAAGAATAATGAATAGTTATGATTACAAGAATAAACAATAAATGGCAGACCAGAAAATCATTTATCATTTGTCATTTATCATTTAGCGTAGCGCTAGCGCTGCTCACCTCTTGCTCAGACAGTTTCCTCGACACCTCGTCAAAGACGGAGTCGAACACGGAGACTTTCTATAAGACCGAACAGGATGCCTACCGCGCCCTGATAGGCTGCTACGACGGATGGCGGCAGACCAACTCCAACCCCGGCGTGAGCTTCTACCTGGCTTCCGAGGTGATGGGTGCCGAGTGCTATGGTGCGCTGGGCAATGGCGACGGCCGCAACTATCAGGTCATCGACCGCTTCGACATCAACCAGTCGCCCGCCGACCTCAACATCTTTGAAAGCGACTGGAAACGCTACTATGAAGGACTCTATCGCTGTAACGAGCTCATCTCACGCGAGGAGCAGATACAATGGAAAGCAACTGGCAGCCAGCGTGGCGAGTACATGGGACAGGCCCGCGCCCTGCGTGCCATCATGTATTTCGACATGGTACGCATGTGGGAGAACATTCCCCTGCTCACCGCACCTACCAGCGAGAATGTGGCACAGGCACAGCCCGACGAGGTGTACCAGGTCATCATCAGCGACCTGAAGTATGCCGCAGAGAATATTCCTGCCCAGGATGGAGCCTTCGACGGCCACATCACCAACAATGCCGCCAAGGCTCTCCTTGCGCGAGTGTACCTTTTCTATACTGGTTACTACGGACACGAGCCTCAAGACCTGACCAAGGCCGAGGCCCTGCAGGCCGTGGAAGACGTTATCGCCTCGGGCAAGCACCAGCTGGTGGCTGAGTTCAAGAACCTGTGGCGCCCGGCCAGTGGCGTGGCCACCACACCCTCGGCATCGCCTGCCACCGCCGACGACTTCATCAAGCTCACCGGCACCTTTGCCGGCGACGACAACCCCGAGATCCTGCTCTCCATGAAGTTCACCTCCACCCAGGACTATAACGGCAACAACGACGGCAACCGCTGGCTCGTGATGACCGGCGTGCGCACACTCAACCACTCGCCCTACGGCAAGGGATGGGGCTGCTGCACCGTCAACCCCGCCTTCTATAAGTCGTTTGCTGCTGGCGACTCGCGCCGCGATGCCTCGATCATCGACCTTGCCGCCGAAGGCTACGACCTGGTCGAGCAGGCCGCTGACCAGCGCGAGCAGACGGGCTACACCATCAAGAAGTACACGCCCATGGTCTATACCGACGGCACCTGCTCGAACAACTCGCTCGAGCACACCCAGGACTTCCAGGAGGGACAGTATCAGGACTACATCATCATGCGCTATGCCGACGTGCTGCTCATGGCTGCCGAACTGGGAAGCCCCAACGCACAGACCTACCTGAACCAGGTGCGCGACCGTGCCTTTGGCGACACCAACCACCGCGTCAGCGCCACGCCCGAGAACATCCTTCAGGAGCGCCGTTGGGAGCTGGCCTTCGAGAGCGTCAACTACTGGGACCTGCTGCGCCAGGGCCTCGACTATGCTGCCGCCCAGATTGCCAACGAGCAGGATGTGGTGAGTGGCGGCTCGCCCGACCATATCAGCATCAAGGCTGCCGATGTGAAAGCCAAGCGTGGTCTCTGCCAGATTCCTTACAACCAGATTGTGCTGTCTAACAACCTGCTGAAACAAAACGCAGGATGGTAAGGAGCGGCCTTCGGCCTAATGAATAGTGAACAGTGAATAAAGAATAAAGAATAACGAATAATTATGACTACAAGAATAAACAATAAATGGCTGATAAGTTTATCATTTATCATTTGTCATTTATCATTTAGCGTAGCGCTGACATCCTGCTCGCCCGACGACTACAGCCTGAGTCAGCCCAACCTGACGACCGACGACCTGGTAGAGGGCGTGGCTTATTCCGTCAGCGTTGACGAGACCAACACCGTGACGCTGACCAGCCTGCTCGACAAGAGCTATCAATGCTACTGGAACCAGCCCAACGGCCGCAGTCAGGGACGCGTGGTGAAGCTGCAGCTGCCCTTCCAGGGCGAATACGAAGTGACCTTCGGCGTGGATACGCGCGGTGGTGTGGTCTATGGCGCACCCCACAAATTCCAGGTCACAACCAATAACATGTCGCTGCTCGAGGATCCCCTCTATGCCTACCTCACCGGCGGCGTGGGCAGCTCGAAGAAATGGGTGCCCTGCGACAAGGCCTACGGCGTGGGCCAGTGCACCGGCCCCGTGATGTACTGTAATCCCGATGAGGTGCTCAACGACGGCAGCGGTGCCACCGACATCGGCATCAACCGCATGGTGCCCAACTGGGACCCCGGCTTCCAGTCGTGGCTCATCCCACAGGACTCGCCCTACATGGACTCGTACATGGTGTTCACCCTTGACGACAAGAACGGATGTACCATCACCGAGTATCAGGGCGAGGAGGCCGTGACCACCACCGGCAAGTGGAACCTGAACCTCAGCGACAAGAACCATCCCACGCTGTCGTTTACCGATGCCTTTGCCATGCACAACACTGGCTTCAACAGCGTGTGCGACAACTACACTACCGACATTGTCATCACCGAGCTCACACCCTACATGCTGCAGCTGGCCACCATGCGTACCAACAGCGAGGGTCCCTGGTGGATCATCTGGAACTTCATTGCCGAGGACGTGAAGAACGGCACCGTGCAGATTCCTTCCGACGATCCCGACTACGTGCTGGCCTCCGACCCCGTGACACCCGAGGTTGACGGCCTCGCCACCAGCCTCTTCACCACCGACATCAACGGTGTGAACTATACGGGCGATGCCATGACCTTCCTCATCAGCGACGAGGCTGCCTACGACTGGATGTGGTGGAATGGCGGCTCTGGCGCATGGGAAAGCGTGTGCAAGGGCAACTATGGCACGGAATGGGCTCCCCAGTGGGATGCCGATGCCGCTGCCGAGGTAGAGCTGACGCTGGGCAAGAAGGCCGACGGCTCCTATACCTATACCCTGGGCGAGCAGAGCGGCACGCTGGTCATCGACGGCTCGCAGCTGGTCTTCGACCAGCCCATCACCCTTCTCACCGTCAATGGCGACAAGCGCACCGTGGCCCTCACCGGCCAGCAGTGGCAGGTGTTCAAGTGCGATGCCGGCTCAGAACTCGTCATGGGCATACCTTCAGAAACCGATGCCAACGGCAATGTCAACACCTATCTTGTGGCCAACCTCACCTACAAGCCCGTGGGCGGCGGCCAGACCGGCCCCGTTGTCGTGCCTTTCGATGCCACCAAGGTGAACAACTACATCGAGGCCGGCAAGTACTTCCGCTGCCAGCTCTACAACCCGTGGGGCGGTGGCAACGACTGCATCGACCCTGCCGCCGTGAAGTTGAAGAAGAACCAGAAAATCAGCGTCACCGTGCGCCTTTCGGGCTTCACCTTCTCGCAGGCCGCCAAGATGGTGCTCTGCTGTAACCGCGGCGAGCAGCAGGCGTGGGAGGAAGACTGCTTCGGCTACGACCGTGCCATCAGCGTCAACGCCGACGGTACCTACACCGTCAGCTGGACCAACGACACCGGCTCTACCGTGAAGTGGGACGACGGCACGTCGGCACTCACCATCACCATGCAGTTCGACGGCTATGCCACGCTGCCCGACGAGGACTACTTCTCGCATTGCACCATCGAGAGCATTACCATTGAGTAATGGTTAAAAGGTTAAAAGGTTAAAAAGTTAAAAGGTTAAAAGGTTATGAAAATAACAAGATTATATACAGGAATCATGGCGCTGATCATGGGCGCAGGCCTGTTGGCTGCGTGCAGCGACACCGACGACTACAGTGCCGCCACCACACCGCTGCTCAGCGACGGAGCCGTTACCACGGGCACTAGCGACGTCACCGCCACCACCGCCACTCTGCACGGACAGGTGGCAGGTCTCAATGGCATCAGCACCACGTCGTATGCCACTGGCTTCTACTATGGAACAGCTGCCGACGCGCTCACCGAGACCCTCGGCACCTCGACAGCCACTGAGTTCAGCGGCACGCTGGAGAATCTGGCTGTCAACCAGACCATCTACTATCAGGCCTTCGTCACTCTTCAGGGACGCCTCACCTACAGGGGCGAGGTGAGGAGCCTTGTCACCACCAATGCCACCGCTACCACCGGCGAGGCCACGGCTGTTGATGCCTGGCAGGCCACACTGGCTGCCCAGGTGGCACAGTATCCCGAGGAAGCCACGGCCGGCATTGTCATTTCGACCAAGGCCGATGCCGAGTCGGTGCGTGCCGGTCTGCGCCTCACCGCTGCCGACCTGGCCGGCATCAGCATCACCAAGGCCGGTCTGCTGCCCGCCACCACCTATTACTATGCCGCCTTCCTCGACCTGGGCAGCGGCGTGGTCTATGGCGATATAAAGCAGTTCACCACCGCTGCCGATGAATACAACGTCG
>RHMF01001018.1_pt1 | contig 12693 bp, 9 predicted proteins | sample 5365151 | NCBI WGS metagenome assembly RHMF01 (sample SAMN10266501, study PRJNA497801) | feces metagenome | isolation source: feces | host: Bos taurus | place: China: Prairie of Fairy Mountain | collected 2017-08-14 | reverse complement strand
GAACAAAATCGTTACCGTTTGACGGCAAAGCGTAGCGAACGCCGTCAAGTCCTGCTACCCGCACCAAAAAATCTCAAGTCGCAGGACTTGAGATTTTTTTATCCATTGCGAAAGCAATGGTATATCATCACCAAAGGTGTATATCATCAGCCGTTAGGCTGTATCTCATCACGCTTTAGCGTGTATAACTTTCGCAATGATGATATACAAGGCTTCGCCTTGATTTTAATGTGTTCATTCAGTACTTGAATGGGCACATATTTTATCCCCCTGCATATACTGATACTAAAACCAGATAAGGAGGTATCACTATGCACAACCAAAATAATTGTGGCAATCATCCAGAAATTAGAGATTTTGGGCCGAAACCACTTATATTTAATATAGAGCACGCAACAAATATGAATCAGAATTTTCGCACAACGCTTTGGACTGGCACTTATATGCAACTTACACTAATGAGTATTCCTGTTCGTGGAGAAATTGGTGTTGAAATGCACTCTGACGTTGACCAATTTATTCGCATTGAAAGTGGAAACGCTAAAGTGTTTATGGGCGATTGCAGAAACACGCTAAGAGAAAGAGCGACAGTTGACGGAAAGTGTGCCATTATTATTCCCGCTGGCACGTGGCACAATATTATCAATATAGGAAACAGACCACTTAAATTATATTCTCTTTATGCGCCACCAAACCATCCTTTTGGCACGATTCATAAAACTAAAGAAGACGCTGAACACGAAGAATATTAATAAAAACAGGAGTTCATTCAAAAGTGAATGAACTCCTGTTAATTTATAGTGTAATTGTATTATCCATAACAATTGTTACGTTCTCTACGTCTTTACCGAATGCTTTTAGGTTATCCATACTTATTGTTACAGTGCATTTCCACGTTCCACTTACAATTTCGCCGTTATCATTAATAACAACGTTTATTGTTGGGTTAGTGTAATAAATTTTAGTATCTTCTTCATTCGCTGAAAGTTCGAGAGAAAGTCCCCTATCGTTTAAATCTTTAACAATATCACTTATATCGCCGATGGTGGAAATAGCGTGACCAACGCTCCCACTATTTTCGTCTTCTTTTGTACCTGACGTCTGTTCACACAAAGTCATTTCTATAGCGACACCTTCGCCACTTTTACATGCACTTGCAGAGCTTACGTCATCAACTACAAGATTTTCATAACCACCTGTAATTCCGTTTATTTCAGTTGAATTGCTTTCAAGAAATTTGGTAATTATAGACTTTATGAAAGACATCATTTTTTCATTTTCGCCACCATTTATTTTAAGGTCTTTCATAATAATTTTTTGTTGCGATTTTACACTCGCACTTGACTTTATAGCGGCATTTTTATATTCTTCTACAATTTTCGCTTTTGACCATTTTGAATATTCATCGTAAGTTTCAGTTGTTTCTACTTTTACTACGTTTGTTGTCACTTCAGAAACCACCGACTGTGTAGTGTTTTGAATATTGTTTTCAGTTGTAACAATTACAGAAGTTTCAGTATTATAAACTGTTTCTATAACTGTTTCATTATAAAAAGCATTTAACGTTGTACTCTCATTTAAAGTAGCATTATCTTCATTTGATTTACATGACGTTAAACTAAAAATAATAAGCACAGCACCCACTAGGCACCATAATTTTTTATTTTTCATAAAAACCTCCCCAAAATTAAACACTTAACTCGAACAAACAAGTTTCGAACTTTTTAATATTAAGAACAATTTCATTTGACTCAATGTTTATATTTTTTGAACTTTGTAATGATTTAATTTTAAAAATGCCTGGCAAAGTTATTTTAACTTCACCATCATTTTTTGCATGAATGCCTAAAAAAGAATTACCACAATAAATTACGTTGCCATCTTTATTATAACAATGCACGCCGTTTGACACTAAAAGTTCACGAAGTTCGTCGGTTGTGTAATACATTTTTTGAGAATTAGTCTCAATACATTGAATACCAATTTTTTTACATAAAGAGAGAGCTTTTTTGCCACTTTCAGATGGTAAAGGTGCTGGGAAAATTGCAGTTTTATAATTTTTTATAACACTTTCGGCATCTTCGACCATATATAAATCGTACGGAATACCCGTGTTACCCATAGCAATTCTTATTCTGTTTACTGAATGGCAATATTCACTACCCCGTGGATTATTAACGTACGCTTTTTCATCTACAAAAATTGCTACTTCCGGATTTAATACATATTCTTTTTTATTATCTTTCAGAGTTTCAAAAATGGGTTTCATTTTCTCTATTTCTGTCATAATTCGCTCTGAATGATACCAGCCACCCCACATATCAAACCACCATATACCAGAGCCTTTCATTAAGTGGTGGCTGAATGCTTTATACAATGCAGAAATCGAAAGTGCTTCTGTTTCTGGCCCACTCCAGACCGTTTTGTCACCATCTTCATAAGTCAACAAATATATATTGTCAGGATATCTGCCTGGTCTTGAATTTTGCATTCGTGTTGTAAGGTGAGTTCTTATATCACACTCAACAAAATAAAGTTTGTTATGTAATTTTAAAGAATTAACAGGAAGCATATCGCCCCAGTCGATACCCAAACTTCTGCTATCATCATAACCACAAGGAGATGAAAAGAAATCTATATAAGGTGAACCAATTATAAATCTTAAACCGTGAAGCCCCCACAGATAATTGTCAACGTAAAAGTTATAACCATAAAAAAAGCCAACTATCTGCTCGTTATTTATAAAACTCTTTAATTCCTTTGCAAAATACTCTATTGTTTCTGCGACTTTTTCGCAACAGAATTCGCCATAAAGACTCGCTTTTTCATTAAATTCACCACAATTAAAGTCATCTTTTGCAATATCAATTATATCTGTTCTTTTATATTTTTCGTTTAACCATAGTTTAAACTTTTCTTTACCCATCTCTGAAAAAGAGCCGAAAAGGTCTGGGTGAATCCATTCTTGGGTTGTACCACCACAAAGCTGGTAACCAGCAATTCTATTTGCATATTCACTAGAGCGTATATGAGAAACGAGTTCTTTTAAAAGTTTGGTGCCGTCTTCACGAAATTTATTTGAAAACAGAGATTCCCTATTAATTCCACAAGGTGTTTCAACTGTTTCGTAAACGTTCTCTTTCAGCCACTTTTCTGGCATAACAATATTTATTCTTGGGAAAATGAACGCATCGGGGCATTCTTTTAAAATTTCATTTACAATACCATCAAATTCAGTGTAATCTGAAGTTTCGCCATCAAAAACACCTGTATTAAAAGGCGAAAAAGCAGTTATATTATTTATAGGCAAATTAGCAAATGAAACGTTTATAAAAAACATTTTGTAGCCCGCTTTTATAAAATCGTGAAATTCGCCACATTCTTCGAAATAAGTAGTATACGCAAGTGGTGAATGAAGTTCGCCGTCAATATTAATAAACGGATTGTCATTTTTAAATTCAATATGACTTTTTAACATTCTATTTCACCTTTCTTTGTAATATTTTGAAGTAATTTGTCGCACTAAAAGTATGAGTCCACGAACACAAAGTTCTACTGCCATAGCAATCCACACGCCGTGAAGGCCTAAAGGTTTTACAAGTAAAAGAGCAAGACCAATTCTCACAACCCATATACTACCTAAATTCATAATACTTGGCACAAACGTGTCACCCGTACCTCGTAGTGCACCAGCTGCAACTATTGAAACGCCAAATAGTGATTCAGCTAAAAGACCTATTCTTAAAACTTCGGTTGCTAAATTTTGAACTTCTGCTACTGGAGTTAAAAGCATAAATACAAACGGGCAGACTAAGATCATAATAGCGCCTGTAAGCCCCATAAATATACCGCCCATAGCAGTACAAATATTACCATAGCGCTTAGCAGTTTTAAAATCTTTTGCGCCAAAACTTCTACCAACAAGTGTTGTAGCGGCGTTGCCGATGCCATAGCCTGGCATATAACAAAGACTTTCGGCCGTTATGGCAAATGAATTAGCCGCTATTGCTACTGCACCTAATGGTGCTACTATCATTGTAGTTGCAACCATAGCACCACACATAGCAATTTCTTGCACAGCAACAGGGGTGCCAATTTTAAATGCTGTTTTTATTATGTTAAAACTAAATTTGCTTTTTTCTGACTTTACGAGCGACAATTCTTTATTACGAAGGTAACAAAAAGCCATCATAAAAACACTTATAACAGCACAAGCAAGTGCTGTGCCTATTCCTGCACCTAACACCTTATATTTAGGTATAAATATAGCATTAAAAATAACGTCTAGCACACACATTATTGCATTTAGCACACTCGGTGTTACCATATCTCCCGCACATTGCAAATAAGATGATGCTAGGCAATTCATCTGAAAAAAAGGTAACATTAACGCAAAGGTCATAAAATACAAACTAGCGTCTCGATTTATATCGCTATTACCACCTAATAAAACTGGTAATGGGTTACTTATTAAAAGCCCCAAAGCGCACACTATAAGCGACATTATTATTGCGGTAACTAGCCCATGCTTTACTATGTTTTTAGTGTGTTTTGTGTTTTTAGCACCAACACTGTGAGCAACCTGAACAGAAAAGCCTGCTGCTACTGCATAAGGAATCCCGTTAAAAAGCCACGTTGTAGATGCCACTAAACCAATAGAAGCGGAAGCATTTGCCCCCAAAGCACCAACCATAGCAGAGTCAATATATTGCATTGCTATAGTGGTAATTTGTGTAAGAATTGCAGGTAAACTTAAACGCCAAACTTGTTTTATTTGACTTTTTAGTTCCTTGTTTCTTAAACTAGGCATACTTCCACCTCCATTACTATTTTATTATATTGTCTTCTTTTATTACTTCACCAACACATTTAGTAGTAATTGTAAACTCTTTGTCAAACGTGTTGTTTTTTATTTCTGCTTTTTCTAGATATTCCAAATGAATATCGTGAGTTTTACCATAGCAATTTTTGAAAACGTTGTTTTCGAGTAGTAACTTACCGTGAACAAACTCTTTTGACTTTTCATTCATAACTTTTGGTGTGTAACGAATTGTCGGTGCACCATCACAAGTAGGACCGAAATCGCACGCATCTATTACATTATTTCTAAAAATAATTTCTCTTGTGTAGCCAGATTCAAACCAGAAGTTACAATCATCTTCTATAAGAAGTGCTGGCCCCCAGAGTTTAAAAAATTTATTGTTTTCTATAACGACTTTACCGCGTGTAGTTGCAAGAATTCCACGCCCAGCTGTTTGACTGAAAGTGCAATTTTGTACGAGTAAATCTGGTGTCCAACTGATATTTTCTACTACGTCTTTTTTCTTTTTGAGTTTTGGTAAACTTTTGTCTAAATAAAGTTTAATATCAGTATCATTAAGCCTTTTATATTTTTCAACTTTTACATTGTAATATGGTTTTAACGTATCCCACTTTATGAACTCGAGTTCGTCACCCTCCTGGAATGCCTTAAATCCCCAACTTTCATTATGCATAAAGCGTACAACAATAGATTTTTCTCGTTTGTTTTTCTTTATAATTCTAAGGTGGGTGCCGTGCACGTTTATGTAATCATCATGAGCACCGTATGCTTTACAATTAATAACATTTAACTGACCTCGGCAACCTGAAAACTGAAAGAAATCTGCCGTACTTGAAACTGTTCTGTGTTCTGCTGGTGTGAAATCACAATTTAAAAACGTAACGTTTTCACAGAACTGGGAAACCATTCCAAGTCCATGCATAAACTTTACTCTTAGATTTTCAAAGTGCAAATTTTTACATCTTTCAAAAAAACTGCCGACCTGGTCTCGAATTATATTTCGAGTCTGAATAGTTGTACCTACTTTAAAAGTAATCGCTGGATTTTTAAAATACACTCTTAAAACGTTATTGCTGAGTTCTTCAATTTTTGTAAAGTTCAAATCAGCACGGCTGAAATCTCGGGTTTCATAAGTTTCAGGGTCAAATACTTTTATGTGCCTTTTATTGCCGTGGTAACTATCACTCCAGTAAGGCTTACCATCTTTATCGTTTTCGCCTACCCAGAAAAGTTCATTACCAGTAATTTTATAAAGGCAGTCGTCATTAATTTTAATATCACAAACGCCGTTTTCTGCTTTTAGAACTTTAAATTCTGACATAGTCGGGCACGCATAATCTATAATAAGATTTTTCACCGTAATATTTTCACAGTGGTCAAAAATAATTGGAGTCATTTTGCCGTGGACTAATATGCACGCGCCATTACCATCTATTGTAACATTCTTTTTATTTTTAAGAAAAACTGCTGTATAACGTGTACCGTTTGGATTCTCTTCTTTTTTTGCAGTATTTGAGCAATAGTAACCAGTAAGGCAAAACGAGTCGTCTTGCCTTACGTCATAAATTTTATTTTTTTCTAAAACTACTGTTTCGTTGTCATTAACTTTTAAAAAAAGTTCGCTTAATTCATTCATTTTATATTAATCTCGATTGTTTCTTTAAGTCTTATATCATTCGAAGAAGCGCCAACAAGAATTTCGAACTCACCATTTTCAACAATCCATTCAAAATGTCTGTCTAAAAGTTTAAATGAATCAAAATCGAGTTTAAATTCTACTGTTTTTGTTTCACCCGCGTCGAGTGTAATTCTCTCGAAACCTTTGAGTTCTTTAAGTGGTGTAATAATTGAAGAAACTTTATCGTTTACATAAAGCTGTGCAACTTCGTCACCTTTTACTTTACCAATATTTTTAATATCTACTGAAACGATATAATCGAGTTCACCAAGTTTTTCTATTTTTAAATTGCTGTATTCAAAGTCAGTATAAGAAAGACCAAAACCAAATTCGTAACGTGGTCTTCTACTACCTTCAAACATAACTTCTGTATTATTGGGAAGAACTGTATAGTAACAAGGAATTCTATAAGAATCTTGCGGGAATGATACTGGTAATCTACCAGCTGGATTATTTAAACCAACAAGTGTTTCTGCTATTGCTTTAGCACCAGTTTCACCGCCGAACCAAGCAATTAAAATAGCTTCACAAACTTTGTCTTCAACAGACAAATCAACTGCTCTGCCGTTTTCTAAAACAAGCACAACAGGTTTACCTGTTTTAGCAACTGCTTCAATTAATTCACGTTGTTTACCTGGTAATTTTAAATCTGCTCTGTCGTGGCCTTCACTACTTGTGAAAGTATTATCACCACCAACAATAATAGCAATATCCGCATTCTTTGCAATTTCAACTGCTTCAGAAATACATTCTTTTTCGTCTTCGTCATAAACTTCAACAAGGTGTGGCTGACCTTCTTGTGTTTCTACGTGTAAGTCTTTCGGAATACCGCAACCGTTGCAATATGTAATTTCTACTTCATCACCAAGTAAATCTCTTAATTCCTGAAGTACACTTCTTAATTCATAACCATCAGGAACAGATGAATAACCGCCTAATCTTTGACGATTTGCAGATGGACCTAAAAGAGCAATTTTCTTATATTTGCCTTTTTCTAATGGTAAAATGCCACTATTTTTAATAAGTGTCATAGACTTTTTAGCAGCCTCGTGTGAAGCAGTTAAATGCTTTTCACATCTTATTACACTTTCGTGACGAGTTTCATCTGTATAAGGATTTTCAAATAAACCTAATTCAAATTTTATTTTAAGAACTCTTAAAACGGCATCGTCAATTCGCTTCATAGGAATTCTGCCAGATTTTACGTTCTTAATAATTGTACCTTCCCAAGTTTCTGTATCATAGTCACAACAGCCTTGCATATCAAGACCAGCGTTAACTGAATCACAAATAGCGTCTTCATCGGTTGCTGCAGTGAAGTGACGATTTACAAGTCTTACAACAGAACCCCAGTCTGCTCTTACGTAACCTTTCATTCCCCATTTTTCACGAAGAATATCGGTTAAATAATATTTAGAAGTTAAAACAACTTCACCATCAATAGCGTTGTAGCAAGACATTACGTTGTAAGCCCCTGCTTTTTTAATTGCGGTTTCAAATACTGGCAAGTAACTCTGTTCTATTTCTCTTCTACCAACGCGTGCCTGAGCACAGTTTATGCCATTCTCTGGAATACCATGAACACAATAGTGTTTTGGTTCACATACTACTGCGTCATTTCTTTTTATATCGCCATTTTGCTGCTCACCTGTAACAATTTGGTAGCCCATTTCGCAAGAAAGATATGTGTCCTCACCAAAAGTTTCTTCAACTCTACCCCAACGTGGTTCGCGAGCAACGTCTAAGTTTGGTGCTAAAATTTCGTGCATACCTAAAGCGCGTGTTTCGCTTGCAATTGCTTTACCTATTGTATTAACGTTTTTTCTGTCAAAACTTGCAGCAAGTGCCAGTGGCACTGGGAAAACTGTTGCACCCGGCCAGAGAATGCCATGTAATGCTTCGCCTGTAAACATACAAGGAATACCAAGTCTTGTTTTCTCTATCATATATTTTTGTAATTTGTTAAAAAGCACAGGGTGAGAGTAGCAGTCGTGAATAAAACCGATGCCTCTATTACCCAACGTTGTATTTAATTTTTCTTCATTTATTTCTGAATCTATTTCTACCGCACAGTGATATAATTTATGTGGTTTAGTTGAGAACTCAACACCTCTTATAATATCCATTTGTGCAACTTTTTCTTCTAAAGTCATTATTGAAAGAAGACTTTTCGCTCTTTCTTCAGGTGAAAGTGATGCATTTTTGTAGTCCATAAAAATACCTCGTTATTATAAAAAATTCATTGTTTATATACTAACATATTTAAGTATTAAAAGCAATTACTATAATTGACTAAACATAAATATAATGATATACTAAAAGCAATGAATTTTTTGTATTGGAAGTGATTTTTTGGCAAAAGCACTTACCCCCGAAAAAATTAAAAAACAAGCTATAAAACGTGAAAAAGAAATCAAGAAATGGGAGAAAGAAAAAGCAAGACCTAAAAAGAGTTTTTATTTTGCTTACTTAGTATTCATTATTACACTTATTTATGGAACAGATGAAATTGCTTCTATAATAGGTACTTTAATGAAAACCGAAATTGCGAACGACCTTTTAAGCAAATTTGGCGAAAGTTCTGGTGGCGTTTTAGACATTCTTTCAATTCTTGTAGTTCCCTTTCAGGCAATAGGTCTTTTATATAGGCCGTTAGCTGACCGTTGGGGCAGAAAGAAGTTTTTAATTATAAATACATTTGGTATGAGTTTTGCGCTCCTTGTAATTTTCTTATCAAATAATTTATTGTTATATTTTATTGGTGCGGCATTAGTTCAATTCTTTATTCCACACGATATGCACGTAGTTTACATTATGGAATCGTCTCCATCAAAACATCGTGCTAGAGTGTATTCGGTAATAAAATTTGTTGCTAATATGTCTGTTATGGTTGTTCCTCTTTTAAGACGACTTTTAATGGCTAATGCATCTGAATGGAGAAACGTTTTCTTTATTCCTGCAATAATCGGTCTTGTTTCTGCTTTTATAGCCCTTATGACTGCAAGAGAAACAGATTCATTTATTGACTCACGACTTCGTTATTTGAAAATGACAGATGAAGAAAGAGAAGAAGAAAAACAGAAAAAATCTTCTGAAAATGCTCAGGGTGGTTTAATTCATGCTCTTAAATTTGCTTTAAAGCACAAGCAATTAAAATGGCTTTATATTACTTCTGCTATTGCAAACTTGGGTTTTATAGGTACTATAAACTACCAAATTATACTTTCTTATGGTTACGCACAAAACTACGTTGAGAACGGGTTGTTTAGTTCTTTAGGTGAAGAAGTTATGAACGCCGTAAGCGTAGGCCCTGTAACCGACGCAATTTTCATGTTCCCTGTAGGACTTGCAGTTTCACAAGTTATAATGGGCTTTATTTCTGACTGGAAAGGTAGAAAACCAGCCGCTGTTGTTACTGCATTTAACTGTCTTCTTGCATTCGTTGCATTTTCATTTGGTGCACGACTTGCGTGGGAACCTTACCTTGTTGGTTTCCTTTGTGGTGCTGCAATAGGTAGTTACTACACAACAAACGACGTTTTAATTATGATGATTGGCGAAAGTTCACCTACAAATCTTCGTTCATCATGTATGTCAGCACAATTTATTGTTACTGGTATAGGCGTTGCACTCTCTTACTCATTGAGTCTACCGTTTACACTTACCATTGGTAACACAGTAACAGGAATTGTTTCATTTGCTCTTTTAGTACCTGGTTTCATTGTGGCACTTTTCGCTTTATTTAGAAAAGTAAGTGAAACAAAAGGTATTGATATGGACACCATAACTGGTGCCGAATGGGATTAAAATTTTTATAAAGGGGTATTTTTATGTCTATTTCAGTAGTTTTCGAGAGACTTATGGCTTTAGTAAGTGTTATTGCTACACTTATTGGTTCAATAAGTTTCAACACAAATTTTGATCGTCCTGACGACGAAATAAGATTCACTATAAACGCAAACACTACAACTGGTGAAGCTTTACCAAACGTTGTTAACAACGTTAATATTTGGTCTATTGAAGGTAATCCATTTAAAGATGCAAAAGTGAACAGTGAAAACAATATTTTTGAATTTGTAGAATACGTTCAATTTATGCAATGTTCTGGTGGTACTGCAGAGAGAGATTTATTTAAAAATCCACTTGATAAAACTGTACTTGATGACTACGATTTTACAGTTCTTATTGATAACTGCCGTGGTGTAGTAAACTTAGGCGCAAAACCATTTTTAAAATTAGGTAGTGTTCCACTTAAATATTCAGAAAAAGCAACAACAGAACACGGTTTTGGCATTAACCCTTACCCACCAGATGACTACAACGTTTATTACAACTACATTAAAGCTTTAACTACAGCTTTAGTAGATGAATTTGGTAGAGAAGAAGTTCTTTCATGGCGTTTTGGCGTTATGACAGAATTTGAAAACAGTCAGTGGTTTGTTGCAAATGATGGTAAAGCAGACAGTGCATTCAAAGAATACTGTAAGCTTTACGATTACACCGTTCAAGCTCTTATTGACGTAATCGGCAACGACGTTTACGTAGGTGCACACGCAATGTCTGTTACAGAAGGTCTTTGGGATGAAGCAAAATTCATAGAACATTGTGCTGTAGGTACAAACTATAAAACTGGTGAAAAAGGTACTAGAATCTGCTACCTTTCTGGTTCATTCTACGACTATGCTCCAGGTGAATACACAAGTGGTTACGACCTTCCTGGTACAATCAACAATTTAAGAGATACCGCTGAGGAATTTGGCCTTAATGATTTAGAATATGGCATTGACGAAGGCAGACTTCTTGTTGGTACTGTAAGTGGCGCTAACAATAACGAACTTCACACAAGAACTGTTGGTTACACATACCAAGCTTCTTATGATGCAAGACTCATTGCACAAATGTTTAATAATGACATAAGTTATTTCTCAGCATGGGGTTACCTTTCAAATGGCTTCTTAGAAGGCAACCCAACTGTGAGCTACCACGTTGCAAAAAATGCTGCTAAATTTGAAGGAAGCAAACTTTTGCCTACTGCAAAACAACTTGCTGGTAGTATTGATGGTGCAGATATAGGTGCAGTTTCTGCAATAGACGAAAGTACAAACACAATTCGTGTTATGGCTTACAACTTTAAAAACGACCTTAATTATGACACCAAAATCAACACAGAATTCGTTATAAATCTTCCTAAATATGATGGCAAGACATTTGACGTAAAAGCATATATTATTGACGATGATTGTAACTACTTTGATGATTGGGTAAAAGACAGAGAAACTTATAATATTACTAATAACTGTTTCAACTGGTCTCCACAAGACCCACAAATTGATAACCCTACAACTCTTATGGATGAAAACGCAAGAAGCATTTACTTTAATGAGCTTTACCCTAAATACACTGAAGCTTCAAAATTAGCTCCTATTGATTCAGTTGCTACAGTTAAAGCGGGCAAACTCATAGTTAATGCAGAATTAGACCCACACGCTGTTGTATTCTTTGAAATTACACCACAAAATTAATTATGACAGAATTCAGAATAATTAATAGTGCTGAAGAGTTAGACACAGCTTTAAACATAAGACGAATAGTTTTTGTCCAAGAACACAACGTACCAGAAGATATTGAACTAGATGAATTTGACACCCTTGATTCAGGGTGTATGCATATTCTAGTTTTATATAAAAACAAGCCAATAGGTACGTTAAGAGCTAACTTAACTATAAAAGGCAAAGTAAAAATTCAACGTTTCTGCTTTTTACCTGAATACAGGAAATCAGGTTTCGGAAAACAACTTTTAGAGTTCACCGAAAACGAACTTTTAAAGAAAGGGTACAAACATTTCTTTTTAGAAGCAAAATTTTCAGTGCACCCATTCTATGAAAAATGTGGCTATAAAAAGGTAAGCGACATATTTTATGAAGTTGGCGTTCCGCACGTAAAAATGGTGAAGGAGTACAACAAATGAAAAAGACGATTATTGCTGTAGTTGTTGCAGTTCTTGTAGTTGCTATTGGTGCAACATCAATCTTTCTTGCAACAGCTAAAGAATCTAAACAACTTACAAAAGAAATTTTAAACACATATTACGACGTTTCGGTTGAAATTACTGATTACGTTCGTGGAGAAAAGAATACTGAATTTTTAGGTCTTATTTCTACCTACGAAGCTTCAACCGCAAAAATTAAAATCA
>RHMF01002827.1_pt1 | contig 12701 bp, 11 predicted proteins | sample 5365151 | NCBI WGS metagenome assembly RHMF01 (sample SAMN10266501, study PRJNA497801) | feces metagenome | isolation source: feces | host: Bos taurus | place: China: Prairie of Fairy Mountain | collected 2017-08-14 | reverse complement strand
ACTCCTTTGCAATAGCGGGTGCGATAATCCTTATTGCCATTGCAATAGAAATGACATTTAATGTGGAATTGTTTAAAAACGATGGACCAACTGAAAACTCCACAATAGTACCATTGGTATTCCCTCTTATTGCAGGGGCAGGTGCTATGACAACCGTGTTATCTCTTAGAGCAGAATGCGAAACTATCAATATAATTATTGCAATTGCTTTAAATATGCTATTTGTTTGGTTTGTTATCTCAAAGGTGCAATGGGTAGAACGCATACTTGGAAAAGGTGGTATTTATATTTTAAGAAAATTCTTTGGAGTTATATTATTGGCAATGAGTGTTAAATTGATAGTTGCTAATTTAATTCCATTAATATCGTAAAATAATTTTTTAATCTCGAAGAATAATTTTTTAAATCAAAGACATACTCTTACTATGCAACGTAAATGGACAGCAAACGCACAAAAAGTTATTGAAAATTCAAGAGGTGAGGCTATAAGATTAAGAAATCAATATATAGAAACGGAGCATCTTGTTCTTGCAATGTTGAGATTGCCACAATGTAAGGCGGCAAATATCATAAATCAATTATGTGAGGATATTTCTCAATTAAAAAGAGATTTAGAAAACTCTGTTTTACGCAATAGTATCGAAGAAAATGCTTACGAAGCACCAGATGAAATTTCGTTTTCAGAGGATTGTGATTTAGTAATCAAAGCCGCAAATATAGAGGCTATGAAACTAAGCAATAATTCCGTAGGTACTTTTCATCTTTTGCTTGGAATGTTTTTCAAAAGTGGTAACCAAGCGGCAGAAATCTTAAAACAATATGGCATAAACAAAACAAACATAAACAAACCCTTGAATGAGGGTGGCATAACTATTAAAGTTACTACAAAAGAAGTAAATGATGTATTTTCAAAGAAAGAATTGATAAATAATATTGAAGAGTTCTTTCACGATATTATGCTATCGGACGAAAATCCATCAATGAAAACAATAAATCTTTCCTCAGAGGAAAAGGAAGAAAAGACAAAAACAACAGAAACTCCTTTCTTAGATAGTTTTGGTAAGAATTTAACAGAGGCAGCAAAGAATAAATTACTTGATCCCGTTGTTGGAAGAGAAAAAGAAATAGATAGAATTTGTCAAATCCTAAGTAGAAGAAAGAAAAACAATCCAATCCTAATTGGAGAGCCAGGCGTTGGAAAATCTAGCATAGCAGAGGGACTTGCAATCAAGATAGCAAATGCAGATGTGCCTTATACCCTATTGAAAAAGACTATTTACACATTAGATTTAGCCTTGGTGGTTGCGGGAACTAAATATAGAGGACAATTTGAAGAAAGAATAAAGGGCTTAATCTCCGAATTAGAAAGAAATCGTAATATAATTCTTTTCATAGACGAAATACACACAATAGCAGGTGCAGGAAACTCAGAAGGAGGCTTAGATGCTTCAAACATATTCAAGCCAGCGCTTGCACGAGGTGAAATACAATGTATTGGAGCTACCACAATAGAGGAATATAGAAAGTATATAGAATCAGATGGTGCGTTAGAGAGAAGATTTCAAAAGATATTCATTGAGCCAACCTCAGATGCAGAGGCACTAAACATACTAAAAAACATAAAACACAAATACGAAGAATATCATAAAGTGAAATACACAGACAAAGCCTTAGAGGCATGCGTATCACTTTCACAAAGATATATCACAGATAGACTTTTGCCAGACAAAGCCATAGATGTAATGGACGAAACAGGTGCTTCAAAACACGTAAAATCCATTAAAATTTCAGATAAACTAACCCAAATACAACATAGCATAAATTTAGCAAAAGAAGAACTAAAAGAAACTTCTCAACAACGAGCTTTTGAAAGAAGAAGTCAAATACTAAAACAAATAGATAGCCTAAGAGAACAATATTTAGAAGAAGAAAAACTATGGGAGCAAACTATGATGAATAATCCCGTAGAAATAACAGAAGAAGATATAGCAACCACAATTTCACTCATAAGCGGAGTTAGCGTAGAGAAAGTAAATAAAGACGAAACTCAAAAGTTGCTTATGATGGAAGAAAGATTAAAAACCATTGTTATCGGACAAGAAAAAGCGGTTGAAAAGGTTTCAAAAGCAATTAAGCGAGCAAGAGTAGGATTAAAAGACCCTTTCCGTCCTATTAGTTCGTTTATGTTTGTAGGACCTACAGGAGTTGGAAAAACACTCTTAGCAAAAGAAATGGCAAAATATCTTTTTGATTCAGAGGACAACTTTATCCGTATAGATATGAGCGAATACATGGAAAAATATAGTGTTTCCAAACTCATTGGCTCACCTCCAGGATATGTAGGCTATGAACAAGCAGGACAATTGACAGAAAAAGTAAGACATCACCCCTACTCCATTGTGCTTTTTGACGAAATAGAAAAAGCACACGAAGATGTCTATAACCTACTTCTTCAAATCCTTGATGAGGGTCAATTAACCGATTCAGCAGGTAGGAAGATAGACTTTAAAAACACCATTATCATAATGACTTCTAATGTTGGAAGTAGAAAACTAAAAGACTTTGGAACAGGAGTTGGCTTTTCAACAAGTGCTGTTATAGAAAATCAAAACATAGCAGAACAAAACATAATAGATAAAGACCTAAACCAAACCTTTTCGCCAGAGTTCTTAAATAGAATAGACGAAATGATTTACTTCAACTCGCTAACAAACGACCATCTAATACAAATCATAGACTTAGAACTAAACAAACTAAGAAAGAGAGTAGAATTACTAAATTTGAACTTAGAAGTAAAGAAAGCAGTCAAAGAACATATCATATCTACCTTGAAAGACCTTCACTATGGAGCAAGACCAATAAGAAGAGCTATTCAAAACCTAATAGAGGACAAACTATCCGATATATTATTGGCTAATCAAGATAGTGAAAAGACTAAAATACTAATCACACTCAATAAAGAAAAACAAATAAGCATAACATTAAAATAACAAACAAAAGAGTGAAAAAGATAAAATACTTTTTTGAAGATTTTGGAGCATATCTTTTGTTAATGAAAGAAGCCTTTCGTTGGCCTCAAAATATGCACATATTCAAAAGGAAGCTTTTATTTGAAATTCAAACCTTAGGTATAGACTCTATCCTTATAGTTTTTTTGGTTTCGGTCTTTGTTGGAGCAGCCGTAGTTATACAACTATTAATCAATCTTCAAAATCCAATCTATCCAGATTGGATTTATGGCTATTCTGCACGTAAAACAATGATGTTAGAGTTCTCACCAACAATTATTTCTCTTATCTTAGCAGGTAAATGTGCCTCAAAGATAACCTCAGAGCTTGGAACACAAAAAATAACCGAACAAATAGATGCCTTAGAAGTGATGGGAGTAAACACACCCTCCTATTTAATTCTACCAAAGATAATAGCCTGCATGATAACCTTTCCTTTACTAATTATAATGAGTATATTTGTTTCCATTTTAGGAGGAGCGGTTGGAGCACTCTCAATAGGCTCACTCTCAATGGCGGCATACATTGATGGATTACGCTTAGAATACACAAATATGGACGTAATATTTGCCATTGTAAAAGTATTTGTTTATTCAATCATTATTTCCACCATAGCATCTTATAGAGGCTTCACTCTAAAAGGAGGTTCGGTAGAGGTAGGCATACAATCTACAAAAGCAGTTGTGCAAAGCAGTATCGTAATTATGATATTTGATTTAATAATTACCAATCTATTTATGTAAAAACACTAACCAATATGATTAGAGTAGAGAATGTATCTAAATACTTTGGAGAAAAGAAAATTTTACATAACATCAACACCGAATTTGAGACAGGTAAATGCAATCTTATCATAGGAAAAAGTGGAAGTGGTAAGACTGTGCTTATGAAATGCCTTGTTTCGCTTTACACACCCGATGAAGGATATATATATTTTGACGATAGAGTATTAAGACACTTAAACAAAAAAGAAAAAATCAATCTTCGCAAAGACATAGGCATGCTTTTTCAAGGAGGAGCGCTTTTCGACTCAATGAATATTGAAGAAAACATAATGTTTCCTTTAAGAATGTTCCAATGCTCCGATATAAAAACAATGAAAAAGCGAGTAGAATTTTGTTTAGAGAGAGTAAACCTAAAAGGAATCAATAAACAATTTCCCTCAGAGTTAAGTGGAGGAATGCAAAAACGTGTAGCTATAGCAAGAGCGATAGCAACACAACCAAAATACCTTTTTTGCGATGAGCCAAACTCAGGCTTAGACCCTCAAACCTCAATAGTGATAGACCAACTCATAAAAGAAATCACACACGAATACAACATAACAACCATAGTCAATACACACGATATGAATAGTGTGATGGAGATTGGAGAAAACATAAACTACATACATCAAGGGCAACTATGGTGGAAAGGAAATTCGGAAAACATACTAAATACCGACAATCAAGAACTCAATGACTTTATATTTTGCACAGCCCTTACAAAACGATTAAAAAACAAAATATGAATAGCATAAAAAGACACAATACGATAATGATACTAAAACGTAGTTTACAAGTGCTTGTAACTGCCATTATCATTGTCATAGCCTTTCCAAATAAATCCGTATTCAAATATGAATTTACACAAGGCACACAATGGAGACACGAAACCCTTATATCCCCTATTGATTTTCCTATTTTAAAAACCGAAAAAGAACTTTCAGAGGAAAGAAAACAAATAGAAAAAAACCGAGTTCCATACTACAAGAAAGACAATAAATTAGAAGATAGCATATATTCAAAAATTCTTGAGGCGAAAAACCTTTCTAACTACGAAAAACAACAACTAAAAAAACAAGTAGAAAAAATCTACACCATAGGCGTAGTACAAAAACATGAATTATTACAAAATGAATCTCAACTAATCGTAATAGAAAACAACATTGCAAAAGAATATGAGCCAGAAGAAATATTAGATCTACAACAAGCCAAAGAACAACTCTTAAAAATCACAAAAAATGAGGATATATTAAAGGCTTTACACGCCAATTTAATCTATGATGAACAAACAACAAACGACATATTACAAACAAAAATAAAAGAAATCACTCTTAACAAAGGCTTAATTAGTCAAGGAGAACAAATTATTGCAAAGGGAGAACAAATAAGTGGTGAAAAAAATCAAATATTACTTTCTTTCAAATACGCATGTGAAGGAAATGACGTAGAAAAGGCCAATCACCTAACCATTCTTTTAGGAAGATTTATCCTTGTGTGCATTACTCTTTTAGCAATGATGCTTTTTATTAATCACAACCGCCCAGATATATTTCCAAACGATAGAAAAGTGTTATTAATCTTCTTTGTCGTTTTATTTATCTGCTGTGTAATGGCATTTATCATTAACATAAATCCAAAATACATATATGCCGTACCGGTTTGTATTGTTCCGATAGTTATAAAGACCTTTTTTGACACAAAAACCTCGCTATACGTCTTTTTAGTTTCTATAATCACAATAGGATTTGCCGTTCCTAATAGTTTTGAATATGTTTTTTATCAACTAATCGCTGGAATAATGACAATTGTAACGGCAGAAAGTTCAAAAAAACGTTCAATATTTTTACTTACCTCTTTGATAATCTTTTTAACCTACGCCTTAATCTATATTGCAAACAACCTAATGCAAAACATAGAACTTACCTCAATAAATGTAAATATGATATTGATGTTTGCTCTCAATTCAATAATGATAATGTTTGCAATACCATTTATTTATATACTTGAAAAACTTTTTGGACTCATAAGCGACTATTCAATAATTGAATACACCAACACAAATAGCAAAATATTAAGAGAATTATCCGTAAAAGCACCTGGCACATTCCAACACTGCATACAAGTTGCTAATATAGCAGAAGATTTAATCTTAGAAATTGGAGGAAATGCCATGCTTGTAAGAGCGGGAGCTTTGCATCACGACATAGGAAAACTTACTTTCCCAATGTTTTTTATAGAAAATCAAAACACAGGGTTTAATCCTCATAGCGAAATAACATACGAAGAATCAGCACAAGCCATTATTTCTCACGTTACAAACGGAGTTAAACTTGCTTATAAACACAAACTTCCAGAATCAATTATAGATTTCATTCGCACACACCACGGAACAAGCAAAACAAAGTATTTCTACAATAGATATGTGGCAGAAAACCCAGATAAACCAATAGATTCATCAATATTTACCTATAAAGGACCACGACCATTTTCGAGAGAAACAGCCGTTGTTATGATGGTAGATGCTGTAGAGGCAGCTTCACGTTCTTTGAAAAATCATTCTGAAAGCGAGATTAGTAAATTAGTTGATAATATCATAGCCTCACAAATGGCAGATGAACAATTCTCCAATTCCGACATTACTTTCAAGGACGTGGATAAGATAAAAGACCTTTTAAAGAAGAAATTACAAAGCATTTATCATGTTCGCATAGAATATGAAATAACAAAAAAATAATAAACTATGGAAGCAATGATATTTGCCGCAGGACTTGGCACAAGGCTCTATCCCCTAACAAAAGATAAGCCCAAAGCCTTGGTTGAAATAGCGGGTAAAACACTCCTTGAACGTTGTTTAGAAAACCTTGTAAAAATAGGCTGTAAAAGGGTTGTCATAAACGCTCATCATTTCTTAGAAAAAATTGAATTTTTCTTAGAAAAAAAATATTTTTTCTTAGAAAAAAATATTTTTCCCTTAGAGATAATTCTCAGCAAAGAAGAGGTGCTTTTAGATACAGGCGGAGGATTAAAAAATGCTAAAAAATACTTCTCATTAAAAGAGAATATATTGATTCATAACGTAGATATAATTTCTCAAATCGATATACTTGCAATGCAAGAGGAGTTAAACAAAAGCAATGCCTTAGCAATTTTGGCAGTAAGCGAAAGAAAAAGTAGCAGACAATTGCTTTTCAATCAAGAAAACTTGCTTTCGGGTTGGCAAAACACTCAAACTAATCAACAAATCATAACAAGACAAAACACCTCACTAATGCCCTTAGCATTTAGTGGTATTCACATAATAAAACCTGAGGTTTTGGAATTAATGCCAAAAGAAGACAAATTCCCAATCATTAATCACTATTTAGAACTTTCTAAAACAAATGATTTACTTGCCTTTAAGCATGAGAATGTCTTTTGGAGAGACCTTGGAAAATATGAACAAATCGCTGAAATAGAACAACAAATAATCCAAAATTGTATCTAAGCATAAGCAAAAGAAGATTCTTTGGTTGCTTGTAATAGATAAAATGTTTTAAATACCCATAAATTACATGAAATTGGTAGCGAGTTTTGCTATTCCAATTAAACCATTGAGGTTTAAAGTAGTAAACCTCATATTTTTTTACAGAATTTACCCTTCTTGACGCATTTCCATCAAGGCTTTCTTGTCTATAAAATGCCGTTACCATATCGGTCTTTGCAAAAGTGAAACATTCAAATAGCCTTGCCCAAAAATTAGTATCCTCTCCCTTGATTAAATCCTCACGAAGATAGCCAACTCTTGCAAAACACGAAATATGTACAACGGCAGAGGAAGAAGAAATGACTTGTTTCTTTGCTAACCAATCGGCATGTAAGTCTTTGATTAAATAATGATTAAACTCTTTGTTTGCATTCTTTATTTTCTCCTCCACACCCTTAGAGTCAAAAAAACTATCCAAAGAAGAAGACAACACCAAAGCTAAAGGCTCGCTTTCAGATAAACAAGCCATTGTTTCTAAATGCCATTTAGCCCAAATATCATCACCATCTAAAAAAGCAATCCAAGGATTTTTTGCTAATTTCACCCCTAAGTTACGAGCAGAGCTAACACCTCCATTTTCTTTTTCAACAAGGCGTATTCTTTCATCGGAAAACTCTCTTACAATCTCCGCACTCCCATCGGTACTACCATCATCTACCACAATTAATTCAAAATCCTCATAAGATTGATTAAGAACGCTTTCAATACAATCTCTTAAACTATTTCTTTTATTATAAAGTGGTATAACAATGCTAAATTTCATAACTTATTTTTCTAAGCAATCAATCAAAAATCCCTTACTTTTATCAACTAATTCAAAGAGTTTTTTTCTTAATTTTTCGTAATCAATATCCTTGAAAAGCAAATCTTTGTTAAAATCCTCCATTCCCTCAATCAATCTTTCTTCTAAGCCTAAGCTTGTAAGCAAAGAAAGAAATCTTGAACTACCTCTTTTTTTGTTTAGCACAACCAAGAAAGGTTTTTCAAAGATAATGGAAAACACCATTCCGTGAAAACTATCGGTTAATACGAATTTTGCATCATAAAATCCTCTTAACCATTTTTCAACAGCAGGAAATTCCTCGTTTTCCTTTGCCATCACGGAAAATGATTTCAATTTCTTTTCGTTTTCAACGATTTTTAATATTTCTTGTTTTTCTTCCGTAGAATCAAGTATATAGGTCATTAAGTTTCCTTCGCTTTTCTCTGTGAAATTATCATTAAATAAAGCGATATAATCCTCTTTTGACAAAAGCAATGTAGGGTCTAAAACCCATTGTGCTTTTGTTTCTAAATTCTTTTCGCATAATTCTACCGCATCTTTTTCTCTTACCGAAACGGCTCTAAATTTCTTTATTAGTTCTTTTAGTTTTGAGGTTCTTTCCTCGTCAAATTGCCAAGTATTTAGCCCAAACGAAGCGGCGTATGAGAATATCTTTTTATCCTCTGTTTGTAAAAAATCTCCAAAGTATGTTTCTACTCTTGAATATGAGTCTCTCCACACTTGATCTGAGCCAATTATAAAGGTGTCAAAACGAGAAATCATTTCCTTTGTTGGAAAAGTTTCTCCATTGAAAAAGTCCACTGTATCAATTCTTTGCTTTATGAATTTTGAAGTGTTACTACAAATTCTTTTCCACGATTCTTCTGTTGGATAAAACGGATTTGGATTGACGGTTTTTCGTCCTAAAAGATGGTAGGCTACCATTCTTTTGGATTTGTCTAAGAGTTTCTCTGAAAAGCTAAGAAATCTACGTGGGTATTCATCGGTTACTACTTCGTAATTCAATGCTTTTAAACATTTTTGTAGTGCATAGGCTTGTAATAAACAACCATAATTGCACCATAAAGGCTGTGTTAGGATACAAATCTTTTTACTTCTCATATAAAAACGCCTATTTATTTAGTATTAAATAGTTAAGTCTTGGTGGATTTATCTCTAAAATCTCTACATTGTTAGGGATATTAGAGTATTTTACTCTTAATTTCTTTTGATTTGCTACATCTTCTGTGCATAAAACGTAGATGTAAAAATTATTTGGGTCAATATTTTTATATTCCTTTATCGGTAATCTATATTTTACGCTCACCTTTGTAGGAAATACCTTAATGTTTTCATCTATTCCTTCTTTTACAATATTTACAGGTAATTCTACTGTGTTTTCTGTAACTTGTTCAACTTCAATCTTAATAGGAATATTTTTTGTTTGGAAAAACAATTCTTTATGTTGTTTTTCTATCTTTAAAGGTATTAAACTTACGTGATTTTTATCGATATTGGAAATTGTAATATCGTTGGTGTAGAGTGTATCTATGTTGTTTAACAAATTTAATTCGCCCTCAATCTTTACTTCATCAATAAGTAATTGTGGCTCTTTTATTATTCTATATGAATTTTTAGTTTCAAATTTAGTTGCATTAACAACGGGCACAAGTTTTGAATATTTCTTTTCCCAATTCAATACTATGGTGTCGGGAGATAAAGAAATATCCATATCTTTCATGTTTAAAAATTCTCCAATATGTGATTTCAATAAATTGGAAGAGAGTTTCACCTCTCCTTTTGAACGATTGATTGGAAGGTTGTTTACATCAAAATGCAAAATACCTTTTTTCTTATTGTAACCTCCCTTGAAAATAAAATTAAACCCTGTTGCCTTAACACTTGCTGTGATAATACTATCTTTTGTTGTGTATTTCTCCTCTGGTTTTATTGTGTTTTCAAATTGAACTAAAACTTCAAACTCATGTTGTCTATAATCGGAAAATGAAATGAATAGCCAAAGTATAAAACTAAAAAAAAGACACATGCAAACCGCTCTGAACTTGGTTGATTTCAGAATGTTTTTAAAGAAAAGTAAAAAACTATTCTCTTTCATAAATAGTCTTAAAACAAAAAATTAAGCGTCCTTTACTTGAAATAAACGGACGCTTAACTCTTCTTTTGATTGAATTTTATTTTTGTTGATTTGCAACAGTCATTGCAATCGATGCTTTTTCCATTTCTATTCTTACATCGTGTGCAACTTCAATAACAACAGTTGTTTCTTTAACCTCTACAACCTTTCCGTGCATTCCTCCTATTGTTACTATTTGTTGTCCTTTTTGAAGCGAATCTCTAAACTTCTTTTCTTCTTTTTGACGTTTTTGTTGTGGACGAATCATAAAGAAATAGAAGATTGCAATCATTAGTATAATCATTATTATACCGCTTCCTGCGCCTCCACCTTGTTGAGAGCTCGCCATCATTAAAATGTTCATTAAGTTCATGTCTTTTGTCTTTTATTTGTTTTAGTTTATAATTAATTTCTAACGTACATCTGCCATTATTTTAAGTTTTGTCTTTGCTGGCGTAGTGTTTGCGTTTACTGTGATTTCTTTTGTTATTCTCATTCCTGAAGAACCCTCAGAATCATATCTCACAGAAATCATTCCTTGCTCACCAGGTGCGATTTCGCCTTTCGGATAGTCAGCCACAGTGCAACCACATGTTGTACTTACATCGTAAATCACCAAAGGATATTTACCATCGTTTGTAAACATAAAGCTACCTTGCACCACCTCTCCTGCATCTACTAACTTAAAATCCAAAACCGTTTTCTCAAACTTGATTTCTGTCATGTTTTCCACAACAGAGGCGTCAATTTGTTTCTCATCAGAGGATTTCTTACAAGAAACCATTGAAAATAAAGTCAAGGATAAAAAAAATAATGCTATTAAATTAAACTTTTTCATTAGTTTTCTGTTTCAACTTCTTCGTTTTCTAACTTTCTAATTTTTCCCGCTACTCTTAAATCAACCAAAAACTTATCCAACAAACCGTTTACAAACAACTTACTTCTATCTGTCGAAAATTCTTTTGCCATTTCAATGTATTCATTAAGAGTAACTCTCACAGGAATTTCTGGACAATATACTAACTCAACAATTCCCATCTTTATTATAATCAAATCTAAAAAAGCTAGTCTTTCAATGTCCCAATTCTCAATGTGTTTCTCAAATAAATAATCAAATTCATCGAAATGAGTAACACATTTACGGAAAATGTCAAGGGCAAACTCTTTTGATTCTCTTTCTTCTTCGCTAAAAGATTTCACAATAACCTTTGTGCAAGTATCGTTTTGCTTAAATTCTTTTAGGAACTTTAAAAATGATAGGCCAATGAATTGAAAATCACTTTCCCAATAAAGTTTTAATTCGGCAAGATAATCAAGGAAATTTTCATTTTTTAGAAGGTAATTCTTTAGAAGTTGAATTACCACTTTTTTGTCATCATCGTAGGTTAAATCAGGCTTAATCATATATTCCTTATAGGAATTAGAAGCCTTGAATCTATTTAAAACCCTTTTTAAAAGGTCTTTTTGCTCGCTCCAATTTATTTTTAAATTTTCAATAGCTTTTGTTAATTCTATGTTTTCAGACAATTGTCTAAACAATTCATTATTAACAAAACGCATATTAGGATTCTTTTCCTCCTCTGTTGGAAAAAACTTTCCTTTTGCATCCTCTATTTGATTCTCTGCAATATCTCTAATTTCCAAAAGAGCGGAATAAAGATACACTTCTAAATCATAGGTTTCTGAAATACTTTTAATTAATTCTTTTTCTGCAATATCCAAAGAGATGTTACCACACATTTTGTTAGCATATAACAGTTGCAGAACTTTTACACGTAAGAAATGACGACTTAACATTTAATCTATTAGTTTTTTCTTTTTTATTTTGCAAAGATACACAAAATAATTTAAAAAGTATTATCTTTGCAAGCGAAAATATGGAGAGATGCTCGAGTGGTTGAAGAGGCACGCCTGGAAAGTGTGTAAACGTCAAAAGCGTTTCCAGGGTTCGAATCCCTGTCTCTCCGCCAACAAGGGTGTAAATCAAGTAGTTGCGAGATTTACACCCAAAAATCAAGGTTGGGTGTATTTTTTTTTATTTTTTAAGACAATCTTTATACCAAGCGCACATGTACATAGTTCTCGACACAAATGCTTATCGTAATCTCATTTATGGAAAAACAAATGAAGAGATTGATAAAACAATCAATAAAATCGTTAGAAGACAAAAAGAATTGGGTATAATTTCTTTAATGTCAACAACCGTTGCTAGAGAGTTGATTTGCCATCTATTCGATAATGGCGTATTTGATAAAACCGGAGATTGTACTAAAGCTATTCGTGCAATGTATAGACACTGTGGGGATGTTAAAACATATAATCTCGTTCCGCTTCCTGAGACTCAATTGTCAAGAGAATTATTTGATATGGATAACACAAAGGCAGAAGAGCAACAAAAAGCTGTTACCGAGATAGTTTTTAATGTATTCGAGAATCCTACTATAGATAATCTAAATCCTTATTTAGATAATATTAAAAAGATAATAAATCATAATTATGAAGCAGAATG
>RHMF01001016.1_pt1 | contig 12705 bp, 8 predicted proteins | sample 5365151 | NCBI WGS metagenome assembly RHMF01 (sample SAMN10266501, study PRJNA497801) | feces metagenome | isolation source: feces | host: Bos taurus | place: China: Prairie of Fairy Mountain | collected 2017-08-14 | reverse complement strand
ACATAGTAAGTCGTGTTCCTGTCAAGCCATGGGAGAATGATCTTCATCGTTTTTGTTGCCGACAGCATCTTCTTGTCGTCGATAGTAGGATTCGGCATCGTGCTATAGCAGAAGCCGCGATAGGTTATGTGCGAACCAGAGGCAACGGCTGAGGCAACAGCCGACCCAGCCCTAACCTTTGAGACCGTAGGTGTCGACACCTCCAAAGGATAATATACCTCGTTGAGCTTATCTTCGCAGGCTGTCAGCATCATTCCGATGCTAAACAGCGCTAATAATTTCGATATATGTTTCATAATACAATTCGTTTTTTATAGTTACTCAAATACCAGATGACTGCCATCCACAGTAAAGCGGAAGTAGAAGTCGTCGGGATCGATGGTGTTGATGCCGATATAATCCTGCGTATAGGTCTTTCCATCGTTACCCACCATGACGCACTTGATGTCAGCAGTGCCATCGCCTTTATTGACGATCTGTGCTGTCACCTTGGCACCATTCATGGCCGGACGCCAAGTATCCCAGTTTCTGCCATCCTCCATCACCGGTGTACAAGCGGCATAGCCATTGCCCCAACCGAAGTTGTCGGCACGTACAACGGCATATTCCGTATTGTCTGCCTTACAGAGAACGATGACGAAGTTGTTCCAGTTGGCACCACATGAAGAGTAGTTTGTGAAGTTGACTGTGCTTACCTGATGACTGACCACACGGATGTTGGGAGAGTGAGCACCCCAGAAGCCTGTAGAGTTATCTATAGCACCTACTGTCTGGTCGAATACCAGATGACAACCATCCACCGTGAAGCGGAAGTAGAAGTTGTCAGGATTGATATTCTTCATGCCCTGATACTCCTGCGTGTATGTAACACCATTGTTGCCCACCATGACGAACTTGATATCGGCACTACCATCGCCATTGTTGGTGACATAAGCGGTTACCTTGGCACCATTCATGGCAGCACGCCAGGCATCCCAGTCTCTTACATCGCCCATGACAGGCGTGCATGATGCATAGTTGTCGCCCCAACCGAAGTTGTCGGCACGCAGCACTGCATACTCAGCATTATTGTCCTTGCAGAGCACGACGCAGAAGTTGTTCCAGTTGGCAATGCCCGACGAATAGTTGGTAAACGTAGCCACCTTGGTCTCCTTCGGCTCAATCTTGATGTTTTCGGTATGAGCACCCCAGAAACCTGTTGAATTGTCCTCAGCGCCAAGGATTAGCGGAGTAGGAACGACTACGGTTTGCGTGAATGCAGAGAGTTCCTTCACCAAGCTGAAGGTCTTTGTTGCAATAATGGGTTTGTCGGCATTGACACCCTTGAAGGTCTTGTTGTAGAGGACTACAAGTGTCTTCTGGCCCAGCTCGTCATAGTCAGGAATAGCCTCAAACTGCAGGTCTTCAGCTGTCACGTTCTTGGTGACGCCCTGCTCGAAGGTGACGACAGCCGTCACATTAGCCATAGCCTCTTCAAGCGTAGTACCGAGAAGCACCTCAGAAGGCACACCTGACAGCTCCATCGACAGCGGCTGCTTGTCCTCAGCTGAGGTACAACCACCTATAGGCTCTATGTTGGTAGAGAGCCAGTTGATATAGCTGCCCTCTGGAACGAGGAACACACGGATATTGGTGTTCGCTGCATCTGCATTCAGATTGACCAGTTCGGTCTTCTGCGTGTAGGTCTTTATCACGGTTCCATTGGTAATCTTCACGATGAGTCCTCCCGCTGTGCGGTCGACGGTCAGCGTCACCTTGCCAGCCAGCTTCTCAACACCGGCATCGGTGTCGGTGCTGAAAGTCAGCGTGCTCTCCACCAGGCTGCGGTCGATATAGTCGCCCCACTCTGAGTTTCCGCTGGGCTGATGGTCGTAGCGGATAGCGCCATATTCCTTATATCCGTCGCCACCACGATCAACGTCATTGCTGATAATCATGGCGAAGTTCTTATACGTATTAGAAGCATTGGGATTGATGTTCAGATTGAACTGAGCGTTCCACTTAGTGTCAGCCGGTATGACATAATACTTCGTGAAGGCTGCCCACCAGCCCGTACTGAAGTCGGTGGCACCTATGGTATAGACGTCTTCCATCATGCCCTCAAGCACTTCTTCGTCAGAGCTTTTGGAATTCTTGATGGAGTCCACTTTCTCGGAAATCCAATCGGGAGCATCCAGTTTGTACAGATCGCCTCCCTCACAACTCGTCATCGACCACAGTCCAAGGGCTGCAAAACAGATGACGGATGCCAATTTATTTAGATGTCTCATATTATTTACTATTTGACGATTTACAATATACTATCATTCTTAGAGATCGACCACAGGATGAACAGTCCATCTCTTGTTTGTAAAGTAGCTGGCATTGTTCAGGCTGAAGTTAGCCGAGTTACCCACAAGGTTGGGGTTGTTGTTGAGTGTTCCCTGATAGATAGGCAGGAACTCGTGACCTTGAATCCATTCGTCGAAGGAAGTCTTGTAACCCCGATCTGTTTCTTCCTTAAGGAGCTTTCCGGTACTTTCATCCTTCTTCAAAGAGCTGTAATCGACAGCATTCTTAACAGTACTCTTGTCGTTACTCCTCAGCACCACAGCGTGGGCTTTCAACTGCTTCAGGCGGTCACTGTTGTAGAACCATCCCCAGCGGATGAGGTCGAAGCCACGACCTGTCTCGCAACCAAACTCCTTCGGGCGCTCTACGTTGGCAATCTGCTCGAAGAGCTTATCAGCATTATTATTGAAGTCAGCCAGGGCCAAATCGTTCAGGTTAGCACGACGACGTACCTGGTTGATCCAATCAATGGCCTGCTGTGTAGGTCCGCTAATCTCATTCTCACACTCGGCTGCACGCAGCAGTACGTCAGAGTAGCGCATCAGTCGCAGGTTGATACCGCAATGCAGACCAGTCACCACCTTGTCATAGATACCTGTGCGGAGATTGGTGTTCTTGGCAATAGGCAGACCACCATAGTTGTTATTCGTCACCACGGGGGCATCGGCTGTCATAGGCTGTGTGTAGCATACATTACCATACTCAAATCCTTCCCACTCAGGCTCATAGGTTCCGATGGTCCAGTAGAGGCGTGGATCCAGCGAGTTGTCGGTGGTGCGTTCCTTCTTGAACAGCTGGTAGAGCCAGGGAGAAGCAGAGAGGTCAGCCCAACCACCGCAGTCGCCAGGACCGAAGTTACTCTCGATGGCGTGACCCTGGGTAGCGTTAGGACTGGTGTTGACGGGGGTCCACTCGTCGTCGGTACCCTGCGAGCCATAGTCCAGGAACTGCACCTCGAAGAGGCTCTCGGCGTTGTTCTCATAGGCAGGACCCTCGCGGAAGTTGTCACCGTAGTTCTTCATCAGTTCATATTTACCATAAGTACCAGCGATGATCTCTTTCAGCACGGCGAGTGCCTCATTATACTTGTGACGCATCATTAGTGCGCGAGCATAGAATCCGGCAGCAGCACCGCTGGTAGCACGACCCTTGGCCCACTCACCGCCCACTTCCTTGCTTGGCAGCAGAGCGATGGCCCTTTCGAAGTCCTGTTCCACCTGATCCATCACGCGGTCATACTGGTCGTTGGGGTCTTGGTCGCCTTCTACGGCATTGCTTGCATAGAGGCCTTCGAGTGTCGAGTAGGATTCAGAGTCGACGATGAGGGCGGGGTTCTGATAGTAACCGCACAGATTATAGTAAGCCAGTCCGCGCAGGAAGAGGGCCTGGCCAGCAATACGCTGCAACTGCTCGGGAACACCCAGATAGTCTTGTCCTACACGCGATAGCACATAGTTGCACACGTTGATGGTATAGTACCAGTCGCGCCACGACCATTGTCCTATCTCGTCGGTGATGGGCTCGTTCAGGTCGTCAAAGGGCATATACCACACCTGCGACGAGTTCCACACTTCGTCACCACGGCATACATCAATATTGTAACCCACACGAGCGTAGGTACCCTCCATACGAATGTGGTTGTAACAGGCTATGATACCTTCCTCCAAGTCGGCCACAGTATTACCAAAGGTGGCCGTTGTCTGCTGATTGGGGTTTGTCAGCTCCAGCTTCTCGCTGCACGATGTCAGCGCACCGATACCCAACAAAAGGGCAAGGGATATATTAGATAGTTTCATAATAATCTATACTTTTAAGTTTAGAATGAGAAATTAACACCACACATAAAGCTGCGCGCACTGGGGAATGAGCAGAAGTTGTAGCCCGGGGTAAAGGTACCACCGGCATAGTCAACGTTGTATCCCTTGTACTTGGTGAAGGTATACAGGTTCTGTGCAGAGACATAGACACGAGCACCAGTGATGACACCCTTGAACCACTTGTTGGGGAAGTTGTAGCCCAGCTCTACGTTGGCTATCTTCCAGTAGGCTGCATTCTGGATCTTACGCTCGCTGAACAGGTCGTTCCATGCCAGTGTAGCATTGTTGGCATAGTAGGTGCGAGGCACGTTGGAGATGTAGGTCAGCCCATCGGCGGTAAAGCGGTTGGCATCGAGCATGGCCACGTCCTTGTTGCCAGGACCGTAGCAAGAGTTCAGGCTATTGTAGATATCATCGGACACATGGTAGTTCAGTGCACCGAAGGTCGAGATGCTCAGATCGAAGTTCTTGTACTCCAGATGAGCGCTGATACCGAAGCTGACCTTAGGCAGACCACTGCCCAGCACGGTCTGGTCTTGAGCATCAATCACACCGTCCTCGTTGATATCCTTATAGAGGCAGTCGCCCACCTGGGCTCCCTGTTGGGTAGCGTGGTCGGTCAGGTCGGCCTGTGTACGGGCAATGCCCTCATATACCCAACCATAGAACTGACCTACTTCTTCACCCACCTTGGTGATGTAGGCACCAGTGATGTACGACTCGGTGCCGAAGCCCAGCGAGGTCACCTTGTTCTTCAGGGTGCTCAGGTTGGCACTGAGGTCATACTTCAGCGCATGGTCGTGGTTGCGATAGGTTGCCGAGAACTCAAAACCGCTGTTCTCCATCGAGGCAGCATTCATGGTCACCGAGGTGTTGGCCACACCGGCATTGGCAGGAACGGGAACACCGTAGTGCAGGTCTTCCGACTTGTTCATATACCACTCGGCAGTGAATTCCAGACGGTTGTTGAACATGGCCAGGTCTATACCGATGTTGGTGGTCTTCTTCTTCTCCCATGCGATGTTCTCGTTGACGAAGGTAGAAACGGCAGAACCTGTCACAGGCTGGTTACCGAAGCTATAGGTCATGTTGTTGCGGCGCAGTGTGGCCTGGTAAGCATAGTCGCCTACAGCGGCCTCGTTACCCAGCACACCATAGCTGGCACGCACCTTGAACATATTGACGATATTATGATTGATGGGGAAGAACTTTTCCTTGTCGAAGCGCCAACCCACAGAGATGGAGGGGAAGGTCTCCCAGCGGATGTTCTTCGTCAGGCGTGAGCTGCCGTCACGACGAAGCACGAACGATAGCAGATACTTGCCGTCGTAGTCGTAGTTCAGACGTCCGATGAACGAAGTGATGGCATGCTTGTACTCATACGAGTCGGAGTAGGTATCGGCAGCGTTCTGCAGCTGCAGGAAGTAAGGCTCTGAGAAGTTGACGCCCCATCCCGACATAGTGTGGGTGTTCTCTTCCTGATAGGTCTGACCGAGCACCAGGTTAAGATGGTGCAGGCCGATGTTGCCGTCGTAGGTCAGCGTGTTCTCCACGAGGTAGTCGGAATAGCTGCGCGAAGCCTCGGTCAGCTTCTCGTTGCTCTTGTCCAGATATACACGGTTGCTCTGTATCCAGGCCGATACCCAAGTCTTGTCCTTGGCATAGGTCTTGCTGTATGAGAGGTTGAGCTTGTAGTTCAGCTTATGGTTCTTCGACTCCAGGCCGATCATCTTCAGCAGGTCGACGTCAGCCGAACCAGTGGCTACCACGCGGTCGACGATGGTGTTGCGCGTCAGCAGGTTGTGCAGCAGCAGGGGGTTCGGAGCCGAGATGTCACCATGCACGGTGTCGTAGTACACACCGTAGCTATAGGCGTCGTACGTGAAGCTGCTGGCCGAGCCCACCTTGTCGTCGAGCACCCAGGTGCTGTTGTCGTAGGCCTTGATGGTAGGCTGCATCAGCAGGGTACCACGCAGCACATTGGTCACATCGCCATACAGACCCTGCACGTACTCAGAGGCGTTCGACAGACCCATACCGTCCTGACTCGAGTGCGAGTAGACGAGGCTGGTGCGGAACTGGATAAACTTGGTCTCCATCGTATTGTTCACGCGGGCCGTGAAGCGCTCGTAGTTAGGACCTGCACCCTCGAGGGTTCCCTTCTGCTTGAAGTAGTCCAGCGCTACGTTATAGGTATTGTGTGCACCACCACCACTCAGGTTGATGTTGTGGTTCTGGCGGACACCTGTCTTGAACACTTCCTTGAACCAGTTGGTATCGGTATTATCCTGGAACTGGTACTTGCCTGTCTCTGGATTCAGCGAGTAGCCACCAGCCAGTGGGGTACCTGAGTTCAATGAAGCCTGTCCCAGATACTGGCTGTACTGGTTGGCATTCATCACGTCATAGACACCACTCGAAATATTATCCCAGCCGAAGTAGCCCTTGTAGTCTACCTTCAGGGGCTGGTCCTTCTTACCATTCTTGGTGGTGATGATAACCACACCGTTAGCAGCACGCGAACCGTAGATGGCACCTGCCGATGCGTCCTTCAGCACCTGGATAGTCTCGATGTCATTGGGCGAGAAGTCGCGGATGGTGGTACCCATGGGCACACCGTCAATCACGTACAGAGGTGCGGTGCTACCAAACGAACCGATACCACGGATACGTACCGAGGGGTCGGCACCGGGCTGACCGTCGGAGGTAATCTGCACACCGGCCACCTTACCTTCGAGCATGGTCGAGATGTTGGAGTTGGAGACACGCTTCAGTTCTTCAGCATTGACGACTGATACCGAACCCGTCAGGTCAGCCTTCTTCTGCGTACCATAACCCACAACCACCACTTGCTCGAGCATCTGAGAGTCTGACTCCAACTGGATCTGCTCGATGACAGCACGTCCGCGGACGGCTATCTCGCGATCCTTGTAGCCCACATAGCTCACAATGAGCGTTGCATTAGAAGCTGCTTCAATCTGGAAGTTACCGTCAAAGTCGGTTACACTACCTGACTGAGCACCTTTCACTCTAACAGTTGCACCAATCAGCGGTTCACCGCTTTGGTCAACAACCTGACCGCTGACCTTGATGGTCTGCTGAGTCACTGATGCCATAGCTGGCGCAGGGCACACCGAGAGGCTGCCAAGCATACCCAACGATAGCATCGCAGAGAATAAAACTTGTTTTCTCATTTCAAATTGTCTTTAAGTTAGAATTATAATTAGTAGTTATACTGGTGGCAAAGATAGTAAAAATGTAAAAACGACACTCATTTTTTTGCGTTAAATAATCTTAATTGACGAAAAATAAGTGTATTTTTTACGCTTTTACCCGCTTCTGCGGTAGTAAATACGGGTTACACCTTATTATATATAGAGCAAAAAAGAGACATTATTTGAGAACCGAAACTAAGGTAACGTTATGTCATAATAACCCAGCCTTATTGCGCAATAAGGGTGGGTTATTCCGAAATAAGCGTGGGTTATTGGAAAATAAGCGTGGGTTATTGTCGGGCGCAGCTAAGTTGCAGCCATGCAGCCAAGCAGCCATCAGTTTCTAAGAGTAATATAAAAAAATAAAAAAGGCTATTTTTATATATATTATATATTTAATAAATCTATGAAAAGTAATGGCTGCTTGGCTGCATGGCTGCATCAGAATAAGTCATAGGTGGTGCATATGGGCTGGCGAGTAGTTGACGGCTAAGAGAGCTACAAATAAAGATGCGCCCTCAAATGATGAGAGCGCATGAATGTTTTTGATGCGGATTTACTTAGAGGGCGAACTTGTAACCAACGGTGATCATGAACACCTCGTTCTTGTTGTCTTCCGTACGGACTTTTACTCCTTCAATATTTTCAATGGCATTAACAACATCCTTCTTGAAAACATTGGTAAGACCACCAGTGTAACGAGCCTCAAATGTCAGTCCATTTGTGAACTCGTAAGCGATGCTCAAAGGAATAGAGAAATCAGTCTTGTTGCATAAATCCTTAACGTCTGCCTCAGAGTTAGGACCCTTCGTCTTAGCGCTGGTCAAGAAACCAAGCTGCAGACCTGCATTCAGAGAGAGACCCTTAGTTACATAGAACTTAGCCATCACAGGAATGTTGACATAACCTGTATTGAACTTGTAATCACTGTTGTCCTTAAGCTTGTAACCCTCTGTTGTATAAAGAACACCTGCAGACACACCAAACCAGTCGTTGATCTGATACTGAGCCTCGGCACCAGCAGCAAATCCGGGCTTGAACTTAGTACCGTCACCAGATACTGAGGTGAGTGCAAAACCTGCCTTTGGCTGCAGTGAGAATACACCTGGCTCAAACTGAGCTTTAGCCGAAACAGTTGCTACCAACAGAGCAGCAATCATCATAATTTTCTTCATACTCTTTCCTTTTTTTAATAGTTAATAAAGAAGTTTAACGCTGCAAATATAGAATAATTGGTCGAAAATTCCAAATTTTCGGCCAATTATTTCACGTTTTAATTAAAATTTTCTTAAAACCAACCCTTCCAAGGGGGTCATTTGTTCTTTTTGTAGTATTCTACAGCGCGTCGGATGTTCTCCTGCATGGCGTTGGAAGTGAAGGTGGCTCCTGTGACTGCGTCGACCTCCTGGACGGTGCCGCGCTTGACATTCATGCCTTCGTACTTGGTCAACATGCCCTTCTTCACCATGGCTACATATTTGGGGCCATCCTGCGTCTTGAGGGGAACTACTTTGACAATCTTGTTTTTCTTGATATACACTTCGACGGGGGTGGTGCCATTGTATCCCTCCACGTCTTGAGCCAGCGTGGTGGTATTGATGACGTAGGTGCCGTCGCTCTCCTTGCGCATGACGTCCTGTGCACTGGCAGCGACAAAGGCCACTGCCAGCAGGACGGTTACCATTGTTTTTCTCATTATTCTCTCTGTCTTTTTATCGTTATCTCGTCTTTTTTGACGGTCAAGCGGCAGAAAGGTTTAAACACCCATTGTTATTTATACAGCGGACCGAAGTTCTGGCAGGCGCGATAGTCTGCGCCCTCCTTGTCCATGCCGAAGGCATTCCAGGCGGCAGGGCGGAAGATGTCCTTGTCGGCAATGTTGTGCATGCAGACGGGGATGCGCAGCATGGCGCAGAGGGTGATGAGGTCGGCACCAACGTGACCGTAGCAGATAGCTCCGTGGTTGGCTCCCCAGTTGTTCATGACTGAGTAGACATCGCGGAAGGCATCCTTCGTGGGGTCGAGGCGTGGGGCAAACCAGGTGGTGGGCCATGTGGGGTCGGTGCGCTTGTCGAGGATGTCGTTCACCTGCTGCGGCAGGTCGACTGTCCATCCCTCGGCCAGCTGCAGCACGGGGCCGAGTCCTGCCACGAGGTTCAGACGCAGCATGGTCATCGGCATGCCGCCACGGGTGAGGAAGTGGGACGAGTAGCCACCTCCGCGGAAGTAGTCGCGGTCGGCAGGCATCCAGCTGGTAGCCTGCAGGCAGGCCTCCCAGTCGCGCTGCTCCATCTGCCAGAACTCCTTGATGGTGGGGTTGCCCTGGGCGTCGCTCATGGCTCCTGTGGCATCGAGGGTGGTGGCACCCGAGTTGATGAGGTGGATGAACCCGCCGGCAGCGCCGCCCTCGGCCTTCCAGCCGCTGACGCGCTCTACGGCCTCGGGACTCCAGTAGGTGCGGATGTCGGAGAACATGACGCCACGATTGGTCAGCAGGTGACCGAAGAGCATCGACATGCCGTTGAGGAAGTCGTTCTCGGTAGCCAGCGTATAGGCCTCGCGCGGTCCGTTCCAGTCGAACGAGGTACACATCAGCGACTCAGGGAAGTCGAAGTTGGGCTTGTAGTCAGTCCACTGGCGCTGCCCCTGCACACCGGCAGCGATGGCGTTGTGGCCGATGGCCTCCTCCTTGTAGCCCATCTCGAGCAGTCGCTCCGAGCCCTGCATCAGGTCGCGGATAATCATCATCGTCTTGACGGTGAACTCCCAGTCCTCGTCCTTCTCCTGACGATTCTTACCCTTGCCCTTGCCGTTGAAGGTGGTCATAGGCACGCCGGGGAACAGCGGACGGTCTTCGTTATAGTCGTGGCCCTCGTTGGGCTTGCAGTACTTCTCGACCCACTGCATCGCCTTCTGGAACTCGTCCTTGTCGTAGATGCCGAAGTCGACGCGACGCAGGATCTCGACCAGCGACACATACTCCGTGCGCATGCCAAGGTACTGCTGCAGGAAGTCGGCATTGACGATCGAGCCAGCGATACCCATGCAGGTGTTGCCCAGCGACAGATAGCTCTTGCCGCGCATGGTGGCCACGGCCTGGGCAGCACGCGCAAAGCGCAGGATCTTCTCGGCCACATCCGCAGGGATGGTGTTGTCGGCCAGGTCTTGCACGTCGTGACCGTAGATGCCATAGGCGGGCAGACCCTTCTGGGCGTGAGCCGCCAGCACGGCAGCCAGATAGACAGCACCTGGGCGCTCGGTACCGTTGAAGCCCCAGACGGCCTTGGGATAGGTGGGATTCATATCCATGGTCTCAGAGCCATAGCACCAGCAGGAGGTCACGGTGATGGTAGAGCCCACCCCCTCGCGCTCAAACTTCTCGGCACAGGCGGCACTCTCGCCCACCCGACCTATCGTAGTGTCGGAGATGACACACTCGACGGGCGAGCCATCGCCGTTTTTCAGGTTCTGCTCTATCAGGTTCTTCACTGCGTTGGCCAGTGCCATCGTCTTCTCTTCGAGTCCCTCACGGATACCACCCTGACGACCGTCGATCGTGGGGCGTATGCCAATCTTCGGATAATTCTGTTTCATTGTTGCTGTTTTGTTTTAGTCGTATGATATCTATCTTTTTAGACGAACAAGACACCCCGCTGTCATCACTGTCAGCGGGGTGAACGGGCAAAAAAAAAGGAGGTTATCTTACCTCCAGATGCTCGTAGCGTGCCATCCACCAGCAAAAAGCTACACCTGCCAGCAGCAGTGCTGCCATCTCGATTGTCATTTCCATAGTTGTATCTCCTATAATTTAAATTGTTATTGTTTCACGCTGCAAAGGTACGCTGATTTGGCCTGTTACGCAAGGCTTTTTCATGATATAAAACGAACATGGCACTACGGTAAATCGTGATTGCTGCTATCGAAAAAATCGATAGTAAACAGGAATTGTTGGCCAAAAATTTTGTTTTTCGCCAGCTAATCCGTATCTTTGCATGCGATTCTTCCTATCTTACCTTATACCTAATAGATAATGGAACTACGACAACTGAAATACTTCGTCAAGCTGGCCGAGACACTCAACTTCTCTCTGGCCGCACGTGAACTGTTTATCACCCAGAGCACCCTGTCGCACCAGATACTACAGCTGGAGAATGAGCTCGCACAGCCTCTCTTCCTGCGCAACAGCCATGAGGTGGTACTCACTGAGGCTGGTCAGACGCTCCTGCCACTGGCGCTGGAGACGCTGCGCTCGGCAGAACACTGCGTGCTGCGACTCGACGAACTGAAGAACGTGATGGGAGGCGACCTGAAGATTGGCGTCACCTTCTCCTTTGCCAGCATCATGGCCGAGACGCTCACTGCCTTCCTGCGACAGTATCCTCACGTGAAGGTCAACGTCAGCCAGTCGACCATGGCCGACCTCATGGAACGCATGATACGCCATGAGTTCGACTTCGTGCTGGCCTTCAAGCCTATGGCTGCCGACCCACGCATCGAAAGCCGCGTGCTGTTCAACCACCGGCTGGCTGCTATCGTCAACGAGCATCATGGGCTGGCCGCACACGATACCATCTCTCTCGAGGAACTGCAACGCTACGACCTCGCCATGCCTCGTCGCGGCACACAGGCACGCAGTGCCTTCGACCGGCTGGTAGGCAGCACCGACTATCAATACAAAATCAAGGTAGAGATGAACACCGTCTACCTGCTGTTCCGACTGGCACGCGAGTCGAACTACGTCACCGTGCTCAGCGAGAGCACCGTAGTGGGCGAGCAGGGACTGAAGGCCGTGCCTATCGTCGATGCACAAAACCATACCGACGTCATGCAAGGCTGCATCCACCTGCTCCGCAATGCCTACGTCAAAAACGCTACCCGCGAGTTCATCCGCATGCTCGGCGAAAGCCAGTCCGTCCTGCGCAGCAACATGGGATGACGACACGACTCACCTTAGATATGGCCTACCCCACCTCTCCCCTCCTTAGAAAGGAGGGGCCGGGGGTGGTTGATTCAAGGAGGGCCAGGGGTGGTTGATTCCCCCGCGAGCGACGATTCTGTCTTTATGCGGTGTTCCATGGCTGTCACCTTCACGTGCTGGGCATCGAGCGCTTTGCGCAGTGCCTCGTCGGCCAGGTGAGCCAGACGCTCATAGACAGGTATCCGCTCCTGGAACTGCTGCATGAGCATTTCTCCGTGCAAGTCAAGTTGATACTTGTTCATATCTGTTGTTATTGTTCTATTTCTTTCGCTTAATCGTCACCGTCTGACCATTATGGATGTACACACCGGGCTGCGTGGGCTTGCGGCCTATCTTGAAGCCTTGCAGGGTGTACCAGTTATCA
>RHMF01001015.1_pt1 | contig 12705 bp, 12 predicted proteins | sample 5365151 | NCBI WGS metagenome assembly RHMF01 (sample SAMN10266501, study PRJNA497801) | feces metagenome | isolation source: feces | host: Bos taurus | place: China: Prairie of Fairy Mountain | collected 2017-08-14 | reverse complement strand
TTAGACGTAAAGAAAAAGATGCTGAACAGTCATGGAAAAAGAATGTTAAATACCGTGGCGGTGGTAATGACGAAAATAGTTTAATGGATAGTTATAAAGAAAGATGGGGTGAAAAATTCCCACATCAGAATACAATGACTGTCTATGAATTCTATAAAATCATGATGGCTAATTATGATACTCGTAGATATATTTACGATAATTCAAAAGAATCAGATCTTGAAGATACTCTAATTGGAAAGGGTAAGTACTATGATGGTGATGGTGCTTTGGATGATGACGATGATGATTTTGAAAAACCTAGCCTATATAATATAAACTATTGCAAAAAGATATGTAAATCTAAAGAAGGTAAAAAGTTATTTTCTCAAGAAATAGATAAAGCTTTTTCTAAAGCTAAAAATCCTAAAGAATTCTATAAAATAATTGATAAAACAGAAGACCATTATTTGGATTTATTAGATAAAGATACTGATAGTGGAAATGAAAAGAAATTAGATTTATGGGATGCAATAACTGATGCATTATCAAGATTTAATAGTGATGATTATTGGTTAGGTATGATTATATCAAAATCTAATACAATGGATTTTGCTAAGAAATGTGTAGCACATTTATTTAAAAATAATTTCAGCGTAGCATCAGCAGTAGAAGTTTATAATAAAATTAAAAATCAAAAACAGCCAAAAGCTAATAAGGATTCTGAAGGTAAAGTTCCACCTATTGTTAAGGTCATGTATAAGACTTTCATGAATAAAATGAAAACAAAACTCATTTATAGAGCAGTTGAGGTTGATACTGATTGGGTTGATGACCAACTTGATGATATGGAAGATAAATGGAATCAAGAAGATAAAGCTGAATACTTACGTAAGAATAAGTATAAAGAAAGAATGGGTCTTGATAACGTTAACCTTCATGCTGTTGGTAAATCTTGGTGTTGGAACGATGACACATCAGCAATATCTGGAAATGGTGGTGATGAATATATGATTGTCGCTGAAAATGATCCAAGTAATATTGACTTAACAATGTCTGCTCTATGTGCGGCTGAATGGTCTCATTTCAGTAATAAAGGTACTAAACTAACAGGTGAAGAAGAAGTTAGAGTACTTGATGAATTGAATGTGACTGTATTAGATGTATATATCGGAAGTGGTAATAAGAAAACACATCTTAATAGACAAGACACTTATTATAGAGATGAACATTAAAAAAAGAGAGCGAAAAGCTCTCTTTTTTATTCAATATATCTTCTAGAAACTGCAAAGATTAACGGTTTAATTGATGGTATTAAGTCTTTAGCTTCTTCGTATGTAGCTCCAGTTGAAATTACATTATCGACAAAATATACTTCTTGTTCTAAATCATCAATTTCATTTAATAGATACATTCCTGATTTAAATTTCATATCATTAAATTGTTTTTGACCTGTTTGTTCTTGCCAAGCTTTTTTAATGTTATAAAGAGTATCTCTTGGTGTGCAACCCATTATATCTAATATAGAAACTTTATATTTAGAATATTGTTGAATTAATTTACAGATTTCTAATGTATATTCTGCTTTACCTGTATGTTGTGGAGCAGGAACAACAAAACAATCAGACTTTATTTGTTGTGCCATGAATTTAGCCATTTCTTTCATAGAATTAAAGTCATGTTCTTTTACGCCATGACATACTTCAGAGACATAACCGTGAGTATACACATAACATTGCATACCATCTAATTCTACTGTTCTGGATGCATCTTTTGATAGATTATAATATGCTTCTTTAAGAAGTATATATCCAGAATTTCTTAAAACATTTTTGGCTTCTAATAAATTCATTATTGTTTTTGTAATTCCCAACCTAATTGATTATCCATATCTTCTAGAGTTTCAATAGTATAATTTCTCATATTGAGTTTACTACCTGTTCTATATCTAGAACCATCATCAAATTTCCATGTTCCATGATCATCATAATAATTGAAGTATCTAACTGATGGTCTTAATTCTACTGAGTTTGGACCAGTTGGAAATCTTACTTTATTAAAAACAACCTTAATCATAACGTGGTCTGGTTGTGCCACAGTTTGATCTTTTTCTATTTTACCTTCCAAGAATTCACATCCTTCTAAGTATCTTTCTATTTCATCTTCCAAATAATATGCAAATGAAGTAAAGTCATGATTTTCTTTTAATAGCGTATATCCGTGATCTCGTAGAGTTTTCTTTGCTTCTAATAAATCCATAAAAATCTCTCCAATAAAATAATAGAATCTTTGTTGCAAATTTTAGTAAAAATGGGTTTACAACAAAAAATATGTTTATTATATTTATAACATAATTTTAACAATAAGGAAAAACTAATGCAAGCATACGATGAATATCAGGAAGATGTAAATCATATTATTAGAGAGATTGGGAGTTTGCGTAAAGCAAACAAGAATAAAGAAGCAGACCTCAAGAAACTAGAATTGATTTACAAGAAAATAGAATATAATCAGTCACATATTGATATGTCTAAAGGACAGAATCGCAGACCACATGCCTCTTATGTAGAGAACTTGAATGCTGCACTATCGGAGATTGCTGACTATAGAGACTATCTATACGAAAAGTATCAATATGAAGAATAGAATTTTAAACACTAATATATAAGGAGTAAAATAATGAAGGTAATTACTACTACAGGAAAGAACTTTATCGTTAAGGTTCGTTATAATAACGACTATCATACATCTGAAAAGACAGATGAATTTGGTCGTGTTTGGTACACATATTGGAATGAAAAGACAACTGAAGTTGCAATCTATGAATATACCAAGAATAAGTGGGAAACAAAGGTAATCGTAAAGGGAATTGCACACTGTTCTTATAAGGACACATTCTCTAAGAAGATTGGTAAGAAGTTGGCATATACTTATGCTCTAGCTAAGATGTTAGAAAACAATCTAATCACTCAGGCAGAACATGATGAAATGTCTACCTTTGATTTGAACTCAAATGAATTCAAGGCTAAAGTAAAGAAGGCTTAATAAATGCATATTATCATTGATGGATGTGATGGATGTGGTAAGACCACATTGGTTGATAGATTAGTTAAAGAATATAAGCTAGACAAAGTAGTCATGACTAGAGAAGGTTGGAAAGACGTCCAATCTTATGAACAGAAGTGCTTACTTGACAATGTTGTTTCAGACAGATCATTCATCAGTGAATATGTATACTCTAACGTTTATGCTAGAGAATCAAAAATAAATCCTCAAGTATTTGTTGATTTATTTAAGAAATACACATCAAGTCAGATAAATCCATGGTTGATTATTATATTAAATGGCTCTGTAGATACAATTATGGAACGAGTTAATAAACGTGGAACTGATGAAGAAATTCGTATTGAAGTAGAAAATAAGGTTGAACGTTATGAAAGTGTAGGTAAAAGACTTCAATCAATGGATAATAAGCATGTATTGTATTTAGATACAACCTATTTATCTGAACTTGGTGTTTTTAATAAAGTAAAAGGTTTTATTGATGATTATTTCAAATTCCATGACTAGTATCTTTGAAGATGTTATCAGAGAAATCTATGATAAAGGTCAACAAAGAGGTGGAAAAGGTCCATTAGAAATTTGTAATTTTGGTTTCCAATTGACTGATGTGAATAATAATATACCATTATTTCATTCAGTAGATATTGGATATTTGTTAGCTGAAGAAATCTGGTTTAATTTACAAGATGAAAAGCTAGAATTTATTAATTATTTTAAGGCGCCTGGTTTTCAAAGAAAATCAGAAGATGGTATCTATTCGAATTCTGCTTATGGTCATATAGTTCATCAAAGATATGGATTTGACCAAGAAAAACAAGTCATTGATATTTTGAAGAAAGATCCAACATCTCGTAGAGCAGTTATTAACTTTAATGTTCCAAATCCACATAGAGGAACATGCTTTGATGAGATTTGTACATTTAATTTGTCATTCTATATTTTGGATGGTAAATTGAATTGCACAGCATGTATGAGAAGTAATGATATTATTGGATGCATGCCTTATGATGTATTTTACTTTACATCAATTCAAAAGAGAATTGCAAGTGCATTAAATGTTCCAACTGGATATTATCAGCATTTTGCTATCTCTGCTCATTGTTATTTTAAACAAGATAAAGCTGAAATCTTAGAAGCAATACAAAATCCACGTTTACCATTGTTAATAGATGAAAAGAAATTATTGACAAAATCACCACAACTTTATACACAAATAAAAAGTTTGAAACATAATACTGTTGATGGTATGCCAAATGACCAAAAATTATTATATTTAGAGAACAATAACAAGAAGTTGTATAATCTTGCTGTTGTCGAAGGTATTGTAAAAGTATCAAATTAAAGGAAAATCATGAATAAAGAAAAAATTTATATTGGTATTTCATTAGGTTTTAATAGCTCTGCCGCAATTTTTAAGGCAGGAAGTGGAGTTCTTTGTGCTGTTTCTCAAGAACGTTTAAATAGACAGAAGAATACAAAGCAACTTCCTTTGGATGCTATTAAGGCATGTATTATTGAAGCAGAAAATAAGTTAGGTCATCCAATCATTGTAGATGATTTGGTATATTCTCACTATGAAGGATTGTCTGAAGCATATCTATTAAAGAATATCCCAGATTTGTGGAGACCACAATTAGAACAATATTTTAAGAAAGCAAAGAATGTAAGTACTGATCCATTGGTTCAGGCAGAATATGCATTTGCTCAGTTCTTGAATTTGTATATTAGAATGCAGACAAATACACGTGTTCTAAATCCTGTATTAAAGAGAGTAGAACACCACACAGCACATATTTTCTCTGCATTCCCAGTTTATTGGAATGAATATCCATGCACAGTTAAGCGTTTCTATACAATGACTGCTGATGGATTTGGTGATGGTTATTCAGGACGTATTTCTCTATTCCAGGGAATTGATGAAAGTTATCCAATTTCTCAGATTAGAGTTATTGATAGTCCAGCTTTGATTTATCAGTTCTTTACCGGTGCTCTACAATTTAAGGAACACCAGCATGAAGGTAAGGTGACTGGATTGGCTGCACATTGTGAAAAGAATCCTAAGAAGGCAATGGAAGTTTATCATGACTTATTGAAGACATTGACTGGTAAGGATGAATTAGGTGAAGCTATTAACGTTTACAAGACAGAAACGTTGAATGGTAAGACATTTAACTATTCAACATCTGGTTTCTGGGTTGATGAAAATCTATTATTGCCATTGACAGATGAACAAAAGGAAATGGTAAAGACATCAACTATTATTGATTTTGAACGTTTCTTAAGACTAAAGAACACTGTCTATAAGTTTGTTCAGGACCGTCTAGGAAACAATTATAATAAAGATGATATTCTTGATATGTTGAATCATAACAAGGAAATTCCATCTGATATGAAGTATACACCATGGGAATTGGCATACGCAGTTCAGGTCTTTGCAGAAAAGGTAATTCTAAATTGGTTGTCTGCAACAGATTTTGAAGATGGCGCTGTATTGTATACTGCAGGTGGCTTGGTCGCTAATGTTAAGTTGAATCAGCGTATTAAAGATACAGGTAAGTTTGATGCAGTCTTTGTATCTCCTCCAATGGGTGATGAAGGTACTGCAATTGGTTGTGCATTCTATCGTTATATTGAAGATTTGAAGGCAACTGATAGTGTTCAGGATAGTGTTGCATTGAAATATGTTGGTCCAAATATCATTATCAATGGTGGTACTAATATTGACCACACTGGATATTTGATTGACCATGTTGTTGATGATGCAATTAATGAAAAAAATCTAGAAGTTAGATATTGTCCTGATAAGCATGAATTGATTGATATTGTCACTGATTTATTGGCAGATAATAAGATTGTTCATTGGTGTCAAGGTAATGAAGAATTTGGTCCACGTGCTTTGATGAATCATAGTACTTTGTATACAGCACAAGACCCAAATGGTACTCATACATTGAATCAAGCAATGGGACGTTCAGAATATATGCCATATTGTCCAGTATGTAAGAATACTTCAGCAAATGAATTATTCAATAATTGGAAGGTTGGTGAAGCTTCTTGCAGATTTATGGCAATGACTATGGATTGTAAGAAGGGCGTAAAGGAAAAGTATCGTGGAGGTGTTCACGTAGATAACACTGCACGTGCACAATTCATTTACGAAAATGATGAATTTACAAAAGATGCATGGGAAATTTTGGATAAGTATGAAAAGAAGACTGGTAATAAGATGTTAATCAATACTTCTTTCAATATTCATAATTCACCAACATGTAATTTAGCAAATGACTGTTGGGACTCATGGATCAAATCTGGCCGAGTAGGTGCGGCATTAGTAATTGGAAATTATATTTTTATCAATAAGTAATTTTCTTTATTCAATGATAAAAGCCTACTCGCAAGAGTAGGTTTTTATTTTTAGTTTTTATTTTAGTTTTTATTTACTGCAAATTTTAAAAAGTTCGTTATATAAATAAGATATGAAAATGAATAATATACCACAATTGAAGAATTATTATAGATTACCTAAATATCTAGGTAGTTCCCTCTTCATTGTGTAAACATTCATTTACAAAACATAAAGGATTGTAAATAAAAATTTACAGAAAAGAGGGTTTACAAGACCCTCTTTTTTTGGTATATTATACCCCGTGATTGAAGCTGATGGCTGAAAATCACAAAGAAAACGGCGAATGTAAAAAAAGTTTTACAAAAAACAGGGTTTACAAGAGCCAAATAATTAAGTATATTTTACTTGTTAAAATAAAAGAGCTGATGAGTTAGAGCAGTCACTCAGACAGAAAATCAACAACAAGAACTGCATCACTTTTGTTAGAGTAGTAAAATGGAAGTTATACCGACGCTTTAATAATGATGGTCAAATAGTCTCTGGGTCGACGTGGTGTAGGTCAGTCGCTAATGAACAGAGACAAGTGAACGAAAGTTCTACCATCCAACTAGACTGACAGGCGCCCTTCGCAAAGGCGCATGAAAGAACGAAATTAAGCCTTTGAGAATGTAAAGAAAGTTTTACTAAATCAGGGGTTGACAAGCTGAAAATAATCACTTATATTTAGCCTGTCAAAATTGAAAGAGTCACTACGGTGAAACTTTCAATGAAAAAATCCTCCTCAATGTAAAGAATGTTTTACAGAAAAGGGGGTTGACAAGAGAAATCGAAATTAGTAAATTTACTCTTGTAATTCGGTTCGAGAAACTGAGTTGAAGATTGACAATTTGGTGAGCAATAATTATCGGGTTGTGGCGAAATTGGTAGACGCGGCAGACTCAAAATCTGCTCCGGGCAACCGGGTGTCGGTTCGAGTCCGACCTTCCCGACTAACACTATGGTTTTCTTCGTTGCTATAGGGAAGTTAAAGCGAAGACGAGAATGAAACTCGATAAACAGAAATGGTTGAAGTTGATTTGCTAAGAAAACAGTTTATAGGCGTTGGAATACCGGCAATGGGTGCCGGAGAGATCGGTTCGAATCCGATTGACTTAGTGAAAAGATGGATGCAAGCCCAAGAAAGAATAGATGCATATATTTGAGTAAGGGACGAACGTTTGGGCCAATAACTCAGCTGGTAGAGTACTACACTTTTAATGTAGGAGTCGTGGGTTCGATCCCCGCTTGGCCCATTAAAAAATTTAGAAAAGTTTAGGTACTGTGTGCCGCAATCAGCTAAGTTCGCTTCCTCAGCGGCGGAAGAAAGAGCCTAAAATCAGCGGGATGTAGCTCAGTCTGGTAGAGCGCTCCGTTTGGGGCGGAGTGGTCGAAGGTTCGAATCCTTCTATCCCGACTAACTTAAAAACCGAATGCTCTGTCGTCTAGTGGTCTAGGACGTTCGACGTTGAGTCGGAAAACAGTGGGTTCGAATCCCCTCAGAGGTCACACTAAATATTGATTGCAGTCAATATATTCATTCGGTGAAAGGCATATAAAATAATTCCTGCAAGTCTTATCTTGTATGCCGGCGCTTTTAGCTTTGGTGGTAGCCCACTGAGAAGTAGGAACTCTCTAAACCTACAAAAGTTTTTTATGCCTGTGCTGATGAGTTGGAGATCATCTCCGGTCTGTAAAACCGGCGCCTACGGCTTTGGTGGTTCGAATCCACCCACAGGCACTATCATTTATTGGGTTGTCGGCAAGTTGGTATGCCACGGCACTGTTAATGCCCTAGAAATCACAGGTTCGAGTCCTGTCTTCCCAGCTAAAAATAATTCATTGCTTCGCTGGACATATTGGCCTGCCAGGAACAGAAGTTCTTACTTGAATAGTTAGCTTGTCATTGCGCATATCGGCGGCTATACCTGAGTGAGGTGATATAAGTGAGTATGAACAATGCCACGAAAGTCACCCGGGATGCAGATGAGTAGGACGAAAGCAGTCTGCACTAACTTGTTAATGAATTATTTTATCTTTTATGGCCTTGTGGTGGAATTGGTAGACACTGGGGACTTAAACAGACACTTTATATAAATAAGATATGACTGATGAAGAATTTATTTTAATTGTAGAAAAGTGTCAAACTATGGCTCAAGCGGCGAAATTTACTGGAATGTCGTTCACTAATTTTAAACTAAGAGCGATTAAGCTTAACGTTTATAAGCCAAATCAAAGTGGAAAAGGTTGTCCTAAAAATCAACCTCAAATTCCATTGAACGATATTTTAAATGGTCAATATCCTAATTATCAAACATACAAATTAAAATTGCGTTTGATAAATGAAGGATATATCGAAGATAAATGTTCGATATGTGGTTGGAATAAAAAGCCAGAAAATAGTGATTATACTCCATGTGAATTAGATCATATAAATGGAAATCCAACTGACCATAGATTAAAGAATTTACGTTTGATTTGTCCAAACTGCCATAGTTTAACTCCTACGTATCGATTTAGACGTGGGAAAACAAATGAGGCACTAGGTAGGAAACTTCTAGATGCGATGGAGCCAAATTCGGTGAAACCTGTGGACAATGGCAACGCCGAGCCAAGCCTGAATAAGGAAGGTGTAGAGACTTGATGGTTCCCTTCTAAAACGAAAGTCATGAAGAAGGCAAAGTCCAGAGCACAAACATTCTATGAATGGTAGTGAAAACTATAGTGTTAAGAAAATCCCTTGGCAGTAATGCCGTGTGGGTTCGAGTCCCACCTTGGCCACTAAATCGGAGTGTAGCGCAGTCTGGTCAGCGTGCTTGATCTGGATTCAAGAAGTCGTAGGTTCGAATCCTACCACTCCGACTACATACAAAGTTTTAGTTAGAGGTGTTGCAGAGGGTTCGAGTCCCTACAATGGTCCTGCACAAACTCTAGCGAGGCATCAGTGAAACGATGGCCATCGTGAATCTTTTGCCGGTACTTTTATGCCCCAGTGGCGCAATTGGTAGCGCAGCGGACTAAAATAATAAATATAATATGGAAGAAAGTTATATTTGTAAATTTTGTGGAAAAGTTTGTAAAAACGCAAATTCATTGAGAAATCATGAACGTTTATGCAAAGAAAATCCAGATAGAAAAATTGATTTAGATAAACTTAAAAAAGCAAGTTTTAAACGGAATTCAGTTCCTTGGAATAAAGGTCTTAATAAAGATATTGATCCTAGAATTGGAAAACAAGGTGGAAATTGGAAAGGTAAAAAACTTTCTAAAGAACATAAACAATCAATTTCTAATGGTATGAAAAAAGCTCATAAAAATGGGAAAGCACATAATATTGGAACTTGCAGATGGAATAATGAACATAGTTGGCCAGAAAAATGGTTAATAAAAGTTTTAGATAATGAATTCGATTTGAAAGAGAATGAAGATTATAAAACAGAATTTTCATTTGATAGATTTTCTTTAGATTTTGCTTGGCCATCAAAGAAATTGTGTATAGAAGTTGATGGAAAACAACATCAAACAGATAACGCACAAAAACTAAGAGATGCAGCAAAAGATAAACTTCTATTAGAAAATGGATGGAAAGAATTAAGAATTCCTTGGCTTGAATGCTATAAAAATCCTAAGAACTGGATTGAAATTGTTAGAGAATTTCTAAAGGGAGAATAATACAATTGGCTAGTATAGGCGACTCTTAATCGTCGAATCAGGGTTCGAGTCCCTGTTCTCCCATATCGCTTCAGTTGAAGGTTCGAGTCCTTCCTGGGGCACTACAAATAAATTATTAAATACAGACCACTGGTCTAAAAGGAAGGCGGGGTGTCATGGACAACCCAGAAGTAGAGTGCGATACCTACGTGGTAGATAATCTATGGATTTAATGATTTAACATTTGAATAAAGGCTCATAATCTAATGGCCGTTAGATTTGAGTGGAGGGCTGGTTGCATGTAAGGAAAACCGATATGCCAGCTAGTCAGTTAGTTCCGCTTGCTCTCGAGTTATGCGTAAAACGAGATACCAAAATATAAGACGGTTTGTTTTCGGCTTAAGCAGTCTTATAAGCAAGGACCCATGGAGAATACTGACAAGTGAAGAATCCTCTTATTCACTATTCAAATGGATTTTGGTCCCATCGTCTACGATGGTTAGGACGCTAGGTTTTCAACCTGGAAAATTTGGTTCGACGCCAAATGGGACTATTAAAGATAGATACAGCAACAAATACTTATGCAAATTCATTTTGAGAATAACACGCAGAAAAACCTATCTTGTAATATGCTCCGATAGCTCAACTGGATAGAGCATCGCCCTTCTAAGGCGCAGGTTGAAGGTTCGAATCCTTCTCGGAGTACTCAATATTCGGGGCGTTCTTGAGATGTGGGAATTCAGGCAGGGAGTAAACTGTCGTTCGATGAAGATTTCGACATAAAAGAACGTGTTTTATTAGAGCTTCGAGAATATTGACTTTATATGAGAGATGCTTTAGAAGATTAGCTGTCTGATATGGCATTTCTTTGATAAAGTATTAGATAATTGCAAGTGTCTAATATGTAGTCAGTAAATTCAATACTAGAACTAATTAGGTTCGATTCCTTGGCGCCCCATAAATTTTGTCTCCAAATCCACCTCTGGTTTTCTTACTGGAAGGTCAGTCTATGTAAGGACATCGATACCATAGATCGTAAAGTGTAAAAAAATTCGGCAGCACTATAAATGTCATTTTATGACGAGCCGTGATGTTTTATTGCCGGTTCGTATAACGGTATTATAGGGGACTTTGAATCCTTTGACGTTGGTTCGACTCCAGCACCGGCAACTACAGATGTGAAGGTGCAATTCCTTCGGAGCAGAGTAAACTGCGCTAATAAATTAAATCATTTTTATCCACGGACAATAGCCGATTGGTATCAGGCAGGGGCTCTTATAAGGTCCTATGTGTAGGTTCAAGTCCTACTCCGTGGACTAAAGATGCACTCAGCAATACAAAATTTTATCAATGTAAACCGCTGGTCTCACGACTTCGGAGGTTCGAATCCTTCACTCTCCATAACGTGGAGAGGTATGCAAGTGGTTAAAGCATGCGGACGATAATAAAGGCATCTAGAAAGTTTAACAAAAGGAATTGTTTATGAAGAAGAATACTAAAATGAAGAAAACAAAAGAAGAAATCCAGGCTGAAAAGGAACAGCGTTGGAAGAACATGCGCAAGTTGGCAAAGTCTTTCGCTAAACAGGCAGGAATTAAAGTAGTCAAAGAAAAGAAAACAAATAAGTATGACTACTAAGTCTGCAAAATTTGAAATGTTCGTTATATAAATAATATAACAACAAAAAATTTGGAAGATTTTTTAATAAACAGGGTTTACAAGTTCTTTAATAATTATTATATTTAACCTGTTAAAAAATTCCGGCGTAACGCAAGATATTCGAAATTCACTTGCCTCAAAGAATTTCATTCTAATTTTCAATTACATTATTTGGGCTCACATGTACCAAGGAGGCGATTGGTCCTTGCACGACTGATGGTAGAGTTCGATTCTCTATGGGTCCACTATTATTGTCCTTTAGCTCAGTAGGTAGAGCGAGCGACTAAAGTTATAAATATAATATGGAAACATGTATATGCAATTTTTGTCAAAAAGCTTTACCAAATGATAACTCAAAAAGAAATCATGAACGTTTATGTAAATTAAATCCTAATAGACAAATTTCTTCTTGGATAAAATTCAATCATAAACGTGGAGCTTGGAATAAAGGTTTAACTGCTGATAATGATGAACGAGTAAGAAAAACAGCTGAAACATATAAACAGCATATTGCTGAAGGTAAAATAAAACCTTCACAGTTAGGTAAGCCTTTAACTGAAGCGCATAAAGTTTCAATCTCTAATGGAATGAAAAAAGCACATGCTAATAAGATAGCACATAACATTGGAGAAAGCCGTTGGAATACGGAACATAGTTGGCCTGAAAAATGGTTTATTCAAGTTCTTTCAAATGAGTTTCAAATGGAAGAAAATGAACACTATGAAACAGAGATGCCTTTTGGAAAATATGCTTTAGATTTTGCATGGCCTAATAAAAAACTCTGTATAGAGATCGATGGTGAACAACATGAAAGATTTGAAGATTATAAACAAAGGGACATTGAAAAAGATAAACTTCTTTTGGAAAATGGATGGCAAGTAATTCGTATTAAATGGAAAGATTGCTTTAAAAATCCTAAAGAATATATAAATTTGGTTCGTAATAAATTTATAGAATTACAATTATTCTAG
>RHMF01004766.1_pt1 | contig 12725 bp, 12 predicted proteins | sample 5365151 | NCBI WGS metagenome assembly RHMF01 (sample SAMN10266501, study PRJNA497801) | feces metagenome | isolation source: feces | host: Bos taurus | place: China: Prairie of Fairy Mountain | collected 2017-08-14 | reverse complement strand
TTCATAGCGACCCGTAAACAGATTTGAGCCCGCAAAGGTAACAAAAACTTTTATTATTAGCAATTTATATCAGAACTTTTTCTCTTGCGCTCCAGTTCACTGAGGAGTATCTTCCTGAGTCTCATAGACTTAGGAGTGACCTCAACCAACTCATCTTCCTGAATATATTCCAATGCCTCCTCGAGAGAGAAGACGATCGGAGGAGGAAGCATAACCTTGTCATCACTTCCTGAAGCTCGCATATTGGTAAGCTTCTTCGTCTTGCAGATATTGATGGTAAGGTCACGCTCACGCGTATGTTCTCCAACGACCTGACCCTCATATATCTCCACACCAGGCTCAATGAAGAAGCGTCCCCTGTCCTGAAGCTTGTCCATCGAATATGCCACAGAAAGTCCTGTCTCGAGCGAAACAAGCGAACCGTTCGTACGACGCTCGATATCACCCTTGTAAGGTTCATATCCCTTGAGACGGTGAGCTACGACAGCCTCTCCCTGCGTCGCAGTGAGAAGGTTGCTCCTGAGCCCCATAAGTCCACGGGACGGAATATCGAACTCCAGGTGGGTACGGTCTCCCCTGCCCTCCATCTGGATTAGTGCTCCCTTCCTGCGGGTCACCATCTCTATCGCCCTTCCAACGAACTCTTCCGGGACGTCGATGGTGAGCATCTCTATCGGCTCGCAGCGCTGTCCTCCGATCACCTTGTCGAGCACCTTTGGCTGGCCGACCTGAAGCTCGAATCCCTCGCGGCGCATGGTCTCGATAAGCACGGAAAGATGAAGGACTCCGCGTCCGTAAACTATGAACGAATCAGCATTGGGGCCCGGCTTCACCCTGAGGGCGAGATTCTTCTCAAGCTCCTTCTCAAGACGTTCCTTGAGATGTCTTGACGTAACGAACTTTCCTTCCTTACCGAAGAACGGAGAGTTGTTGATGCAGAAAAGCATGCTCATGGTAGGCTCATCGACTTCGATCGGAGGCAGAGCCTCGGGATTCTCGAAATCCGCAACGGTGTCACCGATCTCGAATCCTTCAAGACCTACCACGGCACAGATGTCACCGCACTGCACCTCTTCCACCTTAGCCTTTCCGAGACCATCAAAGATCATGAGCTCCTTGACCTTCTGCTTCTGCATTATATCATATCTCTTGCAGAGGGTTATGTTCATGCCTGCCTGGAGAGAGCCTCTTGTCACCCTTCCCACAGCGATACGTCCTACATATGGAGAATACTCCAATGAAGAGATAAGCATCTGAGGAGTTCCTTCTGCGACTTCCGGAGCCGGAATCTCCTCGAGGATAGTATCAAGAAGCGCCGTGATGTCATTGGTCTGCTCTTTCCAGTCATACGACATCCAACCCTGCTTCGCACTTCCGTAGATAGTGCGGAAGTCAAGTTGGTCTTCCGTAGCCCCAAGCGAGAACATAAGGTCAAACACTTCCTCCTGCACCTCATCCGGACGACAGTTGAGCTTATCGACCTTATTGATCACAAGAACTGGCTTCTTGCCCATCTCGATAGCCTTCTGCAGCACGAATCTAGTCTGAGGCATACAGCCCTCAAACGCATCCACAAGAAGGATAACGCCGTCCGCCATATTGAGCACACGCTCGACCTCGCCGCCGAAGTCACTATGGCCCGGAGTATCAATCACATTGATCTTCACTCCTTTATATACAACTGACACATTCTTGGCCAGAATCGTGATTCCTCTTTCTCTTTCAAGGTCATTATTGTCAAGGACAAGCTCTCCCAGCTTCTCCTGTTCGCGCTGCTGTCGCGCCTGATAGATCATTCTGTCAACCAAAGTAGTCTTACCATGGTCAACATGAGCGATGATCGCAATGTTTCTGATTTCCTGCATATTAGCCTAATAATTAATCATTTGGCAGCATACTGCCGCGCGACCGGAAAGTCCGGCCGAAAAAGATTTGCAAAATTAGGCATTTTTATAAAATATTTTCCAATCTTTTTATATTTTTGCGACTTGGTTAGAAAAACAATTAAATTTAAGAGACTATGAAACAAGACATGATTGTAATCCTCGATCTCGGAAGCCACGAGAATACAGTGGTAGCCAGAGCCATCCGCGCACTCGGCGTATATAGCGAGATCTATCCTCATGACATAACCGCAGCTGAGCTCAAAGCTCTTCCGAACGTAAAGGGTATCATCATCAATGGCGGTCCTAACAATGTCATTGACGGCGTTGCAATCGACGTTCTTCCTGAGATATATGAGGCTGGCTTCCCTGTAATGGCAGCCGGTCATGACAAAGCCCTCTGCGATGTGAAGCTTGCTCAGTTCGGCAATGATGAAAACGCCGTAAAGGAAGCTGTCAAAGGATTCGTTTTCGACACATGCAAGGCAGAGGCGAACTGGAACATGAAGAATTTTGTCGCTGACCAGATCGAGCTTGTCCGCAGGCAGGTAGGTGACCGCAAGGTTCTTCTCGCTCTTTCAGGCGGAGTTGACAGCTCGGTTGTGGCAGCACTGCTCCTGAAGGCCATCGGAGACAATCTCGTATGCGTTCACGTAAATCACGGACTCATGCGTAAGGGAGAGTCTGAAAACGTTGTAGAAGTGTTCAGAAACCAGCTTAGCGCAAACCTTATATATGTAGATGCAACCGACCGTTTCCTCGGTCTTCTTGAAGGTGTCGCAGACCCTGAGCAGAAGAGAAAGATCATCGGCGGAGAGTTCATCCGCGTATTCGAGGAAGAGGCACGCAAGCTTGACGGCATCGATTTCCTCGGACAGGGAACCATCTATCCGGACATCGTAGAGTCCGGCACCAAGACTGCAAAGATGGTAAAGAGCCATCACAACGTGGGCGGCCTTCCTGAAGACCTTCAGTTCGAGCTTGTAGAGCCTCTGAAGCAGCTTTTCAAGGATGAGGTACGCGCATGTGGAGTAGAGCTCGGACTTCCATATGAAATGGTTTACCGCCAGCCGTTCCCTGGTCCAGGTCTCGGCGTACGTTGTCTCGGAGCCATCACACGTGACCGTCTCGAGGCACTCCGTGAAGCTGATGCCATCCTCCGCGAGGAGTTCGCAAAGGCAGGTCTCGACAAGAAGGTTTGGCAGTATTTCACAGTCGTTCCAGACTTCAAATCAGTAGGAGTACGCAACAACGCACGCTCATACGACTGGCCTGTCATCATTCGCGCCGTCAACACAATCGACGCAATGACAGCAAGCATCGAGCAGATCGAATGGCCGATCCTCATGAAGATCACCGACCGTATCCTCGCCGAAGTCCCTATGGTCAACCGCATATGCTACGACCTCTCTCCAAAGCCAAGCGCGACTATAGAATGGGAGTAATCCTATCGGGTTCAAGATACTCAAGACGCCATGCACGGGTTTTAGCATGGCGTCTTTTTTTTATTTGATACACCTCAGACGCTTTTATGCCATTTCCCGACCGAGGTATGGCCTTAAACAGGGAAAACAGCATTTTGGAGAACACCTCAGACGTTTTACCGACAATTTCCGACCGAGATGTTTGAGAATCGTGATTTCTACAGAAAAACATGCATACTTTTGCATTGAAATTCATACATTTGCATATCATAACATTGGTGAGAAGGATGCGAAGGAGGATTGAGGCGATAGAACGTGAAAAAGAATAATGATATGAAAAAGACTTACCATTTATGCCTGTCGGCTGGAGAAGAGGTCCTGTTCAGAGACCTTGAAGATTACAACAGAGGATTCAATTGTTTCGCTATCGCCTTGCACAAGACCGGTTCTGCCGGACTTGTAGAGTCCTTCATGTCCACACACTGCCACAAGCTGGCACAGACTGAGGTTCCGAAGGGCCTGATGTATTTCTTCCGGATGTCATACAGCATGTATTTCAACAGAAAGTATCACCGGTCCGGCAAACTAGGAGAAAAGATGCATTTCACCATGGAAGTGGTCGGCTACCATCATCTTCTGGCAGCTGCTAGCTATGTTCTCCGAAATGCACTGCATCATGGTGTAGCACCGATCCCATATGCATATCCTCATTGTTCGGCAAATGCAATCTTCATGAAGGAAATGGGCAAGACTCCCTGCCAGAGACTCATCGATACAAGACATTACCGCCAGTTTATTGGAAAGACAGCAGAATACCCCAACACCTATAAGATGAGCGAAAGCGGAGTCTTCCTGCGAGAGAGCGTACTGGACATTCCGCAAGTAGAAAATCTTTTCGTAACTCCACGTGCATTCAACTGGTACATGAGCCGGAAATCATCCGAAGAATGGGAAGCGGAGCAAGCGAAAGACAAAAATGGCAAAGCGCCCATAAACATCGCGACAATCGAATCAGGAGTTAAGACAGACAGCAACGACAGGCTGCTGATTTATGAAAGCGGCAAGGCTGACTACAGAAGGCCCTCCGACATTGACATCTGCATGGAAATTGACAGAAACATACTTCCCAAATACGGGAAACCGTCCATATACATGCTCACACGAAAAGAAAAGCAGCAGATCGCCGAACATCTCTACCGAAACCTTCATATCGGAGAAAAGCAGATTCGCCGTTGTCTTGCATTGTTTTAAGGACAAACAACTCGGACACTTTTGATACAATTCCTGGCCAACTTGTCCGAAAACTGCCTGTTTAGCACCAAAACCACGACACCTCGGGCGGTTTTATGCGTTTTTCCGTCCGAGGTGCTGTCAGATATTCTGAAAGCCAGACTGCTTATCTTACTCGGATCTTTCGTCCGATCTTCAAGGTGGTTGTAGGTTTGATGCCGTTCAGACGGCAGAGGGCATTCACCGTTGTACCGTTATTGATGGCAATGCGGCCTAGTGTATCGCCGGATTTGATTGTGTACCAGCGCATTGCTTCTCTTTCCGCATCTTCCTTCTTGTCATCCTCCTCGTTCTTCATTTCATCATCAAAGTCCTGCTCGTAGTTGCTGTAGATATTGAAATACTTCTTCTTAAGCACGAACAGACGATGCCGGAGAATGCCTTTCTCGAAGTCGATGAGCCACTGAGGATCGAATGCAAATCCGTTATACCTTGTCTCGAAATGAAGATGAGGACCGGTAGAACGTCCGGTAGAGCCACCCAGACCTATCACATCGCCGGCATTCACCCAATCGCCTACCTCGACATTTCTTTTTGAAAGATGGGCATAGAAAGTCTCCAGGCCGTTTTCATGACGGATCACAATTAAATTGCCGAAAGCGCCCCAATACTTCGACACACGCACTTTTCCGGTAAAGGTAGCATAGATAGGATCGCCGGTCTTGAGAGGAAGATCGACTCCCTGATGACGACGGCCGCGACGAATACCGAACTTACCTCTGTAATAGACAGAACCCTGGAAAGGACAGTGATACTGGTCCAGGCTATCAACAAGCCATAAGGCCCACTCCGAAGGCAGGTCCTTCTGCTCGATCCCATAAGGATTGGTCGTATTGTCGCTCCAATGGCTGTCAAACACTCCCGCTACCTTCTGGAAATCAGGAGTCTTATAATAATGCCATGTATTATCAGCATGAAGAATGACCTTGACATGCTCATTGGCAGTATCGAGAGTATCAACCACATCTGAAGGAGATGAAATCAGAGACTTCAGAGGCTCGAGAGCCGGGCGCGGTATGATGAGATGTGTCTTGCTGGTATCGATCCTTACAGGATTGATTGCATGCACAGCAGAAATGGTCCCTGCCATCAGGCACAGGACAGAAATAACAAGTTTCTTCATAGACCCCATCTTCATCCTACTTCGCTCCAAACTGTTCAGTCAGGATTTCCCTCACCTTTGCGACCTTCTCATTCAGCAGCTCCTCGGATGTAGCTTCGCACAGGAATCTGAGATAAGGCTCTGTATTCGAAGGCCTGATATTGAACCACCAGTCAGGGAACTCGACGCGATAACCGTCGAAATCCATATAAGCAGTTGACTGCTCAGCATTCATAAAATAGTCACGGACTGCGTCCATAGCACCTTTCTTATCTTCAAGACGGAAATTGATCTCGCCTGAATTCTGGTATTTCTCGATACGTCCGATAAGCTGGCTCAAAGAAACGCCCTGCGCCTTCATCTTCGCCACGACATTGATGATAAGTATCGCTGCCAGAAGTCCGCTGTCAGAATAGAAGAAATCACGGAAATAATAATGTCCGGCAAGTTCTCCTCCATAAACGCCATCGATTTCACGAAGCTTCAATGCTGCATATGCACGCCCGACCCTCCATGTATTCATTACTCCTCCCATTGGTGCAAGATACTCTCCCACAGCCTTCGAGCTTCTGATATCCTGATGGATATATCCCTTCTCTCCCCTTTCTTCAAGGAAATAATGTCCTAGAACCGCAATCATCAGGTCAGGCGAAATGAACCTGCTGTTTTCATCAACAAACATCACACGGTCTGCATCTCCGTCAAATATGACTCCGATATCCGCCCCGGTCTCAGCCACGAGCTTCTTCAGGTCCTCCACATTCTTCTGAACCAGAGGATTAGGCTCATGATTAGGGAAGCTGCCATCCATGTTCTCATAGATATAAGCCGGCTGGTCTCCGAAAATGTCACGCACGAAAAGAGATGCCATACCGTTAGATACGTCCATGGCAATCTTCAGACCCGACCAATCCCCTTTATACTTGAGGAGAAAGGCAAGATAGTCAGCCTTTATATCCATAGGATGCACCTGTCCCTTGACAGCGGCTGGCACGCACTCACGTCCGCTTTCGATCCACTCCTTGATTTGGCCGAGGCCTGTATCGTACCCTACCGGGAGCGCATTTTCACGAGACACCTTCAAACCGTTATATTCAGCCGGATTGTGCGAAGCTGTAATCTGGACGGAAGCCTTGAATCCATAATTCGCAGTACCGAAATATACCATAGGAGTCGTGCTGAGTCCGATATCATACACATCCGCTCCGGCATCAGTCAATCCTTCAAGAAGATATTCATGTATCTCCGGAGATGATACACGAGCATCCCTTCCGACGAGGACCTTGTCTGCAGAAAGCAGTTCAGGAAGGAAGAAACCCACCTTATAGGCTGTCTCCTTATCGAAATCCACATTGTAGATTCCCCTTATGTCATATGCATGAAATGCTCCCATCTTATCTTTTGGATTTATAGCGTGTCTGGACTGTACCCTTGGAAATAGCCTGCAGCTTGCGGGCGATCATCTTGCGACGTATCGGCGACACATTGTCAACAAAAAGATTTCCCTCAAGATGAGAAAGTTCATGCTGGACCATACGGCAGCCGAAACGGTCGAAATCCTCCACAACCTTCTCGAAATTCTCGTCATAATACTCGACCTTGATCTTCGAAGGCCTGGTCACTTCGGCATATATGCCCGGCACGCTGAGGCAACCCTCCGAAAAATCGCAGGTCTCCTCACTTTCCTCAAGCACCACAGGATTGATCATCACCCTGCGGAAATCCTTGAGATAATCATATGTGTCGGTAAGATCGCTTCCGTCCACTATCACGACACGAAGATTCACTCCCACCTGAGGCGCAGCAAGACCGCAGCCGTCAGCCACCTTAAGAGTTTCCTTCATATCGGCGATGAGCTTGTTCAGTCCTTCCTTGTCCTGAAGATCCGCTTCCTCATTCACATTGCGGAGCTTTTCAGAACCGTATAAATAAATTGGTAATATCATATCTTTTTCCTGAATTATCTTCTCTTTTTCTTAGTCACTTTCGAGGACATTGAGTCCGGCACAAGAAGAGGATCCACTGCAAATTTCGCGCCTCCCGCCTGCTTATCCATATAACTCTGCAATATGATGGCCGCACTGATCTTGTCAACGGATTCCTTATCCTTCCTGTCCTTTGCCTTCATACCTCCGTCGATCATCGCCCTATGGGCCAGAACAGACGTAAATCTCTCGTCTTCCAATGTAACAGGCACATCAGGAAAGGCCTTTGCAAGCTGTTTCAGAAAGGTATCCACATCTTTGGCTGCCTCGGAAGGAGCTCCATCCATATTGACCGGATACCCCACAACGAAACGCACTACATTCTCGTTTTCAGCATATTTTTTGAGATATTCTATTATCTTTGCAGATTGTACCGTCTCAAGGGCTGACGCAAAGATACCGAGGGGGTCGCTCACAGCAACTCCCACACGTTTCCTTCCGTAATCTATTCCCACGATTCTGTCCATACGGCGGCAAAGTTAAGAAAAAAGCAGTTATGAGCAAAGACAACAGACCCAACAGACCTCACAAGTTCCGTCTCGCCCTCATTGACGACAAGACGCATGAGCACCTGTACAGCATAAGATTCACGAAATCATGGTTTCTGACAGTATCCATCAGTCTGATAATAGTATTTGCCGCACTGGTATTCTCCCTTGTGGCATTCACGCCCATAAGGACATTTATCCCCGGATATCCCGACGCAAGATCCAAAAGGGCAGCTATTCAGAACGCCATAAGGATAGATTCGCTCGAAAATGTAATATATCGTTGGGAACTTTATTCGGAAAACCTTCGCAGGACAGTAGAAGGACGGGAGCCGCTCAAGATCGACAGCATCATCAATGCCAGCCGCACTGAAAAAGCGGCTGCCGACCTCAAGGAACTCGCGCTCAAAGACTCCATTCTGAGGCAGAATGTCAAGGAAGAGGAACAGTTCGGAATTTCAGACAGAGAAAAAAGAAGCCTTCCGATAGAAGGGATCATGTTCTTCACTCCTCTGAAAGGTGTCGTATCTCAAGGGTATGACCCTATAACCCATCCATTCATAGACATCACAGCCCCATCGGGCTCGGTAGTCAAGGCCGTACTGGACGGAACCGTGGTCTATGACGGCTGGAGCGACGAGGCAGGATACACCATACAGGTCCAGCATGACGGTGACATCATCTCCATATATAAACATAACGAAAAGCTTCTGAAGAAGACAGGAGACAAGGTGACGGCAGGCTCTCCGATAGCATTGGTAGGCAGCACCGGAAGCCTTTCTACAGGAGACCATCTCCATTTCGAACTTTGGCACAAAGGAGAAACTGTCGATCCGACAAAGTATATTAACTTCTAGCAGGAAGACATGGAAAAGAGACATATAGCCATATTGGGATCGACCGGTTCGATCGGAAGGCAGGCACTCGATGTCATCAGACAGCACAGGGACCTTTTTGAAGTCGAGCTTCTCACAGCGAACAACAGCTCCGATCTGCTGATACAGCAGGCCATAGAGTTTGATGCGAACGCCGTTGTCATATGCAACCAGGATAAATACAACGAAGTAGCCGAGGCTCTGAAGCCTCATTACATAAAGGTATTTGCCGGCATGCAATCCATATGTGACCTTGTGGCCGGAGACAACATCGACATAGTACTGACGTCGATGGTCGGCTTCAGCGGTCTTGAATCGACAGTTGCAGCTGTAAAGGCCGGCAAGACGATCGCCTTAGCCAACAAGGAGACCCTCGTAGCTGCCGGCAGCATCGTAATGAGCCTGGCCCAGAAATGCAACGCCCGCATCCTTCCCGTCGATTCCGAACATTCTGCGATATTCCAATGCCTGATGGGCTCCGCCGGCGCTCCTATCGAAAAGATACACCTGACAGCTTCCGGAGGCCCTTTCCGCACCTGGTCACGCGAAGACATCGCCAAGGCGACACGTGCTCAGGCCTTGAAGCATCCGAACTGGAACATGGGAAGCAAAATCACGATCGATTCTGCGACCATGATGAACAAGGGACTTGAAATCATTGAAGCAAGATGGCTGTTCGGCACACCGGGTGAAAAGATCCAGGTTGTAGTCCATCCCGAGTCAATCATACATTCAATGATAGAATATGCAGATGGCTCAGTCATAGCACAGATGGGACACCCTGACATGCGCGAAGCCATTCAGTTCGCCTTCAGTTATCCGTTCAGGCTTCCTCTGGACAACCGCAAGCTGAATTTTGCAGAACTTGGAAGCATGTCGTTCTTTGCTCCTGACCAGGAAAAGTTCCCTGCACTCAGGCTGGCATATGAATCGCTGAGGAAAGGCGGAAACATGACCTGCATAATGAACGCTGCAAACGAAGCGGCCGTAGCCGCCTTCCTTCAGGAAAGGATAGGTTTCTATGACATCACTGACATTGTGGAGGAATGTATGACTGGTGCGGATTTTGCAGCAGATCCAGATCTGGAAACCATATTCAACACCAACGAAACAACTTTAGCCAGAGCCGCTGAACTGATAGACAGGACAGCAGGCAGAAAAAGCTTCTAACAGACACAACGAATGACAATACTTATAAAGACACTTCAGGTCATACTTGCCCTGTCGATACTTATCATCGTGCATGAGTTCGGCCATTTCTTCTTTGCAAAGATATTCGGCATCAGGGTGGACAAGTTCTACCTTTTCTTCGACATGGGGGACAAGAGAATCTTCAGCACCAAATCGAAATGGTTCACAAAGATCTGCCCCAAGGCTGCCGGATGGGAGACAGAATACGGCATCGGTCTGCTTCCTCTCGGCGGATACTGCAAGATTGCAGGCATGATAGACGAATCCATGGACACGGAACATCTTAAGACTGAGCCGCAGCCATGGGAATTCAGGACAAAACCGGCATGGCAGCGGCTTCTGGTAATGGCCGGAGGTGTATTGTTCAACTTCATATTCGCGATCATAATGTACTCCGCCATTCTCGCCGGATGGGGAGAAAGCTACCTGGGCAACAAAGGCAACAAGATATATGTTAACGAGCTTGCCTATGAAATGGGGTTCCGCAACGGAGACGAGATCCTGAGCTTCGACGACTATATTCCGGAAAACTTCGGAATGCTTCAGGCAGACCTCGCGCGTCAGAAAGCCAGGAAAGCAAGGGTTCTCAGAGACGGGGACACCCTTGACATATATATAGACCACAGCATGATTGGAGCGGTACTCAATACTCCCGGCATGTTTGACCTCGCTGTGCCGTTCAAGGTAAGCAAAGTGGCACCTGAATCCCCTAACTCAAGCCTGGATCTTCTGGAGGGAGACAAGATAGCCTCGATAGATGGAAAAGATATCGACTTCGTACAGGACGCATGGCCGGTTCTCGCCGAGAAAGCAGGAGATTCCGTACTGACATCAATCATTCGTGGCTGCGACACGCTTGACATGGAAATGGCAGTGGATACGTCAGGGAAACTAGGGATATTGCTGATGCAGCCCGAAATACACAGAAAGGAATACACAGTCCTATCTTCCATACCGGCAGGATTCAAGAAGACCTTCTCTTCAATAGGAGACTATATAAAAGACCTGCAGCTGGTAGCGACTCCTAGTACTGAAGCCTACAAATCTGTCGGAAGCTTCATCGCCATCGGCCAGATCTTCCCTTCTGCCTGGGACTGGTACAGTTTCCTGAACATCATAGCCCTCCTGTCCATCATGCTGGGCGTGATGAACCTTCTTCCGATACCGGCACTTGACGGAGGCCATATCGTATTCACACTATATGAAATGATCACCGGACGCAAGCCAAGCGACAAATTCCTGTATGTAATGCAGATCATTGGCATGATACTCGTTTTCGGACTAATGTTCCTTGCTTTCGGCAACGACATCGCCAGACTTATCAGATAACAAATAACATCAATACCATGAAACGATTCCTCAAATACCTGACTTTTGCTGTCATTGCAGTCATTGCATTATCATCATGTAATGAAGATAAGAAAAAAAGAGCGCTTCTCCCTCATATCAGCGGAAAAGCCGGCGAAGTGGTCATCGTCATCAACAAAGGCGACTGGGAAGGTGCCGTCGGCACGACCTTGCGCGACACATTGGCCGCAGATTGCCCTTTCCTGCCCCAAAGAGAGCCTCTCTACACTTTGGTGGACCTTGCCCCAAGCGGATTCAACAGCGTCTTCCAGGTGCATAGAAACCTCATTCTGGTCAACATAAGCAGCAGTGTGACAGAGCCAGGAGTCGTGTTCAGACAGAATGTATGGGCGGCTCCTCAGTGCGTGATCGGCATCAATGCCCCTGATACGGAAACAGCTGTAGCACTCATCAAGGAAAACAGCCAGAAGATCGTCACTACCCTCGAGCAGGCTGAAAGAGACAGAGTCATTGAGAATGCCAAGAAATATGAAGAGCTCGCAATCGCTCCGGTTGTAACCGGTGTGATCGGAGGCTCCCCACACTTTCCATCAGGCTATAAGCTCAAGAGCAGGAACGACAACTTCGTATGGGTATCATATGAGCCTCAGTATATCCAGCAGAGCATTCTTGCCATGAAATACCCTGTTGTTGAGAGAGAAGACATGATGAGCAAGGAAAGCCTCATAGCGAACATCAATGCACAGCTCCAGAAAAACGTCCCAGGAATGTTCGAGAACACTTATATGACCATCGCACCAGCCATCACCCCATCTGTGAAGTACATGAGGTACAAAGGCCTTGATTTCGCTGAAATCAGAGGACTATGGGACGTACATAACGATTACATGGGCGGTCCGTTTGTAGCACATGCATTCTACAGCAAGGATGGAAAGGATGTGATCGTTCTTCTCGCCTTTGTTTTTGCCCCTAAATACGACAAGCGTCACTATCTGAGACAGGTAGAATCGGTGCTTTATTCATTCGAATGGGCAAAAGATGAAGAAGAGTAAAAGAAAAAGGTAAAATATTTTGGGATTTACAAAATAATTCTTACCTTTGCACTCCCATTTGTAAAAAAGTGGTCAGTTTGGTCGGTTCGTCTATCGGTTAGGACTCAAGATTTTCATTCTTGCAAGA
>RHMF01001049.1_pt1 | contig 12733 bp, 8 predicted proteins | sample 5365151 | NCBI WGS metagenome assembly RHMF01 (sample SAMN10266501, study PRJNA497801) | feces metagenome | isolation source: feces | host: Bos taurus | place: China: Prairie of Fairy Mountain | collected 2017-08-14 | reverse complement strand
ATATACACCTTCACATAACCGGAGTAATAGAGGATGAACTGATAGTCGGCGGGCTTGCCAGTGCACTTGCCGCAGCACTCCGGCTCGATGAATCCCTCGTAGGTGACGCTGGCTCCGTCGAGGTTGACGCCCTTGGGAAGGTTCTTCAGACCGCCATTATCAGTCTTGCAGGCTATCTCGGAAGTGGCGGGATAGGCATACTCGTAGTAGATGGAGTCTTCGTCGCGAACGAGGCGCTTGCCGTCCTTGTCGACATAGGTTCCCGTGAGGTGTCCCTCGCGACCACGGCGATCATAGAGCTTGAAGGCGCGGTTGAGCTGCAGATACTCGTCGGGCTTGCCGAAACGGCAATAGCTATAGCTGTCCCACAGGATGCCGTAGTTCTTGTTGGAGAGCACGAAGGGGATGGAGACCTTGGTATTGTACTGGAAAAGGTCTTCGTTCTTGCCCTTCATATTGAACTCCTCAGACTGGTGCTGGCCGAGACCGTAGAAAGCCTCGTCGTCAGGAGAGTCGAACTTCACCTGCCAGGTCAGCCCGTGCTTCATGGCTTCGGTGAGCTGTGCCCCACCCTTGAGACCATACTCCCGCTCGGGAACGGTGAAAGGCGTGAAGCGCTTGCCGTCGTCGGCCTCCTTGAGCAGCTCCTTGCCCTTGGCATCGTAGAACTTGATCTTGCCCGACTCGACATCGACGCGGGCCTCAACATTCTGAGCCTTGACGAGCACCTTGTCATCATCTTGCTTGACGGTAAACTTGGGCTGGGCCTTCTGTTCCACAATCATCAGGCTCTGCTTCTGAGGCAGGGCACTCTCCGACGTAGCCTGCACGCGGATGATGTTGTCGTTGACTACCTGCAGGCGGATCACCTTGGCTCCACCTGCCTTTGCTTCCTTCACGGGGATGGTTACGAAATTGCCGCTGACGGTATAGTCGGCTGCCCATACGGTAGCTGCCATGACTGTCAGCAGACTCGCAACACATGTTCTTAGTTTCTTCATTTTGTCTGATTAATAGTATTTTAGGATAATTTCTTTTTGCTACTCTTCAATGATGTCCGACTCATCCATCAACTCGGCCTCTTCGATAATCTCGCCCACAGGCAACGTGACGACGATGATGGTGCCACCGCCAGGATTGTCTTCGATATGCACCTCGCCCTCGTGGGCATCGACAATAGCCTTGACGCGATGGAGGTTGGAGCCGTCCTCGTTGACAATGGGATCGAAGGCATGCTCCTTGAACTCGTCCTTGATACCGATACCGTTGTCGGCTATCTGTATCTGAGCCTGATGGTCTTGCGTGAGCGCCACGCCGACGCTGATATGGCAGTCGTTGGGAGCGAAGATAGCGGCATTGCGGAAGGTGATGTCGTAGATCTCGGCCAGCTGCTCGCGGTCGAACTCCATCTCGAGTTCCTTGACAGACGAGAGGAAGGTGACCTTGACATCGGCATCGGGAACGGGCGTCTCATACTCCTTACAATAGTTGCGCGTAAAGGCCACAATATCAGTCTGCTGCTTGTGAATAGTCACCTGCTCTTGCTCTTGGATAATAGGTGCCGACTCTTCCGCATGCTCTTTCATCAGCTGCATACGCATCTCGTTCATCCATTGCTTCTTCTCCAGTTCGCGACGAACGGTCTCGGCCTTCATGCGCTTCTCCTGTCGCTTCATGTACCACTTACGCCAGAACCAAGCGGCAACGGCAATGAGCACCATATAGAGCAGGATCATCCAACGCGTGCGCCACAGGGCCGGACGGATGGTGATGGCGATACGGCTCTCCTCCTTACCCATCGTGCCGTTGTCGTTCATCATACGGACACACAGGAAATAGTCGCCGGCACGCAGACTCTGATAGGTTATATTGGGGTTGACTTCCTCGGTGCGCATCCACTCATCGTTGTAGCCTGCCATCTTGTAGATGAAGCGCGAGCGGTTGTGTATCTCACCATTGTTGGAAGCCATCTGAACGGTAAACTCTTCGTCGAAACCCAAGGTGAACTGGCGACAGACATCAAGGGCCTCGTTAAGCACCACGCGACCATTGACCTCCTCGCCGACTGCCACCTCACGACCTGCTACCTTCAGTCCGCTGAAGACGGGGCGCTCCACACCTCGGCCTTGTCCGATATTACGAGGATTGATGATATCGAGACCACCCTGTCCGCCAATCAGGATCTTTCCGTCCTTGGTATAACAGATAGAGCGCTGGTTGTAGGGGCCGTTCTGCAGTCCGTCGCGGTTGTTATAGCTGCGGACCACGAACTTCCAGTTGCCATCCCAATCCTTCTGAGGAATGACGTTGGAGACACCATGGTCGGTCACGAGCCACATGGTGTGGCGCTCATCCTCGATGATGCCGTTGACGGTAGAGCCCAGCAGACCGGAACGCATGTCGACAAGATAGACCTTGTTGGCCTTGGAATCCCAGATGGTAGCTCCCGACGATGAGCATTGCCAAGCCAGTCCGCGACTGTCCTGCATACCTGTGATAGAAGCGTCGGTGATACCTACGTCCGCCTTATTATTGGTCAGGTTGCGGTTGATGACCTTGCGCGTCTTGGGATTGATGATGGAATAGAACATCGAATGCGACACCATCATCCAACCCTTCTGCGTACGGTTGATAGTGGCAATATAGTCGGTAGGGATAATGGAGTTTTGGGTACTGATAGGCTCGTCCATACGCCCCGTGCGTGGATCGATGCGCTGCACACCGCTGCCCAACGTACCCAGCCAGATATAACCCCATTGGTCTTCGTAGACGGTCCATATGTTATTGTTAGCCAACTCGCCAGGCTTTCCCGTAGCGCGATAGTTGGTCACGTTACCGTTCTTGATATGAATGAGGCCACCCTCATAGGTACCAAACCATACAGAACCGTCGCGTGCTGCCAAAGAGCCTACCATCGTATTGGAACCAATGCCGCTGTTGGCCTTGTCGTAGACCACCTGCTCCTCGGTCCTCGGATTGAAGCGGATGATGCCTGCATCGTTGGTGCCTAACCAGTAGTAGCCTGCCGTGTCGACACAAATGGTATTGATGTTGCCCAACTCGATGTTGCGGAAATTAGAGTTACCCTCGCTGTAGAGGCAGACTCCATTCATATAAGTTCCCAGCCACATACGTCCCAACTGATCGCGATAGACCAGTCGAACAGCATTGTCGCTGATAGAATTGTCGTCGTGCTTGTCGTTCAGGAACTGGCGCAACTCTTTATTCTTGCGGTCGACAATGATGAGTCCGTGATGGTCGGTGGCCAGCCATAGACGCTTCTTCGTGTCAAGCTTCACATCCCAGATGCTAACAGCCTCAGAGGCATCCTCAATGCCAAGGGAGTGGAGATACTCCTCCATCGAGTGGTACCAGCGACTCTTGGTGCTATTGGTCTTGACAAAAAGTTTCTGTTGTGTAATAAGATAAATGTTTCCTTGGTTGTCGGTACGCAACTTACAGCCTTGATTGCTAATCAGGCCTTTACGACGAAGATAACCGCTCTTCCAACTGATCCAGTCGTGGTCGCGATTGAAACAGAAAATCTCACCATTGGTCGAACTTACCAGTACGCTTTTGCCGAATTCTGCAAAACAAGAGACACCGAAGTCGCTATTGAATTCCTGGCGTCCATAGCCGAAATGCCACCGCTTGATTTTGCCAGTGCGGGGATTGTAGTGGTAGAAACCCTCATCGTAGGTCTTGACCCAGAAGTCTTTGCGCGAATCTATGAAAAGGCACTCAATGCCGCCTTTGATACCACGCTCGCGGAGCCATGTCTCTGGGTGGCGGTCAAACTTCTCCGTGACGGGATCGAAGAGGGTATAGTTCATACTCTGACGAATCCACAGCTTGCCGTCGTAGGCTTCAAACACCTCGTCGATGTAGTTGTTGCGCAAGGTGGTGGTATCCCTGGCATTCGAATAGAACGTCTTGAAACGGTAGCCGTCATAACGGTTCAGACCATAGGGGGTGCCAAACCACATGAAGCCTTTCGAGTCGCGCATAATGCACAATAACTGCGAATTACTCAGTCCGTCGCGTGAGTCAAGACGACTGAACTTGATGTCGTCAATGGCTGCAGAAGCCGGTAACAACATACCGACTGACAGCCAGATTAGTAATAGCGCTTTCTTCATATTAGGTTAGATTTTTATCTTTCATTGTTGTCATTCATCATCATCCATCAGGACGGCTTCCTCGATGGTTTCTTCCTCTGCCACCTCTTCCGTCTCGTCGATGAGAGCGTCGACCTCGTTCTCGTCATCGTGATCATGGCGATGTTGCCATTTCTCACGATACTTCCACCCCACCCAGCCGGCAGCAGCCAGCAACAGCAATTCGAGCAGGATGGCCCACCATGTGGTATACCACGGACCTTTAATGGTAATGTCGAGCTGACTCTCTATGTCGCCCATCGTACCATCGTCTTTCAACATACGGACACAGAGCGTATAGCTACCTGCTGGCAATCCCATATATGTGATGTCGGAACTGGATGCCGTCGTCTTGATCCACTTGTCGTTAAAGCCTTTCAACCGATAGACAAAACGCGTCTTGTTCTTCGCTCCGCCGTTGTCAGAACCCATCTGAACCGTAAACTGGTTCTCGCCTGCTTTCAAGGTAAAGGCACGCTCGATATCCAGCGACTTCTTCAGTATTACGCGACCGTTGTACTCGTTGCCAACTTCTATCTCATCGTTAAAGATGACCAAGCCGCTGAAGACGGGACGCTCGTTAATCTCACCGTCATGAAGATGACGCGTATTGATGATGTCGAGACCATCCTGACCACCTACCAGCAGATAACCAGTACGGGTGAAGCAGATGGCACGCTGGTTGAACGGACCAGGCTGCAGACCATCGCGGTCGTTATAGCTGCGGACGGCAAAGGTCCATCGACCGTCGTCCTCGTCTTTCTCTGCTGTCACATTAGAGATGCCGTGATCAGTCACTACCCACATCGTGTGGCGATCGTCTTCTGCCAAAGCTACGACGTTGGAACCATAGAAACCCGACTTCATATCGAGCAACTTCATCTGACCCATTTTTCGGTCATAGACACTCACTCCCGAGGGAGAAGCCTGCCACAGCAGTCCGTTACTGTCCATCACGGCCTGCGTCGTTGCCGACGAAAGGGTGAAGGTATTTTTGTCGTGGGGTTTGGCCAGGTTAATCAACTTCATCGTCTTGGGGTTAATGATGGAACAATATTCCGAGTTACCAGCCAGAATCCAACCGTTGCTGGCACGGGAGATACTGTTGGTCCATTTGGTCTTGATAGGCGAGTTGTCCTCTGAGAAAGAACGCTGACGGCCCGTGCGCTTGTCTATACGAACCACACCGCCACCCAGTACACCTACCCAGATGTTACCCCAGTAGTCTTCTGTAATGCCCCAGATGTTATTGGTCTGGAAGGCGCTTCCAGGGGTTTGCACGGTATAGACTTTCCATTGGTTGTCTTTATAGCGCAGCAGACCTCCCTCCCATGTACCAAACCACAAGGTGCCATCCTTGGCTGCATAGCTGCCTACGATGACATCACTGGCCGAACCGATGTCCTGCTTTCGGTACGTCGCAACGATTTCGAGCGTCTGGGGATCGACCTTCAGAATGCCGCCGCTATTCAATCCCACCCAGTAGTAGCCTTCCTTGTCCTCACAGATGGCATTGATGTCGCCAAAGGCAAGGCTCTGGAAATTGGTCATGGCATCGGCACTCATAGCTACGCCATTCTTATACGAGGCCACCCACATGCGTCCCAGCTGGTCTTGATACAGATGCTTGGCAGTAATCTCGGGAAATGAGGTCTCGTCGCCCTTCACATTGGTAAACTGTCGCCATTCCTTGTTCTTGAAGTCGAGCAACAGTACGCCCATGTGGTCGGTAGCCACCCAGAAATAACCTTTCTTGTCGTAGCATACCTCCCATACGATGATGTCGTCGGGCACATCCGTGAAGCCACGGGCACGCATCAAATCGGCCAGGTTGGTATACCAATGTTTCTCCTGAGGCACATAGATATAGGTGCCTACTGAATGGGTAATCACCCAGATGATGCCATCCTTGTCGACGTAAATCCAATAGTCGTTATAGGCATTGAGACTTTTTCTGACATAGTCTTCTTTCCACAGAACCTTGCCATGCTCGCCATCGACACACATCATATCACCCATCGTCGAGATGAGCAGCATGCCCTCTTTGGTCTCAGCAAAGGCGGAGACGCCGAAGTCCTTAGGAAACTCCGTCGGGCCATAGCCGAAAGGTATCTTCTTGACGTACTCACGATGAGGATCGTAGAAATAGAATCCGTCATCGTAGCTCTTGATCCAGTAATTTTTCTTCGAGTCGACATGCATACTCTCCACACCGCCCATGATACCATGCTTGGCCAGCCAGTAAGAAGGCGAGCGGTCTACTTTCTCCGTTACGGGGTCGTAGATGGAATAGTTCATGCCATGATCCAGCCACAGCCGACCATCGTGAGCCTCTTGTATCTCGTCGATACGGTTGTTGCGCAACGTCATAGTGTCGCGCTCATACGAGTAGAATGTCTTGAAACGATAGCCGTCATAGCGGCAAAGGCCGAATTGGGTGGCCAGCCACACATTGCCGTGGCTGTCGCGAAGAATGCAGTTGACTTGTGAGTTAGAAAGGCCGTCTCGGGTATCGAGGCGACGAAACTTGACATCAGGAATAACTGCCATTGCAACCAATGGCAGTACGAGCATCAAAATAGTGATTAATACTGACTTTTTAGTCATTGATACATGTTTTTTCTAGTTAGTATCTGCAAAAATACACTATTTCTGCCATACCACCAAAAAAAACAATAGTTTTTTCAGAAAAAAACGGACTGAATGACTCGGAAAGAAAATATTAATAGGGGAATTTTGCGGAAGTCACACCCTCTTTGATACCTTCCATAGCAACCTTGCAGTAAACCTTCAGGTGGGCACGATCGATGACTGTCAGCGTACCCTTTTCCCCCTGCCGGTTAATGGCATTGATATCCCACAGCATAGGAACACATCCGTTGAAAACGGCCTTCTGCGTAATATCCTTGAACCATGCCTTTACAGCGGCATCGTGCGTAGACTGATGCTCCCCTACCTCACGCCAGTTGGCACCATATTCGCCAATGATGATGGGATAGCCTTCATCGTAGAACTTCTTTTTCAAACTGGAAAACTGATGCTGGGAATGGCTCTCCTCTCCCCACTCGCAATTGTGGGTGTCGCCAGCCACGTGCTGCGCTTGTCCCCAAAACCACTTGCCACCTTCTTCCTGGCCACAGAAATCCCATGGCTCATAATAATGCACCTCAGCCATCAGGAGACCCGTTCCCGCAGGATCATAAGGCATCTCAAAACCAATATCGTCGCTCACGGCTGAAGAGATACTCGTGCTGGGAGCCTGAACCACCAGAATACGCTTCTTGTTCTTGCCTCCCGTGGAACGGACGACATTCACAAAGGCCTTATTATAGCGCATCAAAATGGGAGTCAGTTGCTTGTGTTTGTCATGGAAAAGGTTATACTGTTGGAAAGGTTCGTTGAGACCTGCAAAAAGCAGATGCTCGTCATAGTTCTTGAAAGCCTTGGCAATCTGTTTCCAAAGATCCCTCAGACGAGCTATCTTGGCTTCTATCGTCTGTTCGTCAACTATCTCAAACACCTTGTCGGTCTTACTGAATCCCTTGACTTCTATCCAACCATTGTCCCAATGATCGTTCAATAAAACATACAAGTCTTCTTCGATGCAATAGTCTACAATTTCCTTTACACGTTTCATCCATTGAGGGTCAATCTTTCCGTTGCGATCCGAATGGATATCCCAAGCACATGGGATACGAACGGAACGGAACCCTTGTTGTTTGACAAAACGGATAATTTCCTTAGTGGTTTTGGTAGATTGCCACGAAGTCTCAGCAGCCAATCCCTGACCTGTCGCCTCCATCGTATTACCCAAGTTCCATCCTGGATACATCTTCGAAGCCACCTTCTTGGCTTTGTTTGAACATTCTTTACATTCTCGCCGACCCTCCATTGTAAAACAAAGGAATGGGGCATAAAGACACAAAAGGGCAAACAGTAATCTAGTTTTCATCATGGTTTTATTTCTTTTTTGCAGAGGTGTCGCGAATCACCAACTGCTGGGGAACAATCTTCTTATAGACTTTCGAATCGCCCTGAATATGTCCTAACAGCAACTGGCAGGCTGTAACTCCCATCAAATGCGACTGGTCCTCGATAGCAGACATGCGTGGTGTGACATAGGCGGCATGGGCATCGTCCGTGAAACCTATCAAGGCCACATCCTCAGGGATTCGCAGCCCTTCTTGCTTGATAGCCGTAAAGGCAGCAAAGGTAATGATATCGTTGAATGCAAGAATGGCATCAGGGCGGTTAGGCTGTTGTAATAACTTGGTCGTCTCTTCCAGCGCCATCTTATAGTCAATTTTATTGCAGACCACCAACTCCCTTTCAATAGGGATCTTGTTCTCTCGCAAAGCCTCCAAATAGCCGTGTTTCCTGCGCTGCACCATATCCAGATGGTTGGGACCTCCAATAAAGGCAATACGTCGACTGCCTGTTTCTATCAGATGTTGAGTAGCCATTTGTGCGGCCTCATCACCATTCGCTGTCACGCTGGAGAAACGCTCTGACAAGCAGGTACGTCCGAAGAACACCAATGGAATACCCATCGAAGCAATCTCTTCGAAATGGCTGTAGTCTGTCGTATCTTGAGCCAGACAGGCAATAATACCCTCTACATGAAGGCTGATAAAATTGTCGACAGCTTGAGCCTCTGCCTTGAAATCCTCATGACTATTGGCACTAATGACGCTATAGCCTGATTTGCGAGCCTCGTCCTCTATACCATCCAGAACAGCAGCATAATAATGGGTCACCAGGTTTGGCACCACCACACCAATAATTTTCGGTGCTTCCTTACGAAGACTCTGTGCGAAAGGATTGGGACGATAGTTCATTTTCTTCGCCAATTCTTTCACACGCCTTTGCATCTCCTCGCCTATTTCCGACGAACTGCGTAAAGCGCGACTCACCGTGGCAATGCTGACATTCAGTTCCTTTGCCAAGTCCTTCAATGAGGTTCTATGTTGCTTTTTATTGCTCATCAAGTGCAAAAGTAGGAAAAATAACGGAACTACGCAAACGTTTACGGACTTTTTTTCGTCATTTTTCTTGCATTAAATAAAAAATATATCTATCTTTGCATTGTGAATTCAGAATGAGTAATGAATAGTTGATAATAAGTTAGTTAGAAAAAGAGTAGGAGTTGTCGTGAGATAACTTCTACTTTTGTTTTTGTGGCATCTGTAAAAACAACATATATTATCTATGATAAAAACCGTTCCATCAAACGTCCGCACAAAGACTCATGCTTGCTACGCATATATTGATGCATCGCAGCAAAGACGGTTAAGTCCATTAGGGGATACAGCCAGGGCACGCCTAACAGGAACACCACATAGATGATAATGGCACGGGTGTTGAATGTAAGCAGATTGGTATATTTCATCAGGGGCAGCGAACCCTCACGAAACTCTTTTCTCAACTCTTGGGGTATATCCTCATCATTAGGATAGCATTCTAACAGTCGGCGATAGAAGCACTGGAATACGGGTGTCTGCCGCTCTTGAGACCGGCAATAATTACTGTAGAAATAGTAGAACGCACGCGCCAACCATTGATTTTTTGGCAAGCTCTCGTAGATCTTTCGCTGTTCCTCATAGGTATTCAGTTCACTTCCCTGTCTGCCTAATAGGAAAAAGAGATGAATCTGACGATAATAGTCGGCCAGCGTACTCTGCTTCGAATGAAACACGACACTCGCCACATAACAATAGACAAAGGCTATCAGATAGCCCCAACACCCTATAGAGGAATAGAGCAGACTTCCCGTCCTGTAAAGGATAGCGAAATAAACACCGAAAAACCACACATCGCCAGCAAACCCGTCGAGCATACGCCCTATCAGCGTCTTCTTTCCCGTCAGCCGAGCCATTTGTCCATCAGTCGAGTCACAGAAATTTGCGAACATCAGCAACACGACACCGACAACGACATGACAGAGGTCAGAATAAAGAAACATTGCTCCTCCTGCAATCCCCAACAGAATAGACAGGACCGTTATTACATTAGGGTGCACACCTAGTTTATTCCAAACGAGAGCGAAAGCAAGTCCTATGGGACGAGTAAAATGCACGTCCAGCCACTCTTCTGTATCGTCCGATTTGAACGAGACACGAAGTAATTCTTTAAAAGTCCTGCTCTCACCCATTCTTCTTCGTCTTTAGAAATTCCTCTGCCTTCTGGATATCGACGGCATGGTCAATATCGAAGACCTTACTGAACCGGTAGGTCGTCAACCTTCGTCCGTCTGCCAGCAGACCTCGCTGAAAATTACGCATGCGTTGCTCATGGCGGGCAATACAGTTATACAACGAAGGAATGGCGTTCTCATGCAGGCCATAAATACCGGCGCTGATAAACTTGCAAGTGGCCGACTCGTCGAGAAAAGCCTTGATCTCACCATTCTCGTTGGTATCCACATAAAGCGGGCTCTCATCGTCTACATAATCTGTCACCCCCATCAATCCGTCATAAGTCGTAACCTGAAAGGCAGACATAAACGCTGAGAACTCCTGCTCGCTGAACACCGTATCTACTGTAGTCAGCACGAATGGACCGTCTTTCAGAAACTGCGATATCTCATAGAAACTATGCATCGAGCTGGGCGTAGTCTTCATCACAAAACGCAAAGGAATTGGACGTCCCCTGAGTCCATCACGTTGTATTCTCACCAAATGCCGGGCTACCTGAGCCGTCTTGTCATTACAAATGACCACAATCTCCTCTGCATCATGTTCCATGAAAATGCGAAACAGTCGATCAATCAACCGTTCACCTCCCACACGCACCAATGGTTTAGGCACCTCAACACCCTCTGCAGCCAATCGGCTACCCTCGCCTGCTGCTATTACTGCGTATCTCATCAACTATAAAAATTTTAAACCAAAGTAATCTTTCGTGGTACTTGTGAAATTAACCAAATACGAATCTAAGCGATGCGTATAGTTGAATAAAAAGGATATAGAAAAGAATAAGGGGAGCGGCACGACGAATACCATCAAGGAGGGAGTCATAGATGTCGTGCAACGTCTGGAACGTACCTGCGATGACACCATAGACGATGCTGAACAGACAGAGACTAAAGGATGCAACGGGAACAAGGCTGTAGGCGAAGGGGGACGGGAAAAGTCGCCCTGTGGCACTAATGAGCACGGCATGAGGTATGAAAGTGAGCAGAAACATGGCAATAATACAAAGTAGCAGGATGCTACCTGCAATGAAGATAGCACGCCGCTGCCGATAACGGAATGGAGAATGGGGAGTTTTAAATAGGGAACAAATACCACAGCGTTGGAAACAGCCTATGGCTATAACAGCCAGCATCAGCCATGCTAATTGAGGCGTGGCGAGGATATTTCCAAAATGGCCAAGAAACCAGCGGAGTCCCTCGCCTGAGAGCATAGAACGCACACCACTATTGGGCATTGCTACACTCAGTAACCAGGACAGCAGGACGAGTGCTGCCTCCGCTACCACCAGTATCAAGGCAATATAGGGAAGAAAACGCTTCATCAATCGGAATCAGGTTCGAGGTTATCGAGGTCAAGAATATGGAGTTCGAGGGCTCGTACTACAAGTCTGGTAGCGTTGACGCCCTCGCCACCAGGAAATAGTTTACGTACAAGTTCATTTTGGCGCTTTTCAAGGCTTTTCACCCCGAAAGGCATACCACGCAGATTGGTAATCTGTTCCTTGGTGTAACCCAGCGCGAGATGGCGTAGGAAACGTTCATCGTACTCGTCAATCTCATAATTAACCAATGCCTCCTGACGAGCCAACTGTGAAGAGACGACATGTTTGAAACGCTCGACAATCTTCTGGAGAATAGGTTCGTTAAACACCAGTTGTTTGCCTTCCATCACAGCACGCACATCAGCTCGCGTAAGCAGTTCGCCACTCTTCAGGATGATACCGTCAGCTCCTGCATCGAGTACGTCGACCCATAATTTCTCGTTGAGAATTTCGCCTGTGAAGATGAGAATCTTGACTTGCGGATAGGCCTCTTTGGTGTGCCGACATATCTCCACGCCAACTGTGGTTGAGCCTCCCAGTCCGAGGTCGAGCAAAACGAGGTCGGGCTGCTGCTGTTTGATAAGTCGCCAGTATTCCACTTCGTTAGAGGCAGTACCAATGATTTCAGCCTCAGGAATCTCATGGCGGACGATACCCTCAGTACCTTTGAGCTCAAGAGGTACGTCTTCGACGATAATCAGTTTAAAGTTTTCCATATCTAGGTAGTGTTATTTGTATCCTTGTTGTTTCATCATCAGCTTGTCTCGGTCCAAATGCCACAGCCGCGACGATTGGTAGCCTCACCATGATCGCGCACTATCTGGCGACAGAGCAGGTAGGGAATGGTCTGCTGCTGGGGAGTGAAGAGGCTAGCGGCCTCGTCATCACTCAGATGCAGGTCAGGACGACTAACCGTGAAGAGCAGGTAGTTCTCATCGCGCACCTGTACCGTCACCTCGCCCTTGAGGATCTCGAACAGGTAGCTCAACATGTGCTCATCGCCCAAAACGGCCTGACCATAGAGATTGACACGATGCAGATGAAGTTTCACACGCTCCACC
>RHMF01001009.1_pt1 | contig 12733 bp, 13 predicted proteins | sample 5365151 | NCBI WGS metagenome assembly RHMF01 (sample SAMN10266501, study PRJNA497801) | feces metagenome | isolation source: feces | host: Bos taurus | place: China: Prairie of Fairy Mountain | collected 2017-08-14 | reverse complement strand
GAAGAAAAATGGCTTTAGATCTTTCTAAACTTACTGCTTACGTGCAGGAACAGCGAGTACCTCTTATTCACGAGGCTACCCTAAAAGCTAAGACTGCTAACCTATTGTCGTGGCAACCTGATGTAAAGACTTCAGCTAAGCTTAATCTCCTTGATACCAACGTAACTTTCGGAGATGGTCTTACCTGCGGTTTTGAAGATAGTTCATCTCAGGCTATCTCTCAGAGGGAACTTGAGACCGGTGTTATCAAGGTTGAGATGAAGTGGTGTGTCCGAGAAATGGCTAAGTACTGGATGCAGCATGAAATTCGAATCAACGCTAACGAAGGTGGTCTTCCTTTCGAAGAGGACTTCATCAACGGCATTATCAACGACGTTAATGCTAAGGTTGAGAAGGCTATTTGGCAGGGTGACAAGAGTTCAGCTGATGCTAATCTCAACAAGTTCGACGGTCTTCTAACCATCCTTGCAGACGAGACTACTGCTACTGCTTCTGTGGACACTGGTTCAATGTACAATTCAGTAGCTAATGTTTATGCAGCTATCCCTCAGGCAGCTTTCGACCGAGGTGATGTAGTTATCTTCCTTGGTGAGGATTCTTACAGAACTTACGTTCAGGAGCTTGTAGCTAAGAACCTTTATCATTACGATCCTCAGCAGGCAGCTGACATGGAGTACTTCGTACCTGGTACTACTACTCGAATCAAGGCTGTTGGTGGTCTTAACGGTACCAATAAGATCGTTGCAGGTTCTCTAAGGAACATGTTCTACGGTTTTGACGAGGAAGGTTCAGATAACGAGTTCAAGTTCTGGTATTCACCTGACAATGATGACTATCGACTCCGAATTGTTTTCAATGCTGGTGTTCAGGTAGCTTATCCAGAAGAGATTGTCGTAGCTGAGTAATTTAGTAGGAGAAAAATGTTTAACAAAAGGAGGCCTGGTCTGGGAATGCCCTCAGGCTAGGTCTCTTCTTAATGAAACACCGAAATAATATGGAATGTAATTCAATAACCCTAACCGGTATTGCTCGAGACTGTAATGCTAATATGGGCGGTATCCAGAAGGTCTGGATGATCCTCAAGTCTGATGTTACTAGCGTTACCGTTACCGATAACAAGATTTCAGCTCTTTCTATTGCTACCGGTTCAGCTAATGCTTTCAACTTCCGAAAGGGTGCTGCTAGTATGACTTCTAATCTTCAGAAGGACGACACTGCAGGTAGCTACTACTGGGAAACTGATCTTGCTATGAATTTCCAGAGAATGGAAACTGCCAAGAGAACAGCTATCATGGCTCTTACTCTAGCTGAAGCTGCTGCTATTGTAAAGGACAACAACGGTATCTACTGGTTCCTAGGAAAGGATGAGTACCTTTCAGCTACTGCAGGAACAGGTGAAACAGGTACAGCCAAGACTGATGCTAACCAGTACACTGTTACTCTTCAGGATTCTTCTCTAGAACTTCCTTACGAAATTGCCGAATCTGTAATCGAAGGACTTAACCTTCCTGAGTAAGGAGTTGAGGATATGGTAAAGGAATTCCTAAAGGGTCATTGGGCCTTTGATTTGTTTAGCCTGGTCTCTATAGGATTGATTATTGCTTCCTTTATCGTACCTCCTACAGGTGTTGTAGATCCTTCAGTACTGGCAGCTACAGGTGAGTTGTTTGCTTTTGCAGCTTTGTATGTAGTGTTTGTAGCTGTTCAAAAGGGTACTCGAGCTTCAGTACAGAAAGGTGACACAACTCTGACAGTATCGGGAAAGGGACCTGATAGAGATCACGAGAATTTCTAATTTTGAAAGCCTGGCCTACCAAAGGTCAGGCATTTCTGTGTAAATATCCTGCTATTTTTAGCATATTTTCACTAGAAATCTACTAAAATATGGTAATAATCAAAGGAAATTCTACGAAAAGTAGGATAAATCTGGATGTAGACTTCGATACTCTGGAGTTGATGCATACGCTAACTCAGGACAAACACGTTCTGGAAGCTAGTACAACCTATAGAGGAGGACTCTACTACCAGGCCCTACTAGATTTTACAGGACTTGAAGTAGGTGAGTATAAGTATGTAGCTAAGTTAGACGATAAGATTGTACAGACAGGTCTCCTAATCATTGAACCTTTTGATGAATCTGAAGAGCCTGTACAGGTTGTTACGCCTGACTTATCTAGGAAAGTAATTACCTACCAAAACTAATCGATGTATGGAAGAAAAACTTTCTAAAGAAAAACTTTCTTTTGCTGCAATTGATCCGTTTGGTATTGTAGAACTTAAGAGCCCTGAAGAGAAGTATCTCGACAAGGAAAATTCAGTTATTAGTTGGGGAACCAAGAATGACTACCCTGACTATCTCCTAAGTCTCTACAACGATGTAGGAACCCTACGAACCATTATTAACGGATGTGTTGACTACACCCAGGGAAATGGAGTAGAAGTATCCGGCCCTGGTGCTGAACAGGTACCTGACTTGTTTAATAAACTTTCTAGAGATTTCTGGATCTATGGAGGTTTTTGCTTCCAGGTTATTAGAAACAGAATAAGTGAACCTAGTAAGTTGGTTTATCTTGATTTTAGAAATGTTAGATCCAACAAGGATGGAAATCTTTTCTACTACTCTGAGGACTGGACAAAGTCTTGGGGAAGGTGTAAGTACCTAACCTATCCTAGGTTTGATCCTAACAATCTTAATCAACCTACAGGTCTAGTCTACATCAAAAACTCCTTTAATCAAACTTATCCTACACCTGTCTACGGAGCTAGAACCACTATTCAGGCTTGTGAGATTGAAAAGGAGATTACTTCCTACCACTACCACTCTATCCTAAACGGCTTTACAGGAGGTTATCTATTTGATTTCCACAACGGTATTCCTGAAGATCAGGAGAAGAAGGAGATGGAGAAGAACATTATTGAGAAGTATTCAGGTAGTGGTAATGCTCAGAGAATTCTACTCAATTTTGCTGAAGACGAGAATCACGGCCTTACCTTAACTAGGTTAGACACTGATGATTTTGGTGAGAAGTATTCATCTCTTACTAAGAAATCTCAACAGGAACTTTTCGCTGCTTTCAGGGCTAATCCTAACTTGTTTGGACTTCCTACAGAAAATCTAGGATTCAACAATGAGGAGTATGAAACAACCTTTAAGTTGTTTAACAGAACAATGATTAGGCCTGTTCAGAAAACATTTGTAGAAACGTTTAGTAAGCTAGGTATTGAACTAAGTATTGTACCTTTTAGTTTGGAGGACTAGTGGAAGACTTAGAATATCGAGTTCTAGCTCAGAAATACGGAATTACAGGATATTCGGGGGATCCCAAAGAAACTTCTAAAAGTAATACAACTAAACAAGAAACATATTTAACAGAGGGATACCTAAGGATACCTAGTGAATCCCTTACGTAAATTGACTATGACACAGGTATTTTTAACATCTGAAAGATTTATCAAGAGTCTATGTAACATTGACGACAATCTAGCAGGTAAGTACCTTTCTAGTGCTCTTCAGGAAGCTCAGGAAATTAACCTTAGAGAAGTAATAGGAGACTGCCTTCTAGATGCTCTCAAGAATGCTATCCTAGCTAAAGAAGAGGGAGTTGAAATTCCTGAAGACTACAAGGAACTTATTGAGAAGTGTCAATATGTACTAGCCTACAGAACTATTGCTAGTCTCTGCATTATGGCTACCTACAAGATTGCAAATGTCGGTACTGTTACAACTTCTGATGACAATGTAAATAACTTGCCTTGGGGAGATCTCTTAAGGGTTAGAGAATACTACACTCACAAGGCTGACTACTATACCCTCCTTCTTCAGAGGTTTCTACTTCAGAACAAGTCTAGGTACCCTGAACTAAAAGAATGTGATTGTGAGAGAATTAAAGCTCACTTGAGGTCTTCTGCTAGTTCGGGACTATGGCTAGGAGGAGTTAGAGCTAGACGACTTGTACCTTGGTATTAAAAAATCTATAATAATGGAACAAATTAAGCAAGAAATTATTAACAACATCTACGAAAATGGAGAGAATCTGATAACCGGTCCTGTTCTTCAGACTGTTCTCCTAGACATGGTGGATGATGTCAACAGTAAGGTTGCTTCTGCCTCTGTAGCTCCTGATATTGTAGATAAGACAGGTAGTTGGAACGATGCTGCTGATTGGGTTGAAGAAAATTCTTCTTCTCTTGTTCATGAGAATGACCTAGACGGTTATGCTACTGAGCAGTGGGTAGAAGATCAAGGCTATCTCAAGGAGCATCAAGATCTAGGAGGTTATGCTACTACTGAATCTCTTAACAATCTCAGTGAGTCTGTAGCTAATGACCTAGCTAATCTTCCTGAACCTGATTTATCTGATTATGCTACAAAGGAGTATGTAGAAGCTACTTCAGCTAGCGTTAAGGAGTGGGTAGAAAATAAGCACTACCTCACTACTGCATCTCTTTCAGGTTCAGTTACTGAAGAATCTGTACAGTTTATGATCAACGATGCTACTGCTTCAGTAAAGACTTGGGTAGGAGATCAGGACTATGCTACCGAAACTTTTGTAAGTCAGGCTATTGCAGAAATTCCTGGAACAGATCTAACCGGATATGCTACCGAACAGTGGGTACAGAATCAGGGCTACCTAACTGAACATCAGGACATTTCCGGACTAGCTACTACTCAGTCAGTTACTTCTCTTTCTGAAAGTGTAGCTTCTTTGGGAGAAGAAATTTCTAGTATTTGGGACACTACAGCTGACCTTTCTGACGATATTACTTCTTTCAGTGAATCTGTAGCTAGAGACCTAGAAAATTACGTTCAGGAAAGAGAGTTTACCTCCTTAAGTGAGAGTATTAGTTCTGATCTGGAAAGTAAAGCAGATAACAGGAAGGTCAACAATCTCAGTGAGAGTGTAGCTCAAGATTTTGCTAATCTCGACATTCCTGATGTAAGTGGATATGCTACTACAGAATCTCTAAATCAGGTAAGTTCTAGCCTAAGTGCTTCTATTGCAGCTATTACCGGAAGTGCTCCTGTAGATTACGTTACTACCTCTTCTTTCAATGCTTTAAGTGAAAGTGTTGTAGCTCTCAGTGAAAGTGTTAATGAATACTACATTGAACAAATCTGGAGTGCTGTTAGTGCTACAGAAGAGGCAGGTGCTATTCAGTGGAATGATGAGAGTGAAGAGTATACTGCTGTACCTGTAGCTACTTCTGAATCAGTAGGTGCTGTTAGTGAAAGTTTTTCTCGAAGTATTGAAAACCTTACTAGTGAAGTAGCTGGTAAGGCTAACGCTAGAGACCTTACCTCTTTAAGTGAGAGTGTAGCTCAAACTATAGAGAATCTTCCTCAGACTGATCTCTCAGGATACCTTCAGACTTCTAGCTACCTGGTAGATAGTGCTAGTTTTGATCAGAGAATCAGTAGTATTACTGGAAGTGATATTGACCTTTCTGGATATGCTACTACAGCTAGTCTAAATTCTGTAAGTCAGAGCATCTCTCAGAGTTTAAGAGCAATTGAAGGTAATCTCCAGGATAAAGCTGAAGCTAGAGACCTTACTTCCTTGAGTGAGAGTGTAGCTACTGATCTCGGACTTCTTGAGGAAAGAGTTACTGAAGTAGAAGACGGAAAGGTAGATTGGGACACCTACGATACTGAGAAAGCAGAATTAAGTCAGAGCATATACACTCTTGCAGGTAATGTAGCTGACAAGGCTGAAGCTAGGGATGTAACTAGTCTCAGTGAATCTGTAGCTCAGGATTTTGCTAACCTTGATATTCCTGATGTTAGTGGTTATGCTACTACTCAGTCAGTCAATAGCTTAAGTGCTAGTTTTGCAGAGACTATCAACAACATTCCTGGAACTGATCTCTCAGGATATGCTACTACAGAGAGTGTTAACCAGTTAAGCTCTAGTGTAGCTACAGACATTCAGAGTGCTAGAACAGAGGCTGCAGCAGGATTTGATAGTGTAAATCAGGGAGTAAGAGCACTTAGTGCATCCTTCGATCAGAGAATCAATAGTCTCGATCTTTCTGAATTCCTATTCGGTACAGGTTCTGCTTCCGGAAGTGAAAGCATATTTCCTTCTGCAAGCAACTGGGTTGTAGAAGTTTCTCAATCTACTGCTTTTATCCTAGATAGTGAACTTGAGGAAGGAAGGTCTATTCAGGTAATCTACCACAATGCAGGCGTTAATAGTGTTGGTGTATACTTTAACGAAGAATACTGGGGTCCTTATTCAGTAGTTAACGGTGTTTTAGGTTCCGGTAGTTTTGAAATTCCTGCTGGAGAGTACGGCGATGTTGTAGCTACTAGAATAGGTGATAGGATCTACTTCAGGACTTCCCTAGATGTAAGTAATATTGAAGCTGATTTAAGTGAGTATGCTACTACAGAATCAGTTAATACCTTAAGTGCATCCTTCGACCAGAGAATTAGCAGTATTCCTGGAAGTGATATTGATCTTTCAGAGTACGCTACTACAGAGTCAGTCAATACTCTAAGTGCTAGCTTTGCAGAGACTATCGACAATATTCCTACTGGAGGAAATTATCTACCTATCACTGGTGGAACACTTACAGGAAACCTGTTTGTAGGTGGATATAATTCTATAGGTGTAGGTACTACCAAGGTAGGTAACAGGTCCTTAGCTGTAGGTAATAGTTCTACTAGTACTCAGGGAGGTACTTACGCTCTAGCTGTAGGTGAAAATTGTAGTACTGATGTCTACGGAGGTGTAGCTCTAGGTCGAGAAACTCGAGTAAACAGTGAACCTTTCGGAGTAGCTGTAGGTTTCAGAACCCGGGTAGACAAGATGTCCGGTTTTGCAGGAGGTTGCTTAACTACTGCTTCAGGTCAGTTCTCCTTTGCAGCAGGTTTCGGTGCTGTATCCAAGGGAACAGGACAGGTTGTTCTAGGTTCCTTCAACGAGATAGACGGTACTGGAACTGGAACTGGATCATATGCAGTTATTCTTGGTAACGGTAAGTCTAGTACCTGGAATCAGGATAATCCTGGAGATGTTGTTAGAAGTAACGGTCTAGCTATCAAGTGGGATGGAGGAGTTGACATCAACTATTCAGGTTCTACCATCACACTCCAGGACAAGATTGCTGAACTGGAGAATTCTGCAGATATTTCTGGACTAGCTACTACAGCTTCCTTGAATGAACTGAGTGAGTCTGTATCAGGTCTCTGGAAGAGAGGAGCTGCTTCTTATTCTCTAGAACAGATAGTAGAGCCTCTAAAACTTAATTCTGCTTCAGGTACAGGTTCACTTGCTCAAGGTCAGCAAACCAAGGCTGTAGGACCTTACTCGCATGCAGAAGGATTTGGTACTTGGGCTGAAGGAGTTTACTCACATGCTGAAGGAGATTACTCTCATGCATCAGGTTCTGCTGCTCATGCAGAAGGCTATACTACCCTAGCTGGTGGCAATTACAGTCACGCTGAGGGAAACCTTACAAAAGCTATTGGAAACTACTCGCATGCTGAAGGTTCCTTTACAACCTCTTCAGGAGATTATTCTCACGCTGAAGGAAGTTATACAATAGCTTCAGGAGCGTATTCACACGCTGAAGGTAATCATACTGTAACCTCTAACGATCACGAACATGCTGAAGGTCTCTTCAATGCAACTGCTTCTAACCAGATCTTTAGTATAGGTGCTGGAGAGGAGTTCTCTTCTATAGATCGAATCAACAGGAGAAATGCTCTTACAGTTCTAGCAATACCTGCAGCTAACGGTATTTTGACTGCCTCAGTATTTGTTCAAGGTATTGGAGGATATGATGGAACTAATCCTACTCCAGGTACTAATGACCTTGCATCTGTTGTCAACAATCTAAGTAGCAGTCTAGATCTTTCAGGCTATGCTACTACTCAGAGCCTTAATGTTCTAAATTCTAGAGTAACTGACCTAAGCTCTAGTTTTGATACTAGAATTAGTCAGATTGTAGCTGCTAGTGGTGGACTTGATCCAGCAGATTTTGCAGGTGCTCCTACAATTGTTTACCAGACTGACGGAACTACAGGTCTCGTAGGTGTTAATTTCTATACAGGATCAGAAGGAACAGTAAGTAGCCCTGCATTCGACGATACTGCTTGGCAGTTGGAGAATCTAGACCTAAGCAATTTTGACAGGATTGAGTGCTACTTCAAGAACTCATCTACTAACCCTGCTACTATTGTAACAGTCATTCTAGATAGTGCTGCTGCAGGATCAGGAGCAGACACCTACAGTGGAACTTCCATGTGTCCTAGAATCACCTTTAGTGGTAGACAGGTGTATGAAGTAGAAGTTGCTGTAGATACTAGTAAGACTAAACTTCAGGTACCTTACCAGTTCAGGGTAGATACCAATAACAGCACCTATACAGATGCTAGCAGCGATGGTAACTACCTCTATAAGATTGTAGGTTATCCTAAGATTGTTTAAGAAGGAAATCCCCTTAACCGGGGATTTTCTTTAAACTTTTAAAGTTATGATTATACGTAAGAAAAATCTTCTCTACAGACTATCTGTAACACCTGAACCTACTCCAGAATCTCCTGAAGTTCTCAATTTTCTAACTATAGAAAAGAGCTATCTTCTTGATTATCAAATTACTACAGGACAAGAACTAGGTATAGCTGACATTACCTACACCCAGGAATGGTCTTACTTTGATAGCAAGAGTGGTTGGGCTCGAACGATAGGCTACTGGGGTGGAAATGATTTTGGAGATAACGACCATAAGTGGTTCTTAGGATGCTTTAGAGGATCAAATATTAATCCTGGTACCCAGTTTGGAACTGGTGGAGATAGAACCTTGACTGTCTCTTATCCTTCATCTTGGAATACTAAGTTTCTTAATAAACGAAATCTGTGGAAATTCGGTAACGGACTGCTACGTGTCTACAGTACGTCTGGAAATTGGGAAGAAGGTACTGAAATAGACTATACTATTGGTGCAGTATCTCCTTGGACAAACATTATTGGTAAAAACATTTCTGTTTCCAATAATCTAGAAGGAGCTTCTTCTTGGGATTTACCTTACAACTTTCACGGTTTAAGGATCTACGACAATTCTACAGACCTAAATCTTGTAGCTGAATATGTACCTGCTCAGGTAAGAGGTGTATCGGGTATTTTAAATACAATGACCCAGTACTTTGTAAGTTAATTTAATGATTAAGGCCTCTACTCAAGGTAGAGGTCTTTCTCTGTTTATTTCCCTTGGGTAATCAATAGGAATCTTTGGGGGAGATAAAAGATTTAGTAGAAGTTAATAAAGTGTATATCTAGGAAAAAAGATTAAGGGATTCCTAAGATTCTCCTCTAGAAAAAGAAAAGCCCTAATCATCACGACTAGGACTTTCCTGTAGTAGTATGGCAACTAAAGATTTTTCTTTTTAGAAGTACCCCACCAGTAGTAGCCGTAGGCATAACCACCTTCCTTTCTCATACATCTGATAATAGCTCCTTTCCAGCCTTTTGAAGTTAGATTAAGGAATTTACTTACTTCTTTCAGGTCTTTGAAATAGAAGCATTCAGATGTTTCCTTGTCTACTGCTTTAATGTCTTTCCAGATACAAGAACCTGTACCTTTTCTACTTAGGGGATTTTGACAGTTATTTTCGTGGGATATCCACCTGAGGTTTGAAACCTTGTTATTGAGTTTATTTCCGTCTATATGATCTACTTCCTTGTTTTCTTGGTATCCTAGGAAGGTTTCTGCTACCAGTCTATGAACTGTAGAAGTTGTTACTCCTTTTTCTCTAGGTACACTAACCTGGAGATATCCTGAATTATTGTAGCAATTTTTAGCAATTTCGTAGTAGGATCTTCTACCTCCTCTAGTCTTCTTTCTCTTCAAGACTATTCCTGTAGAAGAAACTACCATATTGTCGTTAGTACCTTCAACTATCCTGTAGATAGGTGCTTCTAGAGCTAGGAGAGTTTCCTCTAGACTTGTTCTACTACCTGAGAATACTAGGAGATCCAGATTGATGTCTCCTGCTACCTTTACTGTAATTCTTTTCATGGTCATCTGTTTTTAAATTCCTATATTAAGAAATAGGCAGTTTTTCCAAAAACAGAAAACCTTAAAGACTTCCACTGTTCCAGGCCTCTACCAGATTCATGTCTAGACCTTCACTAGGTACTTCATCCTCAAAATAGTAACTTCCTTCTACCTGATAGTTCAGTGTAGCATAACCGTAACCAAATTCCCACATCGTTTTATCTGTTTGTTTGTTTCTTAACATTCTCAAGATAAAATGTTTTTATGACCTTACCAAGAATTCTTCAAACTTTTTTCTCTTGTTCCAGTCTTTTCTTTTTAGGAAGTAGGTTGAAGTTATTCCAGGACGATAAAATTCTGAAGTTACAAACAGAACTGCTGCTTGTCTTTCTGAAAGGTGGAGTGCACTTCCTCGCTTAGTAACATTGTAGCAAAGCCAAAATATGTCTCTAGCTACCTGAGTAAGAGATTTCTTAAAAGCTAGATTCTTAAGAAACCAGGTTAGAAAACAACTAAATCCTGAACTTTTAGAAAAATTACGATTAACGTTGTAGTTTTCTATCTCTGTAAGGAACTGATTGAATTCAGGCATTTTCCTAGTGCAATCTGAGTATCTCATATGTCTGTTGTTTTTTATTACACCTAAATGTAATTTTCTTTTTTGTGATTTCCTAGGAATTTTTAGAAAAAAGTAAGGACTTGTCGGTCTCAAAAAAAAGCATTAACTTCTCTCCAGAAGTTGTCAGAAGTGACTTCAGGAGACACTTCTCGTAACAACCTCTTCCGGGAGGAAGAGAAGGTTAGCCCGAAGTTCTTCTGGAAAACTTCTTAGACAATCTTCTTTCGATAAGTTCTTACTGATAAGGGATAGTATACTCAGGGTATTATTAATATATTATAGATATTATTAAAGATTATAGAAAAGATCTATAGAAAGATATTATTGAGATATTCAGATTACACTGGAGTTATTAATCAACCTTCCTTCACTATCGTTCAGGAGATTATCTTCGATCTAAAGGTTTATAGAAAGATTTCAGTTTTTCAAAAAATTTAGCTAGTTATTAGAAGAAGAGATTCATAAGCTAGAAGTGTCGTCTGTTTGTTTTGTTTCTTTAATCTCTTTTTTAAACCTCTCTTTTCTCTAGCTTAGGAGAGGTTTTTTAATAAGCTCATGAGTAGAAAGGTTATAACATCCAGTTTTGAAGAAGCTAGAAGAACACTCAAGAACCTCTTCATGAATCGTACATCCTGGAAGGAGAGACCTAGGATAGTAGATATCAGGACTAAGCCTATACTGGAGGAAGTAACCTACAAGGAACTTTTACAGGATCTCTACATTTCGTATCTAGAGGATGAGAAAGATAGGAGAGACTACTGGAAGCAAGTAGAAGCTTTTGAGGAATGGTACAGAGAATTATCTCCAGGACTAGATCACTACCTGGTAGAAAGGTGGATATTGAGAGACGAGTATTCTCAGAAGACAGAAGTAGAAGCTAGAGAACTAGTAGATACCTACTTTCGAGGGATAACTAAGGTATCCCTTAAAGATATTTTCTAGATTATTAGTTTATTAACTTTCTAGAGATCTTAAGGGATACCAAAGGATGCCTAAGCATTCCCAAAGGAGATATGTTAAGTTTAGATTAGGAATTACTCATACCTGAGGAAATCCATGATGGTATAAACATGAAGGTTGGTAATCTTGTTCTTACCTTCTTCAGAAAGTAGGAAATTACAATCTTCTTGGTTGTCCATAAACAGGTTTTCAGTTAGAATAGCAGGACAAAGAGTATTGTTGAGAATATAGAGACTTTTAGTCCAGTAGCCTAGGTTAGGATATTCTCTTCTAACTTTCAGGCCTAGGTATTCAGCATTACTGGTTGCAGTTTCTGCTAGTTCCTTGCTAAAACTAGAAGCCTTGGGAGAAACAAAAACACTCCAGCCGTTAGCTTTAGTCCAGGATTTACCCATTCCTGCAGCATTAACGTGGAGGGAAATTAGAAAGTACTGATTTTCAGGATTATTTCTAACCAGCCTATTTACTCTGGAGACTCTAGTAGCTAGAGGAACATCATGATTTTCAGGAACCAGTACGTAGGTAGGAAAACCAAAATCAGATAATTTAGAAATGATTCTAGATCCTACTTCTCTAACATAAGCTGCTTCCTGTAGTTTACCATCAGGTGATCTTTTACCTGCAGTTTCCAGGCCGTGACCGTAGTCAAAAATGAAAGTAACATTCATAGTTATTAAATTTTTTACTAAAATATAAGGCTTGCAAAAGAATAATTTAGTAATTATTATATTTAATTAGGGATGATAGATAGAAACAGGTGTATAGTAGTTGTTCCAGTCTACAAGAAGCTAGAAGACTACAATCTTAATGAACAACAGGCTTTTGTACAGATTCTAAAAGCTTTTGCAGGTAGTAGAGATGTTACTCTAGTATGTCCCTACACAATAGCTGACTCCTACGAACCTTTCAATAGAATTATCCTAGAACAGAAGTACCTTACCTACTCAGGCTACAACGATCTTTGTAAGTCTGAGTTTTTTTATCAACAATTTCTAGACAGAGGCTATAGATATATGTGTCTGGTTCAACTAGATGTATGGGTATTTCTGGATAATCTAGAATATTTTCTTAACGAGTTTGATGAAAAGGGATATGACTACATAGGAGCACCTTGGTATGGTGTAGGGTTTACTTCTGATGGAACAGTTGGAA
>RHMF01001008.1_pt1 | contig 12738 bp, 7 predicted proteins | sample 5365151 | NCBI WGS metagenome assembly RHMF01 (sample SAMN10266501, study PRJNA497801) | feces metagenome | isolation source: feces | host: Bos taurus | place: China: Prairie of Fairy Mountain | collected 2017-08-14 | reverse complement strand
TTTCCATCAAATGTTACTTTTTCCAAAGTCATTCTTCCCGCATTATATACGGCACCGCCATTAGTTGCAGTGTTATTTGTAAATGTAACATCTTTGCTATCGCTCTTAATTGTTGTAAAAGCACCTGTGCTAGATGGCGCATATATAGCACCGCCTAGACCAGCTGTATTGTTATCTATTGTGCCACCATAGATATTTAAACGACGGTAGTTATAGAAAACACCTGCTCTAACAGCATTGCCCTTCTCAAAAGTACCATCATAAATATTTAATGTTCCGAAATTGTAGAATCCACCACCGTAAATTGAGCTTTCGGCAGAAGAGTCTGAATTAACTTCATTTCCGCTAAAATTACCACCGTAAATATTCATTTCACTGTTGCTAACTAGAATAGCAACAGCACCACCTGCAAGTTCTGGATATGATAAGGAGTACTTGGAGTCCATAGCCTTTTCATTTCCAACCTTCTTGTGGTTAATAAAGTCTACATTGTATATATCTGTCTTTGAATTTTTACAAGCAAAAATCGCAGAGCCTTTAACATCTACTTCCATGTTGGATTTATTACCATCAATAACTAGTAAATCTTTTCTAGATGATGTTTCATTACCAAGTATAAATGTTACAGCCTCATCACTTGCTTTGCCCTTTCTAGTTTCGCCTACTACAAAGATGTCTCCAGCAAAGTCTTCCGCTCTCGTAAGCGTACGAGGACTTCTCGCAAAGATTTCTGTATCAGCACCTACATATAAAGTTCTATCAATCTTAAAATCTGCTGCAATCTCAATTATTTTAGCACCATGCTGTAGTGCAGATTCTAATTCTCTTGCAGAGTAAACCTTTGTCACAAATTCTTCATCTGCAACTGTATCAAATTCAGGTTTCTGATAATCATCATATTCAGGAATTCTAATTGGAGTTTCATAAACAGTTAGCTTATTGTATATAGCATTTGTCCAATATTCGTCAGTTAGTTCATCTGTAACATCTAAGTCAGAATACTGAGTCTTATCAATATACAGTTTAGCATTAGCAGTATTACCCCAGATAATTGGACCGCCTGCTGTTGCAGTATTTCCAGAAACACTGATATTTGCCATGTTTACGATTGTTCCTGATGTAGTTTCATATAAGAAACCACCCTTTGCAGCAGTGTTACCTGTAGCTGTTATGCCAAAAAGATTTACATAACTCTTGTTAGAGATTAGTAATCCACCACCAGCACCGTAAGTAGTATTGTCGATAAATGAACAATCCTGTAGTGTTACTTCCTCACCACCATTGTAGATCATTACAGTAGCACTATTACCTGTATTAGTGTCCGGACAGCTATTCTTAATGAACTGAGTATTGTAAATATTGCCGCCAACTCCAGTGTATAAATACATAGCAGCACCAGCATTACCACTATTACCGCGAAGTTCTGAATTATATACATCTAGTGTAGCTGCAGTCGCATAAACAACCCCACCGTTACCACTTGCGGTATTATTAGTAGCTGTAACACGATTTAATGTTGCAGTTGCATTTGTGCTAAGCGCAAGAGCCCCACCTTTACCAGAAGACTGATTCTGTAAAAGGTCTACATTGTTCATCTCAAGCGTAGCGGCATCAACATTAATTGCACCACCTAAGCTAGATGTGTTAGCTTCGAATGTATCATGAGTAAAATATGCTCTAGCAGAATCTAGTACGGCAACAGCACCGCCTGCCTCAGTTGCACTGTTATTCTTAAATGTTGAATTCATTACAACTGCTTCAACATTTTTTGTAAGAGTACTAGTTCCTGCAACAAGTAAAGCACCACCATTAACAGCACTATTAGAAACGAATACACAATCTTCTACATCTGTCTGAATGTTTTTGCCAAGTGAATAGATAGCACCACCATTGCCACCTGCAGTATTTCCTTCGAATCTAACGTCTAATACGGTCATTCTGCCAGCATTGTAAATAGCACCACCGTTGCCTGATGCTGTGTTATCAGCAAAAGTAACGCTGCTCTTTACAAGACCATTATCTTTACCAACATAAGTAAATGCGCCAGTACTAGATGGGGCATATATTGCACCACCAACAGTAGCTTCATTTCCTCTAAATTCACCACCATAAACGTTTAATGTTCTATAGTTATAGAAGATGCCCGCACGAAGGGCTTTACCACCTTCAAATACACCGTCATAAACGTTAATAGTACCAAAATTGTAGAAGTTACCACCATAATATGACTTTTCCGTAGAAGAATCAGTGTTTGCTTCATTATCGATGAACTTTGCGCCATAGATATTCATAACACTGCCTTCAACAGTTATTGCAACTGCACCACCTGCTAAAGCAGGATATGAAAGCCCATAAGTAGCAACTTCTGATTTTGCATTTCCAGTCTTCTTGTGATTTGAAATAGTAACATCACCCTTCAAATCAACTTGAGTATTGTCACATGCAAAAATAACAGAACCTGTAACTTCAACAGTCATATTCGCTTTATTACCGTCGATAGTTAATAGAGTATCTGTCTTTTTGTCCGCTTGTCCTAATGCAAGCGTAACCTTTCCTGAACAAGCCGTTCCGTCAGCAGCCTCTCCTACAACAAAGATGTCACCAGCAAATCCAGCCGCTCTTGTAAGAGTATGAGCAGCAGTTGAATAGATTACTGTGTCCTTTGTTACATAGAATGTTCTGTCTAACTCAAAATCCGCTATAATCTCAATTGAATCCAACTGAGCATTTAGCGCATTTTCTAGTTCTTCTGCCGTGGAAACTTGTCCAGTTACAACATCGGTTTCAATGCTCTGAACATTTTCATCTTGTTCTTCATTTCCACCAACGTTTTCATCAACCACGTCGTCGATTTCTACGCTCATAATGTCTTCTTCACTATAAACAATGTCATTGCTATCTTGGCTCTGTGCAAAGGCTGTCACAGGCATAGATGTTACCAACATGGCAAACACTAACATTGTGGCAAGAAATCGTTTAGCCATTCCTTTCATTACGTCCTCCTTAGTCGTTTTTTAGCGATATGAACGTTATTTTATAACAATCCGAAACCAATCATTCCAAAATAAGTACATACACAATAATTATATCATATTTACAGTTTGTACAAAATATTAAAATGACTATAAATGTGTATTTTTTAATATTTTCAGCTTTATATAAGAAACTCTTGAATTGAATTTTTCCATACGCTGATATATAATAAATTGAATAATTATCAACATTAAGAGGGTTAACATTATGAGTAAAAAACTACATAAAATATTAATACCAATGGTGCTCATGATTCTATTTGTATTCATGAGTTCAACCATCATTGCGAATGCTGCTACAGAGGCAAAAATTACAAAGCAACCTGCTTCTGTAACTGTATCTAGCGGTACTACGGCAAAGATCGATCTAGATGCCTCAGGCGATGGATTATCTTACATATGGTACTATAGAAACAAAGGCAGCAAATCATTTACTCGCACAGATACGTTCAAAACAGATACATATTCCGTATCAATGAATAGTAGCCGTGCAGGTCGCCAAGTGTACTGTGTTGTTAAAGACAAATACGGTAACAGAGTTAAGAGTAACACAGCTACTTTATCTATGGGTACGACTTTAAAGATTTCCAAGCAGCCTAGCTCCGTATATGTTGCAGAAGGCGAAACTGCAAAAGTTTCCTTTACTGCAAAAGGCGATGGACTTACATACAAGTGGTACTACAAAGATAAAAGTTCCAGCAAGTTCTCCCTTACTAAGACTTTCACAGGTACATCCTACTCCGTAAAGATGAGCGATGCTCGTAACGGCCGCCAAGTATATTGCGTTATTACCGACAAATACGGTAGCAAAGTTACAACAAAGACAGCCACTCTTACACAAGTAATTCCTGCCAAGATTACTAAGCAGCCTAAGACTGTTACAGTAAATATGGGAGAAGAAGCAAAGATAACATTAAAGGCTTCAGGCACTGGCCTAAAGTATGAATGGTATTACAAAAACGTTGGTAGCACATCTTTCTCAAAGACAACTACTTTCACTAGTAATTACTACACAGCAGAGATGACTCCTGCAAGATTCGGACGTCAAATTTATTGTAAGGTAACAGATAAATATGGTAATTCAGTTAAATCAAAGGTTGTTACTTTAATGGCTCCTGGCGCTGTTCCAAACGGAAAGCCTGCCAACTCATCATGTACAGCTTGTAAGAACAAGCTTGATGGAACTACTTTTGACTATAACACTGTATACTCTCAGTCCAAAAAACTAAGTGCTGTACCTTTAACTTTTGAAGCTGTAATCCAGATTCAGAAGAAGGATATCGATACAGCTACTTTTGCTAAATTAGATACTAAGGTTGATTATGTAGAAACAGTAATATTCAGTAACGATGAAACTTACGAAGCCGGCTCCACATATTCAATTACAGAAGATGGCCATCCTAAGTTAGCAATTCGTCCTTCAAAGTGGTTTAGAAGAGCATACAACTTCGTATTTGACGACGTAAACGTTTTCTCAGCAAAGCCAGTACATTTAGCTATTACATATGATAAGACAAACAATAAAGTTAAATGTTATGTTGACGGTGTTTTAAAACAGACTATTACTAGCATTCCATCTGCAGCAAAGGCTTCATTCAAGCCATCATTTAACTATGCTGTCGGCGGAGACTTATATAGCAGCAACCTAAATTATTTCCGCGGAAACCTTTACAACTTATCTGCTTATTCAGATATTCGTTCTGATAAGGAAATCGCAAACGACTATCTTGAAGGTACAACTGTTAAGGATAGTGGATTAGTTGCTTCCTACAACTTCACAGGTTGTGATACTCATATGGTAAAAGACCTTTCTTCCATAGGTAATAAATTAGTTTCTGAACAGATGTGGAACAGCGAAGAAGACCTTGCACCTTTAGGTGACTTTGATTATTCCTTTGCGGTTATCGGCGATACACAGGAAATTACTGAAGACTACCCTGAAGGCTTAGACAAGCTTTATCAGTGGATCGCAGATAACAAGTCTACTCACAAAATCGAGTATATGCTAGGTCTAGGTGATATTACTCAAAAGAGCTACAGCTACGAATGGAACTACGTTAGAAATCAAATTTACAGACTAAATGACACTGTACCTTATCTTCTTGCTAGAGGTAACCACGACTGGGATACTTTAGAAGACGGTGTAGTTATAGAAGGCTTCAGCACAACATTTAATGATGGAATTTATAACAACCAGGTTACTGGTGTCATGACTGAAGGAAGAATGGAAAATGCGTACCGTACAATCAACATTTGTGGTATTGATTATCTGTTCTTGTCTTTAGACTTCGGTCCTAATCAAAAAATGCTTGATTGGGCAAGCTCCATTGTAGAAGCACATCCAAATCACAGAGTAGTAGTTATTACTCACGGATATATGTATCACGATGGAACAACAATGGATTCCGGTGACTTGTATCCAGCATCAACACATCCTTTAAGATGTCGTAAAGCTGACCAGGCAGAAAATCCAAGTTTAGATGGTGATGATATGTGGAAACAGTTCGTTTCAAAGCACGAAAATATTCAGTTAGTATTATCCGGTCACGATCCATACCATCATGTTGTATATAGACAGGACAAAGGTGAAAATGGAAATACTGTAACACAGATGTTAATAGACCCTCAGCACATAGACGGGTTCCACTCACCTGCCGGTATGATCGCAATGTTCTACTTCTCAGACAATGGCAATACATTAACAGTTCGTTATTACTCAGTTCTAAACGATACATACGGTTCTGAACGTAGTAATTTTACAATTGATTTATCTAAATAAAAGCAAACAAAAAGCCGCTAAGTCAATAAGACTCAGCGGCTTTTTTAATTGTATTAGTTATTGTAGTCTTTGATGATTCTCTTTCTATCAATCTTGCCGTTGAATGTTCTTGCAATTTCATCAACCGCAACAATGTACTTAGGAACCTTGTAAGCTTCTAGCTTTTCTCCTAAATATGTAGTGATTGATTCAGCATCTAATTCAAAACCATCATTTAGCTTTACAAGCATCTTAACCACTCTTCCATAGATTCTATCTTCGAATGGAATGCATACACATTCGTTAATGCTTGGATGATGCATTGCAACGTCTTCTACTTCTGTAGGCGCAATCTTTAATCCGCCAACGTTAATTACATCGTCACGACGACCAACTAAGTATAGATATCCATCCTTAATATAGCCTAAGTCAGTCATATAAATAACGCCATCCTTAATAGTATTAGCTGTCATTTCTGGTTCGTTCCAGTAACCAGCTGTTACTGTGTTGCTTCGAATCGCAATGATACCAGGATTTTCTTCAGTAGCTTCCATGCGGTTGTAGTCTTCATCTACGATATAGATATCTACACCTGGATTTGCCTTGCCTACACATCTTGTATCCCCAGTATGAGCATTATAGTCGATATAGCAAACAGCACCTACTTCAGAACCGCCGTATGCGTCGAACTTTCTTACGTCTGGTAACATTTCGATTAATTTTTCCTTGTCACCACTTGGTAATGCAGCAGAACTTGAATATAAGAAGTCAAGCTGTTCATTGAACTTAGCTAATTCCTTTGCTGCAAGCATTAAAACGTAGTGAACACCTGAAGGTGGTAAGTAAATAGATGTTACTCCATAAGTTCTCATATTTTCGAAGAATAGTTTTAGATTAGTAAAACCATTCATCAGTAGTGTAGTACTACCTCTAACCATGGACATGTGTGTCTTTCTAAGACCAGCTGCATGGTTCATTGGAGTTGGAATTAACCATACGTTATCTTCGCTGTAGTTTAGAACCGCATTCTGTGATTCACACATATTCATCTGTCCATAATGTGTAATCATTACACCCTTAGACTTCCCAGTTGTTCCTGTAGTAAATAGAATTTCCTGAAGCATGTCTTCTGTAGGGAATTCACCATCCCATGGTTCCTTTTCCATAAGAGTTTCTAGGTTTAAGCCAAAATATTCTAGTGGATGTTCGCCAACAATAATCATGCTTGGATCAATTTCACTAGCAATGCTCTGAACACGGTCTTCTGGAGCATTATGCTCAACTGGTACATGAACGCCACCCGCTAAATGAATACCATAGCAAAGCACCATAAACTCTACTGTATGGTCCGCTTCTAGAATAACTCTCTGTCCTTTTTCAAGACCCTTATCTTTAAGAACCTTAGCCACTCTTGATGTCATAGCCCAAAGAGTTTCGTAATCCACTGTCATATCAGTTGCAATTAAAGAAACTTTTTTAGGATGATTAACACTGTGGTTATAAATTGATTTAACAATTGATCTCATCTTGTATCTCCAATTCTTACTTATCTTCCACGTTTTCTATTGAAACGTTCCCAAGAAAGTTCAATAGATTCCTTGTCTAATTCCTGATTTTTAACAGGAATGCACTGCTTCTTGCTCATTTTTCTTAAAGCAGCAAACATATCCATCTTTCCTACTGGAACCGCTGGAACACCTGATGCTAAAGAGTTTTCTGGGATGTCAGAAGAAACTACGCTTCCTGCAGAAATGATGCAGTTCTTATGGATACATACATCTGGCATTACAGTAACATTCATAGCGATATAAACGTTGTCCTGTAATTCAACACATCCTAATCTTTCGCCATGGCCAAAGTCAGCATTAGGTTCACGTGTCTTTAAGAAACGATTTAACATATCATGTGTTACAATTTTTGCAGTTTTATGAACATGAACATTATCACCAAGGTGAATTAGTTCTGGGTATAACGGAATTAACCATGGACCCCACTTGCAATTTTCGCCGATACTACCTAAGATGTTATGTTTCTTTAAGTATGCAGCTTTTTTTACAGGTTTTCTTAATAATAATAGACGGCAACTATGATATAAACGGTTTAATCTCATTATTATTTCTCCTTGTATTCCTATTTTTCAAGTTTTTCAACCATTTCAGCGATTGCTGCAACGGAGTTGAAGTTTTCTGGAACAACTTCTGCAACATCGATTTCGATGTTAAATTCTTCGCTTAACTTTGTGATTAAGAACATTAATTCAAATGAATCTAAGTATCCACCTTCTACGATGTCTTCAATAGCGGATAAATCTCTTGTTGGCTTAACTTCGTTTAAAATTGAAATTACTCTTTCCTTCTTAGACATAATAATCTCTCCTTTTATTTCTTTCCTAATTTTTTCTTCAATAACTTTAATATCATTTTGCGATATTTGTACATTACAGCAAGTGCACCGATGCCCACTGCGAAAATAATACAAACTCTTAAAATAAGATTTTCATATATAAAGTAGCTTCCAGCCACCATTAAACAAATTCCTAATATAACTGCGCCTAAATGCTTAATATTGACATATTTGCTACAGCCGTATTTGTAAACCAAAATATAGTTGATAACAAATAGGATTATAAATGCCGCAACATTTACTAGTGGAATAATAATTACTCCAAAATAAGGCAATAATACATATTTTCCTACTACGCAGAATACAGCCACTGCTCCAGTGTATATAGCTGTTTTTACAACCTTTTTCTCATAAGTTAAGATAATTGTAAAGATAGTAGTAATAGCCTGAATTAATGATGCTGCTACCATGCCCGGCATTAAATAAACTGATTCAGCATATCCTGAGCCACCTAGAATCCATACTATTTCTGGTGCTAATAAAACAACGCCTAAACCTAATACGGATAGACCACCTGCATATAACAGTGTACCCTTTCTAGTAGCCTTTAGATTGCCTTGCTCCATATTATCCATCAGCCAAATCGTAACTGCACCAGATACCGCTTGCATCAGGATAGTTAGAATGTGATTTGTACTTGATGCAATACTTACTACGGATACAACTTCAGCACCAAGCACCCATTTTGTGACGATAGTGTTGGAGGAAGTTATGATATGTGCAGTTAGGTAATGCAACATCAACGGCAATGATAAAGCTAAAGCATATCTACAGTATTTTAAATCAAAGCTCTTACCCTTTAGCACTAGTACCATCGCACATCCAAGTCCAATTAATGCGGAAGGAACGTAGAAGCCGTAGATACGAGCAGGTAATCTAAATGCTTCTTCAACAGACATTACAAGCAATACTGCTATAAGCGTTGGAACAATTAGATTGACCATTGAAATTCTTGCTACAGTCTTATAACGATATAATGTTCTTTCTCTAGCCATAAATGACTGCTTACATGATTGACACATAAGCATAAAGAATAATATGTGCACAAACTCTTCTGGTATAGAAATGATGTCCAGTAACCAACCAGCGTTAAGTAAAAATAAGACATAGCATCCAGTAGTTATAATGCATCCAAGTAAAGTTACCGTGGACACATATTTATCAAAGTCCTCTTTGAAATCATAGTAAGCTCTCGCAATTGTATTATGCAATTCTGCCCCAGTGATTATAAGTAATAACACCTGCCAGCTAGCAAAATTGGAGAATTCACCATAGTCTTCTCTTGTAAGGAGTCTTGCAAAAATTGGTGTAGTAATAAATGACATACCCTTAATCAAGAATGTACTAACTACATACCAAAAGCCTGCTTTCAAGGCTAACTTCGAACTCCCTCTTTCTTCTTTTTCCTGCAAATTACACACCTCATTTAGTAAAATATCGTGCTATTTTACTGTACTTTATTCTAATGTTGGTAATAGATCATGTCTCATAATGTCATTTCCATCAACATCTAAGATCTTAATATGATTATTAACAACTGCCTGTTTTTCATTATACTCTTCTAAAGAATTTGCCTGCATATGAAGGCCAACGATTCTATCGCTACTGCTGTTAACTCCCATCACTTTTGTTCCAGTTGGTCTTAAGCATTTGTAGTCTGCTAGATAGCCCTTTTCAACCATTTCATCGAAACCTTCTAAACGATCAAAAATACCTGGCTTGCAGTAAATGAAGTCATTAACAATATATTCACTTACAGGTGCTTCAACTTTAATTTCAGGCTTGTTACCTAGTGTTAAGTCAATAACAGCTTCGATAACATCTACACCTGATGCTGCTTTTATAAGCATATATTTCATATTTCCGCCAGTACGAGCACAGAACTCTAAAACAGAAACGTCCGTACCAGTGCTAATCATCTGAACAAGTAATGGGCAATTCTTTAGGCCGAATGCATCTACAATCTGCTGGGCAACAGTCTGAATTCTATCTTTTAGCTGTTCAGTCATGCTAATAGGGTATCTACCTCTAAAGATTACGAATCTATTATCATCCTTGATTTTTTCACTGTTTGAAACGCATAGGATTTTTGCTTTGCCGTCCTCTACAAAAGCGTCTACACTGATTTCGATACCATCGCAGAATTCTTCTACGATAACTTCGCCTGAACGGCTAATTTCAGATGCATCTTTAAAGAATCCTTCAATTTCGCTTTCTTCCCAAACCTTACGCACACCCTTGGAGCTGTACGCATCTACAGGCTTAACAACAAGCGGGTATTTTAAGTGCTTAATAGCATCCATATCTAATTCTCTTAGCTGAACATAGTCTGAAGTAGGAATGCCATTTGCCTTAAATATTTTTTTCATATATGTCTTGTCAGAAACGTTGATTGCTGTTTGATAGTCTATGTAACAAGGCAATCCTAACATTTCTGATACCTGAGCAACAATCAACAATACCTGGTCAGCGCAAACTGTAATAAGAAAGTCTACTTCTTCCTTAATAGCAATTTCTTTAACAGCTTCCACATCAAAAATCGCTGCCTGATAAAAAACATCCGCATATGGTCTAGCGATGGCCTTATCATTGCCATCTAATAGTACCGTAGTAATGCCTCTGTTCTTTAAATCGTTTATTAACGTAATTTGTGGTAAACCACCTGCTAAAACTAGAGCTTTCATATTATTAGTCCTTTCGATACAGGTTAATTTTTGTTTTCAGGGTGATTGATATATTCGATACCCTTACGATCAAACACAACTTTTACAGTCTTGAAAAGGATTTTAATATCCATCCATAGGCTATAATTTTCTACATATTCCATGTCATAGCTAACCTTTTCGTCCCAGTTAAGGTCATTTCTGCCGTTAACCTGGGCTAATCCAGTTACGCCAGGACGCATTGCGTGTCTCCCAAAGTGATATTCAGAAATCAGCTTTGCTCTCTTTGGAATCATTGGACGCGGTCCTACGATACTCATATCACCACGTAATACATTAAATAACTGTGATAATTCGTCTAAGCTTGTCTTTCTTAGAATATTACCAACTCTTGTAATGCTCTGCTTTGGTTCTAAAACATTGCCGTCTTTGTCGATTCTATCTTCCGGCATAAGCATTGTACGGAACTTTAATATTTCGAATTCCTTACCATCCTTACCAATTCTAATCTGCTTAAAAATTACAGGTCCTCTTGAATCAAGTTTGATAGCAATCGGGATAATTATTAAAACAGGAATAATTGTTAGGCATATGATCATACCAAGGCTCACTACAATATCAAATAATCTTTTAATTGCAAGTTGAAAATTTCTCATACTTCTATTCTAGATATTTGTAATTAAATATCTTTTCCTTTCTTTTTAATACACTGAGCTAAAACGTCTTTAAGTTTGTAAGGATTTTTTGCATCACGCCATCCTCCTAGCAATATGTAAACATAATATAGCATGAAGAACGTTCCGTGAGTATGTGCACTGAAGAACGATACTAACAGTACTATAAATGCAATCCATACATTATGATATCTCAGTTTTAAGAAACTTGATACATAGAAACAATATGATAAAACAATACCTACAAAGCCAAAATTATATAGAGTTCTCATAAACCCTGGCATATTTGCTTTTATCGGTCCTTCTTTTTCTTCAACACCAAATACTAGCTCTTTGTCAGACATTTCTGCAATGATTTTGCTAGCACGTTTTGTTCTACCTTCTATAGCAGTTGAGCCCGTTTCAGTCTCAACTATAACTTCGCCACCTTCAGGGTTTTCTACTACAACTTCTCTTTCCTGTCCAACGAAAATTCTATTAATGGAATTTTCAATTACTGGTACTGTGCTGTAAAGCGCAAAGCAGAATACCAAGTAAATTGATACAACTGCGATGTTTCTCTTTCTAAATAAGTATTTTACGCTAGTAACATTTTCTTCACCATCAGTACATGCTAAATATAGACCCCATGCACCAAACGCAACTAAAATACCCATTCCTGATGTTGAACAAATAAGTCCAATTGTGATAATAATTCCGCTAACTAGTTTCCATGTTCTCTTCTTTAGTGAAAGTAAAACAACGAATAACTGTGGGAATAAGTATAGGAACATATGAGATGGCTCTAGGAAGAAAGCTGAAGGTCTATAGAAGCTTGAAGGTCTTCCTGTAATACTGATTAGGCCTGTCTTCGCTCCTCCAATCCACATCTCTGATTCCGGTAATAATAGTGAAGTAGCAACTAACTGCAGATGGAATCCAAAGATATAGAAACATACATACTGTATGATAATCAATATACTTGCTGCCATTGCAATGTAGTAGCCATACTTAATAAACTTTTTAATATTTAGGCAACCGGCAACACCGACTACGAAATAGAAACTGATAACTAGTGTGTATGCAATTTCCATGAAGTTTGTGCCCTGGGCAATTATTCCATATGCCTTATATAAGATTAGTGGTAAAACAATCATGCATTCTGGTATTCTAATCTTTCTAGCAGACAATAGGAACTTTATGCCTAGATAAGGTGCAAGTAAAACTAG
>RHMF01001007.1_pt1 | contig 12742 bp, 8 predicted proteins | sample 5365151 | NCBI WGS metagenome assembly RHMF01 (sample SAMN10266501, study PRJNA497801) | feces metagenome | isolation source: feces | host: Bos taurus | place: China: Prairie of Fairy Mountain | collected 2017-08-14 | reverse complement strand
TGGAATATTTTCTTCTATTTCTTTTTCTGATACAGAACAAACAGTTGCAATTGAAAACAATTCTGTTCTCTATATTAATTTAGATGCTCCAATTTATGATAGAGAGGTAGAAGATTTAGAAACTTTCTCAAATAATATATTATCTGATGAAATTATAAAGCCTATTGGTTTAACTGAATTTATGGAAGTAATTCATAAAGCAAAGACTGATGAAAATATTAAAGCTATATTTTTACAGATGTCTATGTTGCAAACAAACGGATGGGCTACTATAGAAGAAATAAGACAAACTTTATTGGATTTTAAAACCTCTGGAAAGAAGGTTTATGCGTATAGCGATATGTTTATTACACAAAACGCTTACTATTTAGCTACTGTAGCAGATAAAATCTATCTTAATCCGGCGGGAAACTTAGCTTTGACAGGATTAGGTGCAGAGGTAATGTATTATAAAGACCTTTTTGAAAAATTAGACATAGATGTAGAACTTATTCGTCCAAGAAACAATTCTTATAAGAGTGCAGGGGAGACATATATCTCTAATAAAATGTCAGAAGAGAATAGAGAACAAATCAAAGCTTATATTTCTGATATATGGAACTATGTTTCACAAAATATTGTTGAAGCAAGAAAACTACAAAGTATAGATACTTTCAATGCAAAGGTGTCAAGACTTGAATATTTTTTACCAAAGCAAGCCTTAGATAATGGATTAGTAGATTCACTTACTTTTAAAACAAATGTAGAGCAAATAATAGTTGATGAAGTAAAAAAACAATTTTCAATAAACTCACCTTCTGCAAAGGTAAACTTTGTAAAATATAACAAATATCGTAAGACAATTCCTACTATATTTAAAAAACAACAAAATAATATTGCAGTAATTTATGCATACGGAGATGTAAATCAAGGAAAGGGTAGTTCGCTCTCAATAGGTAGCGAAACTTTGATGCGAGCTATTGAAAAAGCAGCTAATGACAATAGTGTGAAAGCAATTGTGTTAAGAGTAAATTCACCGGGAGGCGATGCAATAGCCTCAGAGCTTATTACAAATGAAGTAATCAAAGCAAAAAAACTAAAACCTGTTATTGTATCAATGGGAGATGTTGCTGCATCGGCAGGATATGAGATGAGCTCGAATGCAGACTTAATTGTAGCCTCTCCAATCACTATTACAGGTTCAATAGGAGTGTTTGGAATAATGCCAAATATAGCACGCTCATTGAAAAACAATGTTGGATTAACTTTTGACACAGTAAAAACTAACGATAATGCTATTTTGTCTCTTACAACACCTCGTTCACAACAATCAAAGCTTATTTTGCAAATGAATGTTGAGAATTTCTATGATAATTTCATTACAAGAGTAGCCGAAGGTCGTAAGTTAGAAAAGACATACGTTGATTCAATTGCAAGAGGTAGAGTTTGGTCGGCATTAGATGCAAAAGAGTTAGGATTAGTTGATGAATTTGGAGGATTAAATAAAGCAATTTCTATTGCAGCTCAAAAAGCAGGTATAGAACAATATGGAATAGTTGCCTATCCTAAGCAAAAAGATATTTTAACTCAGTTATTAGAATCAATATCTGAAGAATCAGACTTTCAAGAGCTTGTAAAAGATAAAGATTTTTTTGAACAATTGAATAAAAAAATAGAGAAACTATCTCAAAATCAAGGAGTTCAAGCGCGTATTCCATATATCATCAATTTCTAATAAAAAACCTTAAAATTTTTTCTTTGATTTTTGATTTTTTTTCTTTGAAAAATTTAAAAAAATCAAAGAAAAAATTTAAAAAATCAAAGAAATATTTTTTGAAATCTAAGAAATAATTTAATCTCGTTTGATAATTGAAATTTTAATTGTATTTTTGCAAGATTATTTTAAAATTTAATATAAATTAACAAAATATAATAAGCGATGTCTAAAGCTATAAAAATTACTAAGGGCTTGGATCTCAAATTATATGGTGAGCCTACGCCTGAGGTTGTGGAAACATTTGTGAGCGAATATGCTCTCAAACCAAAGGACTTTATCGGCTTGACTCCTAAACTTTTGATTGAAGAAGGTGAAAGAGTAAAAGCTGGTACTCCTCTTTTTTATGCAAAAGGCAAAGAAAAAGTTTTGTTTACTTCTCCTGTAAGTGGGGTTGTTAAACAAGTGAAAAGAGGAGAGAAAAGAGTTATTGAAGAAGTAATTGTAAGTGCTGATGAAACAATTGAGTACTTAGATTTTGGAGTTTCAAGCATTAGTGAATTAAATGCTGAACAAATCAAAGAAAAAATGTTGATTTCTGGTGCTTGGACTTTACTTCGTCAAAGACCTTATTCAGTTGTGCCTAATCCTGACACAACTCCAAAATGTATAATTGTGTCTGGTTTCAGTTCAGCACCATTAGCACCTGATTATTCTATACTTTTGAAAGGTTTAGGTGCAGAATTACAAGTTGGTGTTGATGCTTTGAAAAAAATGACGGGTGTTACAATTCACGTAAATGTTCCTTCTCAAGATGTAAGAGCAGAAGAATTAACAAAATTGCAAAATGTTCAAATCAATACTTTTGAAGGAAAACACCCTTGTGGAAATGTTTCTGTTCAAATAGAGAAATTAGATCCTATAAACAAGTCTGAAAGAGTTTGGTACTTAGATGCACAAGATTTAGTTGTAATAGGACGATTATTTTTAGAAGGAAAATACAACACAGATCGTTTAGTTGCTTTAACAGGTCAAGAAGTTTCTCACCCACAATATTACAAAGTTAAGAGAGGTGCGAATATTTCTTCTTTGATTTACAACAATACAACTGCTGTTGAATTAAGAATAATAAGCGGAAACGTACTTTCTGGAACAAAAATTGAGAAAGATGGTTTCATCTCTGCTTATGATAATCAAGTTACTATAATTAAAGAAGGTAACGAAGCAGAATTTATGGGTTGGTTAGCTCCTGGAACTAAGAAATTTAGTTTTTCAAGAACATTCTTAGCAGGATTCTTAACAAATTGTTGCAACCGTAAATATGAAGTGAATACTAATCTTCACGGAGGAAGAAGACCTTTTGTTGTAACAGGAGAGTTTGAAAAAGTATTCCCAATGGATATTTATCCAATGCAACTAATAAAAGCTTGTATTATAGAAGATATAGACATGATGGAGCAATTAGGAATCTATGAAGTAGATCCTGAGGATTTTGCTCTATGTGAATTGATAGATTCTTCTAAGACAGATATTCAAGAAATAATAAGAAAAGGTTTAGACCTAATGAGAAAGGAGATGGGAGAATGAAATTTATAAAGAATACATTAGATAAAATGAGGCCAAACTTCGAAAAAGGAGGGAAACTTCACGCTTTCCATTCTTTGTTCGATGCTATTGACACTTTAATGTTTGTTCCCGCTACAACAACTACAAAAGGTTGTCATGTAAGAGATGCGGTAGATAACAAACGTACAATGATAACAGTTTTTATAGCCTTACTTCCAGCTTTATTGTTTGGTATGTACAACATAGGCTATCAACACTATTTATCAATAGGCGATATAGTAGCAGGGGATTATTGTGCTAACTTTTGGAATAATTTATGGTATGGATTTTTAAAAGTTCTTCCATTATTATTAGTTAGTTATATTGTTGGTTTGGGTATAGAAGTTATTTTTGCTCAAATAAGAGGACACGAAGTTAGTGAAGGATATTTCGTAACAGGACTTTTAATTCCTATGATTTGTCCTCCTGATGTTCCATTGTGGCAATTAGCATTAGCAGTTGCTTTTGCTGTTATCATTGGAAAGGAAGTATTTGGAGGAACAGGTTACAATTTCTTAAATCCTGCATTGGTAGCAAGAGCATTCCTTTTCTTTTCTTATCCTATTCAAATGTCTGGTGATACAGTTTGGATTGCTGAAAAAGCAGATGCTTATTCGGGAGCTACTCCTCTTGGAGAAATGATAGCAGGAGCAAATCTTCCTTCTACGTCTATTATGGATATGTTCATAGGATTTATGCCTGGTTGTGTTGGAGAAACATCTGTTATTGCAATTCTAATAGGAGCGTTAATACTATTAGTATCAGGAGTTGCATCTTGGAGAGTTATGTTATCAATATTTGCAGGTGGAGCTATAATGGGCTTGATATTTAATGCTGTTGGTGCTAATGATTACATGAATATGCCATTCTACTACCACTTCTTAATAGGTGGATTTATGTTTGGAGCAGTATTTATGGCAACAGACCCTGTTACAGCTGCTCATACTAACACAGGAAAATATATTTACGGATTCCTAATAGGTATTATGGCTGTTTTAATCAGAGTTGTAAACCCTGCTTATCCAGAAGGAATGATGCTTGCAATATTACTTATGAACGTGTTTGCTCCATTGATTGATTACTATGTAGTAGAAGCGAACATAAGAAAAAGAGCAAAGAGAGCAAAATTAGTTAATAACAAATAAAACCAAGAGAGATGGCAAATAAAGAGAGTAATTCATACATATTTATGTATTCAACCATTTTGGTTGTCGTTGCTGCTGCTGTCTTGGCTGTAGCAGCAGTTGGTTTACGTCCTTTTCAAAAGAAAAATCAAGAAATTGAAAAAATGCAACAACTTCTTACTGCTGTTGGAATAGAAAATGATGTAAAAAATGCTGAAGAATTGTATAAAAAATACTTTGTACAAGAATTGACTGTAAACAAAAAAGGAGAAGTTCTTTCTACATACGAAAATGAAACATTAAAAGGAGAAGTAAGACCTTTCAACGTTGAATTATCAAAAGAACTTGCAAAAGGAGAAGAAGCAATGCTTCCTATTTTTATCTGCAATCAAGAAGGTAAAACAGTATATGTAGTACCTGTTCATGGAAAAGGTTTGTATGATGCAATTTGGGGTAATGTAGCGATAGAAGAAGACTTAAACACAGTTCGTGGAGTGCTATTTGACCACAAAGGAGAAACTCCAGGTTTAGGAGCAGAGATAACAAATCCTGCATTCCCAGCACAATTCAAAGGTAAAAAAATATTTGAAAACGATGAAGTAAAATTAGCAGTTGTTAAAGGTAAAAAAACAGCAGAAAACTTCCAAGCAGATGCTGTAACAGGAGCTACAAATACTTCAAACGGAGTTTCAAACATGTTGAAAGATTGCTTATCAAATTACATAGAATATTTCAAAACACTAAAAACAAAGTAATATGGCAAATATGTTAAAACTTATAAAGAATCCTTTAAGTAAGGAAAATCCAATAGCAGTGCAAGTTTTAGGTATTTGCTCTGCTTTGGCGGTAACTACTCAATTAAAGCCTGCAGTTGTTATGGCATTATCTGTAACTGTTGTAGTAGTTCTTTCAAACGTAATAGTATCATTACTAAGAAATACAATTCCTTCTCGTATTCGTATTATAGTACAATTGGTGATAGTATCTCTAATGGTAATTCTTGTGGACCAATTCTTAAAAGCATTTGTTTATGATGTTAGTAAACAATTGAGTGTCTTTGTAGGATTGATTATTACTAACTGTATAGTAATGGGACGTTTAGAAGCATTTGCATTAGCAAATAAACCACTTCCATCACTTTTAGATGGTATAGGAAACGGATTAGGTTATGCAGTTATATTAATAATTGTTGGATTTTTCAGAGAACTATTAGGACAAGGTTCTTTGTGGGGATACAAAATAATACCTGAAAGTTTCTTTGAAGCGGGATATGTTAATAATGGTCTAATGACAATGCCTGCAATGGCCTTGATATTAGTAGGAATAATAATTTGGGTTCACAGAAGTCGTAACAAAGACTTATGCGAAAAGTAATTAACTCTTAAAACATAAAAATATGCAAGAAATAATAAACATATTCGTAAAGTCTATTTTCATAGATAATATGGTATTTGCATTCTTTTTAGGAATGTGTTCTTACCTTGCTGTTTCTAAAACAGTAAAAACATCTATGGGATTAGGTATTGCTGTGGCTTTTGTACTTGTAATCACAGTGCCTATCAACTACCTTATCAATGAATTTATTTTGAAGGAAGGAGCATTAGCTTGGTTAAGTCCATCTTTTGCTACTGTTGATTTAAGTTTTCTAAGCTTCATTTTATTCATTGCAGTTATTGCTGCAATAGTTCAATTAGTTGAAATGTTCATAGAAAAAGTTTCACCTTCACTTTATAGCCAATTAGGAATTTTCTTACCATTGATAGCAGTAAACTGTGCAATCATGGGAGCATCATTATTTATGCAACAAAGAGAATATGCTAATATAGGAGAAGTATTTTCTTTCTCACTTGGTAGCGGAATAGGTTGGTTACTTGCTATTGTTGGTTTAGCTGCAATAAGAGAGAGAATAAGATACGCACAAGTTCCTGCTCCATTAAAAGGATTAGGTATAACCTTTATTATAACAGGACTTATGGCTATTGCATTCATGAGTTTCATCGGTATTAAACTATAAAACAGTATAAGAGATGGGAAAAATAGTAATAATAAGTGTATTAGTTTTTTTAATCATTGTTCTTTTATTGGTATCTGTTTTGCTTTATGCAAGAAAAAAATTGGTACCATCAGGAGATGTTAAAATAAACATAAACAATAAAAAAGACATAGAAGTACAATCAGGCTCTTCTATTTTGGCAACACTTGCTAATGAAAAAATATTCTTACCTTCGGCTTGTGGAGGACAAGGAACTTGCGGAATGTGTAAATGTAAAGTTATAGAAGGAGGTGGAGAAATGCTACCAACTGAAAAGCCTCACTTTACAAGAAAACAACAACAAGAAAACTATCGTTTAGGTTGCCAAGTTAAAGTTAAAGAAAATATGAAAATAGAGATACCAGAAGAAATATTTGGTATCAAAAAATGGGAATGTGAAGTACTTAGCAATAATAACGTTGCAACTTTCATTAAGCAATTCGTTGTTAAATTACCAGAAGGAGAAACTCTTAATTTCAGAAGTGGAGGATATATTCAAATAGATGTACCTGCTTGTACTATCAACTATAAAGATATGGATATAGATCCTAAATATCATTCTGATTGGGATAAATTCAAAGTATGGGATTTAGTAATGAAAAATCCAGAACCATGTTTCCGTGCATACTCTATGGCTAATCACCCAGCAGAGAACAATATCATAATGTTGAATATACGTATTGCTACTCCACCTATTGATAGAGAAAAAGGCGGTTGGGCGAATGTAAATCCAGGTATATGTTCTTCATACATTTGGTCATTAAAACCAGGAGACAAAATAACAATTTCAGGACCATACGGAGAATTCTTCATTAAAGATACAGGTAAAGAATTGATGTTTATTGGAGGAGGAGTTGGAATGGCGCCGATGCGTTCACACATCTTCGATTTATTCAAAACACATCATACAACAAGAAAAGCAACATTCTGGTATGGAGCAAGAGCAATCAAAGACTTGTTCTATATGGACGAATATGAAGAAATCGCAAAGAACAATCCAAACTTTGAATATCACGTAGCCTTGTCTGCACCTGATGAAGGAGATAATTGGACAGGATATACAGGATTTATTCACGATGTTATCTACAACAATTATTTGAAAAACCACAAAGAACCAGAAGAAATAGAATACTATCTATGTGGACCACCACCAATGATTGCAGCAGTAATTAAAATGTTAGACTCTCTTGGAGTACCACCAGAAAACATTCTTTACGATAACTTTGGTAGTTAATAATAAAAATCAATAAACAAAACAAAAGGAGGAAGACTTTCTATAAAGACTTCCTCTTTTTTTTGTTTACTTTAAAGAGGTAATAGTATTACTTCAAAGAAGTAGAGGGATTACCTCTTTGAAGTAAAAAAAGAATTGCAGAAAAAAATCAACAAAACAAAACAAAAACAATAAAAAATCACTACATTTGCAATCTATGAAATTATTAAATTACATATTATTTTACGGGTTTCTTATTCCCTTATCGTTTTTACCGATGAGGTTTCTACATTTTTTAGCAGATATTGTTAAGTTTCTTCTTTACAATCTTATAGGCTATAGAAAAAAAGTGGTAATGGAGAATCTTTCTCGTTCATTTCCAGAAAAAACTCAAAAAGAATTAAAGGAAATTGCAGACAAGTTTTACTCACATCTTGCCGATTTGTTTTTGGAAGCAGTGAAAATGCTAACTATTTCGAGGAAAAACCTAATGAAACGATACAAATGCACTAATCCAGAACTAATATCTAAATACTATAAGCAAAACAAGAGCATTATTTTAGTCTCAGCCCACTATAATAATTGGGAATATATGGTAGCAAGTCTTGGAATGCAGTTTGATTTTCATGGAATAGGAGTAGGCAAAAGAATGAGCAATAAGGCCTTTGAAGAACTTATGCATAAAAAACGCACAAGATATGGTACAGAAGTCTGTTATGCAGACAATTCTCGCAAAGTTTTTGAACAATATCACAATACAAAAACTTGTGCATATATGCTTTTGAGCGATCAAAGTCCAAACGATAAAAACAAATGTTATTGGATAGATTTTCTTAATCAAAAGACAGCATTTATTTATGGTTGTGAATACTTTGCAAAAAAATATGACTATCCAGTATTTTTCTATAAAGTTAAGAAAGTAAAAAGGGGCTATTATGAGTTTGAAATAGAAGAAGTAGCCACGCAACCCCAAGAAATAGAATACGGATTCATAGTAGAAAAATCGGCAAACATATTAGAAAACTTGATAAAAGAAGCTCCTCAATATTGGTTGTGGAGTCATAGACGTTGGAAACTTAAATACGAACAAGCATAATTATGAATAATTTCACTCATCTTCATGTGCATACTCAATATTCTATATTAGACGGAGCATGTAACATAAATAAATTACTTGATAGAGTTAAAGAGTTAGGACAAACAGCAATAGCAATTACCGATCATGGCAATATGTTCGGTGTGTTGGAATTTCACAACGCTTGTAAAAAGAAAGGAGTAAAGCCAATCTTAGGTTGTGAAATGTATGTCTCACCTCAAAGTAGATTTATAAAAGATGGGAAAAATTTTAGTGGGCACCACCTTATCCTACTTGCTAAAAACGAAAAAGGTTATTTAAATCTAATAAAATTAGACTCGCTTGCCTTTGCCAAAGAAGCCAAATATCGAACATCAAGAATAGATAAAGAACTTTTATTTGAATATTCAGAAGGATTAATATGTTGTTCTGCATGTTTAGGAGGAGTATTGCCTAAATTAATAGAAGCAGGCGATATAGAAGGAGCAGAAAAGACAGCATTAGAATATAAAGAAGTTTTTAAAGATGATTATTATATAGAGCTACAAAACCATGGAATAGACCTACAACAACAAGTCAATAAAGAATTAATAAGAATTGCTAAAAAATTTGATATAAAAATAATAGCAACAAACGATGTGCACTATATAAATGAAGATGATTACGAAGCACATAAAATATTGATTTGTTTAAATACAGGAAAGACCTTAGAAGAATACGATAATAGTAAAATGTCTTATACGGGTAAAGAATTCTTAAAATCATTTGATCAAATGATAGAAGCATTTCCCGATATTCCAGAAGCTATTTATAACACGCAAGAAATAGTAGATAAGATAGAAGTCTTTGAATTAGAAAGAGGACCAATACTTCCAGTCTTTGACATACCATCTTCCTTTGGTAAGATAGAAGACTATTACGAAAAATTTCCATTAGAAGACATAGAATCTAAACTTTACAATGACTTTATAAACAATCCTAAGACAAAAGACGAAGACAAGCTACCAGAATTAAAGAAAGAAATAACAGACAAACTAATAAAAGAAAAAGGAGGCTACAAAAAAATAATTCGTACAAAATTTGATGCAGCCTATTTGCGACATCTTACCTTTGAAGGAGCGAAAAAGCGTTACGGAGACAACCTTGATGAAACTGTTTTAAAAAGAATAGAAAGCGAATTAGGCACAATAGAATGGATGGGCTTTCCTGGCTATTTTTTAATCGTACAAGATTTCATAAACTATTCAAGAGAAAACTTAGGAGTAATAGTTGGTCCAGGTAGAGGCTCAGCAGCCGGTAGCGTTGTTGCATATTGTCTTGGAATAACAGCAATAGAACCATTGAAATATGGATTACTATTTGAGCGATTCTTAAATCCTGACCGTATTTCCTTACCCGACATAGATGTAGACTTCGATGATCAAGGACGAGAAAAGACTTTGAAATATGTACAAGACAAATATGGCTCAGATCACGTAGCACAAATTACTACCTTTGGAACAATGGCGGCGAAAATGTCAATAAAAGACGTTGCACGCGTACTTAATTTACCTCTTGCCGAATCAAATAGATTAGCAGATTATGTTCCAAATAGACCAGGCATTAGTTTAGAACAAGCATTCAAGGAATCGCCAGAGTTGAAACAAGAATTAGAAAGCGGAAGTGAATTAGTAAAAAAAGTACTCTCGCTTGCTGTGAAATTAGAAGGCTCAATTCGTAGCACGGGTATTCATGCTTGTGGAGTAATCATAGGACCTGACGATATTTCCAATTATGTTCCAATTGCCGATAGTAAAGATTCCGACATGATGGCAACGCAATTTGAAGGAAAGCTAATAGAAAGTGTAGGAATGATTAAGATGGACTTTCTAGGGTTAAGCAACCTTTCAATAATAAAAGATGCCTGCGAAAACATATATAAAACCAAAGGAATAGTTGTAGAACCAGACAAAATACAATTAGACGATAAAAAGACTCTTGAACTATTTTCAAAAGGATTAACAGTAGGTACATTTCAATTTGAATCAGATGGAATGAGTGGACACCTACAAAATCTAAAACCAGATAGATTTGAAGACCTAATAGCAATGAATGCTTTGTATAGACCAGGACCTATGCAATACATTTCAAACTTTATAAATCGTAAACATGGCGTAGAAGAAATAGTGTATGAATTTCCAATAATGGAAAAATACCTTTCAGAAACATACGGCATAACTGTCTATCAAGAACAAGTGATGTTGCTTTCCCAAGCTTTGGCAAATTTCACTCCTGGAGAAGCAGACAAACTTAGAAAGGCTATGGGGAAAAAGCAAATCAAAGTAATGGAAGAGTTAGAAAAGAAATTCATTGTTGGTTGCGAGAAAAACGGTTTGGAATTAGAGAAAGTAAAGAAAATTTGGGAGGATTGGAAAAAATTTGCCGAATATGCTTTCAATAAATCCCACTCAACTTGTTACGCATACGTAGCCTTTCAAACAGCATATCTAAAAGCACATCACCCGGCTGAATATATGTCGAGTGTACTTACACATAACCTATCTGATATAAAGAAAATAACGAAATATATAGAAGAATGCCAAAATATAAACCTACAAGTATTAGGGCCAAACGTTAATGAATCTGACCTTAACTTTATGGTAAACAAAAAAGGCGAGATACTCTTTGGATTAGCCGCAATAAAGGGAGTAGGATTAGCCGCAGCAGAAGAAATAATTAGAGAAAGGAATGAAAATGGTCCTTATTCCTCAGCCTTTGACCTTGTAAAAAGAGTGAATCTTCGTATAATAAATCGCCGATGCTTAGAATCCCTAATAAAAGCAGGTGGATTTGATTGTTTTGAAGGCGTTCACCGAGCACAATACTTTGCTAATATTGACAATATCACTGTTTTAGAAAAAATGATAATGCTATCTAATAGATTAAAATCAGATAGTCTATCAGCACAAGTATCATTATTTGATGCAGAAGAAATAAAAGTAGATGAAGTATTTGAACTGCCGGAATGTGATGCTTGGACAAAAAGCGAAAGCCTTTCATTTGAAAAAGAAATGATAGGTTTTTACATTTCAGGACACCCCTTAGATGAGTACGAAGAAACAGTTAGAACATTTGTTGATACGAAAATAGAAAGTTTTAAAGACTTGACCTTGCTCAAAGACAAAGACATTTGCATAGCAGGCATAGTAGTAGGAGCAGAAAACAGGGTAGGTAAAAATGGAAATCCGTTCTCCTCTCTCACAATAGAAGATGAAACGGGAGCATATACTTTTAGATTCTTTGGAAATAATTATGTGAAATTTGGAAACTTTTGTAGAGAAGGTTTATATCTAATAATAAACGCATCTGTAAAAGAAAAAACTTGGCCAAAAGATGCAATTACAAAAGAATTAGATGTTTACGTAAAGGAAGTATCACTTCTAAACAACTATATGGAAGAAAATGCCAAAGAATTGGAGATGACTATAGACTACAACAACATAACAGAACTATTTGTCAAAGAATTAGAAACCCTTTGCAAGAAAAACAAAGGAAAAATCACACTCAAAATAAATATCGTTTCAGCAATGGACGATTTGAAACTAACAATGCTCTCAAAAAAATTCAAAGTAGCACCATCTTTCATAAAAGAAATAAGAAAATTTTCTTCAAAATACGGACTGCTTTATAAAGTCTTAAAAAGATGATGAGGTATTTGCCATTAGAAATAGTAAAGCAAAAAGCTATCTCTTTGGGATTCAATGATTGCGGAGCTGCAAAAGCTGAGCAATTCTGCTCATCGCATTTTGATAAATGGATAAAAAAAGGCTATAATGCCAATATGGATTATTTAAATAAATATCACTCTCAGCGATTCAATCCTTGTGAACTCTTAGAAGAAGCAAAAACAGTTTTTTCCTTTCTTATATCCTATAATACTGAAAATAAATTAGATGAGAGTAAATATAAAATAGCCTCATACGCACAAGGGCTTGATTATCACAAAGTAATAAAAAACAAA
>RHMF01001006.1_pt1 | contig 12742 bp, 10 predicted proteins | sample 5365151 | NCBI WGS metagenome assembly RHMF01 (sample SAMN10266501, study PRJNA497801) | feces metagenome | isolation source: feces | host: Bos taurus | place: China: Prairie of Fairy Mountain | collected 2017-08-14 | reverse complement strand
CTGGCCATTCTTCCGTGGATTGTACACCAATCCGGGTTTTTACGGGAATCGGCAGCGCAGCGCGGGAGAAGACCCGATCTAAAAACCGGTCTAATTCTTCCGGGTCTGACAGCATACCTGCACCTTTTCTCTTTGCGGTTACTGTACCGGATGGGCAGCCTGCATTCAAGTTGACTTCTGTATATCCCCGGTCAGCGCAAAGCTTTGCCATCCAGAGGAAATCCTCTGCAGATTTCGTCAGAATCTGGGGAATGGTGCAGACGGGATTTTCTTCTGCCGGGGGCAATTCCCGCGCTTCCTTACTCGTAAGACTGTGATGCATGGTGGGTGAGAAAAAAGGTGTGTAATACCGATCTAAACCGGGGAAAAACCTACAATGTATATCCCTGTAAATTTTATCTGTGAGACCCTCCATGGGCGCAAAGTAAAGCTTCATATTTACCTCATATGCCGTCGGCACGCCCCAAACGATTAGATTTCTGTAATAACGGGAAGGATCATGGGATTGCGCTTGGTGGTCTTAAACAGATAGCCGCTCAGATCGTTTTTGATGGCGGTCTTCACAGCGGTGTAATCCCGCACCCGCTTTCTGCCGCAACGCTCCAGTGCTTCCAAAGTGACACACCGAAGTTCTTCCATCAGGTCCTCCGATTCTTTCACATACACGAAGCCTCTGGTGATAATATCCGGGCCGGAGAGCAATCCGCCGTCCTGGGAACTGAGTGTCACGCAGACAACGATCATACCGTCCTGCGCCAGGTGCTTTCTGTCTCGTAGGACAACACTGCCCACATCGCCCACACCGGAGCCGTCCACAAAGACTTTGCCTGCAGGAACAGTGCCGGCGAGCTTGCAGTTTTTGGCAGTCAGCTCAAATACACTGCCTACTTCGCCAATCCGCACATTCTTTTCCGGCAGACCCAGCTGGGTAGCCAGTCTTCCGTGAAGCTGCAGATGGCGCTGCTCACCGTGAACGGGAATGAAGAACCGGGGCTTGCACAGAGCGTGTACGATCTTCAGCTCTTCCTGACACGCATGGCCGGAAACGTGAAGACCCTCGCTCTTTTCATACACTACATCTGCGCCCTTGCGGTAAAGCTCATTGATGATACGGGAAACGGCTTTTTCATTGCCGGGGATGGCAGATGCCGAAATAATAATCCGGTCTCCTGCCACAATATCGATATGCTTGTGAGAGGAGAACGCCATCCGGTACAGAGCAGACATATTTTCGCCCTGGGAGCCGGTGGAAACGATGACTACCTTGTTCTTGGGAAGACTCTTGGTAGCAGCCAGATCTACGATCGTGCCGGAAGGGACCTTGATATAGCCGAGCTCCTGTGCCACCTTCAGCATATTTTCCATGCTTCTGCCGGTGACAGCCACCTTTCTGCCATAGCGGTGTGCGGTTGCCAATACGGCTTGGATCCGGTGCATATTGGAAGCGAAAGTGGTAACAATAATTCTTTGGTCACAATTTTTAAATTGCCGGTCCAGCCCTTCAGCCACAACATTTTCGCTGGGGGTATAGCCGGAACGCTCCACATTGGTAGAATCGCACAGCAGGGCCAGCACACCTTGATTACCCAATTCGCCCAGGCGAGCAAGGTCCGTCATGCCGTCTTTTGCGGTGGGGTCTAACTTAAAGTCACCGGTCATAACCACAGTACCAACCGGTGTATGGACGGCAAAGGCAACTGCATCTGCGATGGAATGGTTTACATGGATAAATTCCACAGTGAAGCAGCCGGCTTTTACCACATCACCGGGGCGGTGGGTTACAAGCTTTACTTTATCGGCGATATGATGTTCTTCCAGTTTTAGTTTAGTGAGTCCATTTGTCATAGCGGTGCCGTGGATGGGGCAGTTTACCTGCTGCATGCAGTAGGGAATAGAACCAATATGGTCTTCATGACCGTGGGTGATAAACATACCGCGAAGTTTCTTCACATTTTGCACCAGATAAGTGAAATCCGGAATTACCAGGTCAACACCGTACATATCTTCATCGGGAAAGCCTACGCCGCAGTCCACAACGATCATATCCCGACCGTATTCCAAAACAGTGATATTCTTGCCAATCTCATCCAGACCGCCAAGAGGGATGATTTTTAATTTTTCAGCCAAAAAAATACTCCTCTCTGCCTAAAAACGCATAGAAAACCCGCAGGAGTCTGCTACCTTATTGGCCCTGTATCGCCATCGGGTAAACAAAACGCCTGCTTGATTATGTAATTTAAATTGGTACCGCCTCCGCTGGGCGGATACCCTCTGCCCATAGTATAACACGATGGCAGGAAAAAGTATACAATTATTTTTCTGCTTAATGTGACGAAATAACAGAAAAGAGCAAAAAGGTAGTTGCACCTTTGCATTTGATTTGTTATAATAAACAGAATAAAAGGCGAAGTAGCGAAAATCCCGTTTTTGGGTATGCTAATAGGAGAAAATTGTTTGCGCTGTACAGGAAAAATTGTAGGAGGCGATGGTTTTGAATAAAAAACTTAGATGGTTGCTGCAACCCCGATACACTGTCTTTTTTGTATTGATGTTTGGCTTCGCTGCAGCAGCAATAGCTATGGGCAATTATTTGCTTGCAGGTATCGAAATCGGTGTAACCGCAGTGTTTTTGGGTCTGGTGCTGGTCTTCAAGAGCCGCCGACGCAGAGAACTGCAGAATTACCTGAATCGCACATTGGATGAGACCGGGGGAAAAAATGCCCAGCCGCCTTTCCCCATGGTGGCCTTCCGTCTTGCAGATAACGGCGTTGTTTTTGCAAATGATGCCTTTACACAGATCAGCGGTTATAAGGATCCTGTGGATGAGAAGCAGATCACGGATATTTTGCCCGGCTTCTCCACCCAGTGGCTGTCTACCGGTAAGGCGGAGCATCCCTACGATGTAAAACTGCAGGGTCACCGTTACCGCGTTTATGGAACCACGCTCGTTGCAGAGGATTCGGAAGGTACCCGCTTAGGCGTTATTTACTTTACGGACTTGACCGAGCTGTACCAGGTTCGTGACGAGTATATCCGTTCCCGTCCCGTGGTGTCTATCATTCTGGTGGATAACTACGAGGAATTGACGAAGAACCTGACTGAAGGCGCCATTTCTATGATGAATGCCAAGATCAATGATGTTTTGACTGAGTGGACAGAGAGCTATCATGGCCTTTTACGCCGCCTGGAAAAGAATCGTTTTATCTTCGTATTCGAAAAGCGGGACCTGAAGCGTGCGATTGACGATAAGTTCTCCCTTTTGGAGGACATCCATGATATTACAAACCCCTCTGGCTTGGCCGCTTCCATTTCCTTTGGACTTGGCGTGGATGCAGAAACCTTTGAAGAAGGGTATGAGTTTGCTGCTTTGTCCATTGAAATGGCACTTAGCCGCGGCGGTGACCAGGCTGTTATTAAGGATCGGCTGAACTTCAGCTTCTACGGTGGCCGCACCAAGGAAGCCGATCACCGCAGTAAGGTTCGTTCCCGTGTAACGGCAAATTCTATTATGGAACTGATTGGCCAGAGCAGCAAGGTGTTCATTATGGGCCACAAAAATGCAGACCTGGACTCTGTTGGTGCCGCAATGGGTATTGCTTGCCTGTGCCGTAAGAAGCAAAAACCTTTCTATATCGTTATCGACATGGAAAATAACGCATCCGGCCGGCTTCTGGAAGAAATTTTGCAAGTTCCTGAGTACAAGGATGTGTTTATCTCCGGCCAGGAAGCCCTTTTGCTGTGTGATAACCGCAGCACCCTGGTGGTGGTTGACACCAACCGCCCCGATCAGGTGGAATGTTCCAATCTGTTGGAAGCGGTCACCAGTATTTGCGTAGTGGACCATCATCGCCGGGCTGCAGATTATATTAAGCCCGTTGTGGTAAACCTCCACGAGACCTATGCTTCTTCTACCGGCGAACTGGTAACGGAACTTTTGGAATATGCGGTAGAAAAGAAAGATGTTTTGCCCATTGAAGCCAAGAGCCTGATGGCAGGTATCTTCCTGGATACCAAGAGCTTTAATGTCCGCACCGGTGAGCGTACCTTTGAAGCGGCAGCTTACCTGCGGCAACTGGGTGCAGATACTGTGGAAGTAAAGAAACTTCTGCAAAACGACTTCCAGGATACCATGGCGAAGTATCAGATCATCAAGTCTGCCCGGCTTTACCGGCAGGAGATCGCCATTGCCGCTTTGAATACCGGTACTACCCGCGCACTTGCGGCTCAGGCAGCAGACGAGCTGCTGAACATTTCCGGTATTTCTGCATCCTTTGTTTTGTATCCCGATGAGGACCGGGTGTTCATTTCTGCCCGCTCTATCGGTGATGCCAATGTCCAGGTGATCTTGGAGCCCTTGGGCGGTGGCGGCAATACGGCAACTGCAGGCGCCCAGTTGGCTGGCTGTACAATTAAGGAAGCCCTGGAAGAACTGGTAAAATCCATCGATGCTTATTACGATGATAACGAAGAAACCGAAGAAATTGAGGAGTAAGACGTAGTTATGAAAGTTATTTTATTGCAGGATGTAAAGGGAAAAGGCAAGAAGGGCCAGCTGTTGGAAGTGTCTGATGGCTATGCCAGAAACTATATGCTTCCCAGAAAACTGGCAGTGGAGGCCACTGCAGATGCTTTGAATACAAAGAAGATGAATGATAAGGCAGAGGCTGAGCGGATCGCCCGGGAAAAAGCGGAGGCTTTGGATATTTCCAAGAAACTGCGGGAGATGGTGCTGGTCGTTACCGCCAAGGGCGGCGGCGCGGGCCGGCTGTTTGGCTCTGTTACAAACCAGGAAATTGCCGATGCATTGAAGGCAAAGTCCGGCATTACCTTGGACAAGCGGAAGATCGTTATTTCTGACCCCATCAAGACAGTGGGAACCTTTACCGTTACCTGCAAGTTGGGCTATGAAATCAGCGCACCTCTGACTGTTAAGATCGAGGAAGCGTAAATTTATTAATTACCGAAAGAAGGAGGAGACCCTATGGATGAAGAACTGCGCGCAAAAGTGCAGCCCCATTCTTTGGAGGCTGAACAAGCGGTACTGGGCTCCATACTGATTGATAGCCGCTGCGTCACCGATATTATTGGTATTTTGCAGCCGGATGATTTTTACCTGAAGCAAAATCAGGAGATCTATGCTACCATCTATACAATGTTCAATTTCTCCGAGACCATTGACCCGGTTACTGTACTGGAGAAAATGATCCAAACCGGTGTACATCACGATAATTCCCGGGATTATATTCTGCAGCTCATGCAGATTACACCCACTGCTGCCAACGCGGTGCGATATGCCAATATCGTAAAAGACAAGGCCCTCCTCCGGGGACTTGCAGATGCAGGCTCCAACATTGTGAAAACGGTTCAGGAGCAGGTTGGTACGCCCAGTGAGCTGCTGGAAAGCGCAGAGAGGATGATCTTTAACCTGCGCAAAGGGGAAACCGGAGACTCTTTGGAGCCTATCGGTGTAACACTGCACAAGGTTTTCGACCGGCTGAATGAACTGAGCCGATCCGACTCCGCCATTCCCGGCCTTTCTACGGGCTTGCGGGATCTGGACCGGACGATTAACGGCCTGAACCGGACGGACTTGACGCTGGTTGCAGCCCGTCCCGGTATGGGTAAAACAGCATTTGCATTGAACCTTGCTTTGAATGTTGCGAAAAAGAGCAAAAAGACCGTGGCAATTTTTTCTTTGGAAATGTCCAGAGAGCAGCTGGTTACCCGTTTGATGTCCATCGAAAGCTTTGTGGACGGCAATAAATTGCAAACCGGTAAGCTGACCAATGAGGAATGGAATAAATTGGGTATGGCGGCCCTGTCTTTAAGCCAAACGGATATTCGCGTGGATGATAATGCCACCCTTACTGTGGCGGATATGAATGCAAAATGCCGCCGTTTGGATAATTTGGGTCTGGTGGTTGTGGACTACCTGCAGCTGATGACCAGCGCCGGAAACGGCAAGAGCGGTGAAAACCGTGTGAACGTTGTCAGTGATATTTCCCGTTCTTTGAAGATCATGGCAAAGGAACTGAATGTTCCCGTTGTTTGCTTGAGCCAGCTGTCCCGTGGCCCTGAAGGCCGTCCTGATAAGCGGCCTATGCTTGCTGACCTTCGCGAATCCGGCGCTATCGAGCAGGATGCCGACGAGGTTATGTTCCTTTATAACGATTATTACTACAACAAGGAAACTCCCGATCAAGGTGTGATGGAGTGTATTGTAGCCAAGAATCGTCACGGCCAGTTGGGAACTGTTAAACTCCAATGGATTCCTCAGTATCAAACATTTACGGACTTGGAGTGGAAACATGGTGAATAAGATCTGCGCCTTTCTGAAGCGATATGAGATGGTGAAAGCGGGGGACTGCGTGATTTGCGCAGTGTCCGGCGGTGCTGACTCCATGGCGCTTCTTTGGGCAATGTATCTACTAAAGGACAAATTGCAGATCTCTCTTTCTGCTGCTCATTTTAACCATCATCTCCGTGGAGAGGAGTCCAACCGGGATGAAGCCTTTGTTGCGGATTTTTGCAAGGGTTACGGTATCCCCTTATATAAGGGAGAAGGGCAGATTGTAGTAGGGGAGAAGGGTCTGGAGGCTGCTGCCAGAGAAGCAAGATATGCCTTTTTGGAGAGCCTCCCCGGCAAAATTGCTACGGCCCATACTGCTGATGACAACACAGAAACCCTTTTGATGCACCTTGTCCGCGGAACTGGATTGAAGGGTCTTGGCGGCATTTCCCCAGTGCTGGGCAACCGAATCCGGCCTATGCTGACTGTGACCAGGGAAGAAGTTCTTGCATTTTTGGAAAGCTACCACATTTCTTATGTGGAAGACACTTCCAATGGAGAGGATGCATTCCTGCGCAATCGCCTGCGGCATCATGTGGTGCCCCTGCTGAAGCAGGAAAACCCCCGCCTTTCCGAAAGCCTGACAGAAATGGCATTGCAGCTGCGGGAAGATGAAGCACTGCTGACAACGCGGGTGGTAGACAAGCATTTGTCTGTATCTTCCTTGAAGCAGATGTCGTCCTCCGAGCGTGGCAGAGTTCTGGGTGCATTCCTGGAAAACTGCGGTGTTAAAGAACCTCAAAGAAGCCACATTCGCTTAGCAGAGGAACTTGCCTTTTCCGAGAATCCCTCTGCAAAGGGAAACTTTCCCGGTGGCGTTATATTGCAACGCAAATATGATCTGTTGGAAAAAGCCGATCAGCAAGCGGAAATGGAAGAGAAGATTTTATTGTGTCCCGGTCAGGTGGAATATCCCCAACTGGGTATTCGCATTGTAGCATTGCCTGCTACAGAACCGGTGCAAAAGGCAGATCGCTTTGTCATCTCTGCGGTGGAACAGATCCATATCCGCAGCCGTAAGGCCGGCGATAGGATGACCCTTGCCGGTGGAACAAAAAGCCTGAAAGAGATTTTCGTGGACCGCAAAATTCCCCAGGCAGAGCGATGCCGGATTCCTATTCTTGTTTGCAACGATCAGGTGTTGGGTGTTTGGGGCATTGGTGGGAATTTCCAATGCTTGACCGATACTCTCCCCGGTATTGAAATCAGGTTTGAAAAGATAGAAAGAACATAGGAGGCAGTTATGGAAAAGGATATTGCACAGGTACTCATTTCTGAAGAAGTGTTGCAGAAAAGAGTGAAAGAACTGGCGGCGCAGCTGAGCCACGACTATGCAGGAAAAGATCCTGTGTTTGTCGGTGTTATGAAGGGCGTTGTGCTGTTTTTTGCCGACACAGTCAAGCAGATTAACATCCCCTGCCAGATCGACTTTATGTGGATTTCCTCCTATGCCGGCACCAGTTCCACAGGCTCTATGGTGGTACGGCGGGATGTTTCCACCAACCTGAAAGGCCGCCATGTGGTAATCCTAGAAGATATTTTTGACACCGGCAGTTCTTTAGACTTTACCTACCGTTACCTGATGGAAAAAGAACCTGCGTCCTTGGAGATTTGCACGCTATTGGATAAACCCAGCCGCAGAAATCCTGCAGTGACTCTGAAGCCCAAGTATGTAGGCTTTGAAGTGCCGGATGCCTTTGTGGTTGGTTACGGACTGGACTATAATGAATACTACCGGAATTTACCCTATATTGGTGTGCTTCATCCGGAAGTGTACGAGAAATAAGGAGTATTGGCATTTTGAAAAAACGTAGCAAATTTAGTGTAATTATTTATCTTATCCTGATTGGCTTGCTGCTTGCCTGGGTTTTTGGTGTCTTTGATCCCAAGATGGATGACCTGAGCTATTCTGAAATCAAGTCGTATATCTACCAGGAAAAAGTGGATGCTTTCTATATTGAGGGCAATACCATTCAGCTGAAACTGAAAGAATCCGAAGGGGGCAAAGTCTTAACAGCCGCCATTGCAGACCCGGAGGGCTTCCTGAACCAGATGCAGCCGGAACTGGATAAGCAGGTGGAAGCCGGAACCCTGAAAAGCTATAATTATGTGGCTGAAAGAGGGCTTTCTCCCTATGATTTTATCCTGCCCATCATTTTGGCAGGCCTTGTGCTGATCGTAGTTTGGGTTATTTTCGCAGGTCGTGCGAATAATGCAAATCCCATGGCAAACTTTGGTAAGGCCCGCACCATCAATGGCGCGCCGGAAGGAAAGACTGTTACTTTCCAGGATGTAGCAGGCATGGATGAAGAAAAGCGGGAACTGCAGGAAGTGGTGGATTTCCTCCGGAATCCCGGAAAATTCACAAAGATCGGCGCGAAGATTCCTCACGGTATGCTGCTTTCCGGCCCTCCCGGTACCGGTAAGACCTTGCTTGCCCGGGCAGTGGCGGGAGAAGCAAAGGTTCGCTTCCTTTCCATTTCCGGCTCTGATTTTATGGAAATGTATGTGGGCGTCGGTGCCAGCCGTGTCCGTGACCTTTTTGAGCAGGCTAAGAGAATCGCTCCCGCCATTATCTTTATCGATGAGATCGACGCCGTGGGCCGTAAGAGAGGTTCCGGTATGGGTGGCGGTCACGATGAGAGAGAACAGACCTTGAACCAGTTGCTGGTGGAAATGGACGGTTTCAGCCGCAGTGAAGGTGTGATTGTCCTTGCAGCCACCAACCGCCCCGATATTTTGGATCCTGCCCTTCTTCGTCCCGGCCGTTTTGACCGTCAGGTCCATGTGGGCTTGCCGGATGTAAAGGGCCGTGAAGAAATCCTGAAGGTTCACTCCAAGGGCAAGTGTTTGGATGACTCCGTAAATCTGCACACAGTTGCGCTGGCAACCTCCGGCTTTACCGGTGCTGATTTGAGCAATCTTTTGAATGAGGCAGCTATTTTGGCAGCCCGGGAAGACCGTCCCGCTTTGAATATGGAAGATATGAACGAGGCTATGATGAAGATCATGGCTGGTCCGGAAAAGCGGAGCCGTGTGGCTCTGCAAAAGGATCTGTATATGACGGCTGTCCACGAAGCAGGCCATGCTGTAACAATGTACAGACTGCCTACCCATGATCCGGTTCATCAGATCTCCATCATTCCCCGGGGTAATGCTCTGGGCCTGACCTGGTCTATGCCGAAGGAAGATTCTACCCATATGACCCGGAACGAAATGTATGAGAAGATCGTAGGCCTTTTGGGTGGACGTGCAGCAGAAGAGTTGTTCCTGCAGGATATTTCTACCGGTGCATCTAACGATATTGACCGGGCTTCTAAGTTGGCCCGTGACATGGTAGGCCGCTACGGTATGTGTGAAGCCATTGGTACTATTTCCTATACCGGCGGTGATGAGCTGTTCATCGGCCGCGACTTTGAAAAGACCAAGAGCTACTCCGAAAAGGTGGCAGGTGTCATTGATGACGAAGTGAAGAAACTGATGGACAAGGCCTATGCACACTGCAAGACGATTTTGCAGCAGGACGAAGAAAAACTGCGCAGAGTCGTAGAATTCCTGATGGAAAAGGAAACTATGACCGGCCAGCAGTTTGCCGACTGCATGGAAGGCAAGGAAATCAAGGAAGACGACTCCAAGACCATCCTTTTCGACAGTTTCACAGAAGAATAATTGCAAAAGGGTGCTTGCCGATGGCAGGCACCCTTTTTGTAAAAAAGTTGTCGTTTTACCGGAAAGTGTACATAATGCACAAATTTGAGGCTTGTTTTTCGGCAGGGAAACAGGCCTCTTTTGGGAAATTACGCTCCTTTTTCACAATTTCTATGCTATAATAGTAGTGGCATCGATAAGATGCTAAGACGCCTGAAAAGGAGTACTTATGAATAACATTCTGTTTTTCCTTACACCGAAGGCAATGTGTGCCTTCGTTTATGATGACTATACCATTCGTCAGGCCTTGGAGAAAATGGAAAGTGCGGGTTACGCAGCCCTGCCAATTCTTTCCAAGCGTGGAGAATACCGGGGCACTTTAACAGAAGGTGACCTCTTGTGGGCGCTGAAGAATATGTGCTATATGGATATGCGGCAGGCAGAAGCCCGGAAGATTATGGAGATCACCCGCCGCAAGGATAACATCCCCGTTAGAGTTACCACCGGTATGCACGATCTTGTCCAGCGAGCCAACAGCCAGAACTTTGTGCCCGTGGTAGACGATAAAGACACGTTTATCGGTATCGTTACGAGAGGCGCCATTATTAAGTATTGCTACGAAAGCCTTTATCAAGAGGACTAAGTCAAGCAGCCATCCGGCAGCAGAAAGCCTATGCACATCTGTGGGACTTTTGTTCCACAGATGTTTTTTTACATAAGGAGATAATCTATGATTGGGATTCTTGCGAAATTGTTTATTAAGAACAATAAGAATATTAAAGAGCCAAAGGTCCGTCAAGCATATGGCATCCTTTGCGGTGCGGTGGGTGTTGCATTAAATTTCTTTCTCTTTGCTATAAAAATTCTTGCAGGCACAATAAGCGGATCCATTGCCGTTACAGCAGATGCATTTAACAATCTTTCCGATGCCGGTGCATCAATTGTCACGTTGGTCGGGTTTCGGTTGGCAAACCAAAAGCCGGATCCGGAGCATCCTTTCGGCCACGGCCGTATGGAATATGTGTCCGGCTTGGTTGTGGCGATGCTGATCCTTTTAATGGGCTTTGAGCTGGTTAAAAGCGCAGTGGAGCGCATATTGAATCCGCAGGATGTGTCGATTTCTTTGCTGACCTTGGTAATCCTGATTGTTTCTGTGTCCATAAAGGCCTATATGGCGATCTATCATTATCGCTACGGAAAGAAGATAGAATCAGCCGTCCTGAAAGCAACTGCCATGGATAGCATCAGCGATGCGGTCTCCACTTGTGTGGTGCTGATCTGTACGGTTATTTCTTACTTGTCCGGTGTAGTGCTGGATGGTTACTGTGGTCTTGCAGTAGGCGTTTTGGTATTCTGGGCAGGAATCCGTTCTGCAAAGGAGACCATTGATCCTCTTTTGGGCCAGGCGCCGGACCCATCCTTTGTTGAGAGCATAAAAGCAATTGTGTTGGCAGATCCGGATATTATTGGCATTCATGATTTGATTGTCCACAATTACGGTCCGGGGCGTGTGCTCATTTCTCTGCATGCTGAAGTGCCTTCTGACGGGGATATTTTGCTGTTGCACGATAAAATTGACCTGATTGAGCATCGGCTTCGGGATACTTTGCAGTGCAGTGCTGTGATTCATATGGACCCCGTTTGCGTGGGCGATGAGGAAACAGAACAAAATAAAGCACAGGTGGAAGGGTACCTGGCATCTATTGACGAAAGACTTACATTGCACGACTTTCGTATTGTGAAAGGGCCATCTCATACGAATCTGATTTTCGATGTAGTGGTACCGTTTCGTTTTCCTATGACAGATCGGCAGCTGGTGCAAGAGGTCACGAACATGATCCAAAAGGATAATCCCACCTTTTTTGCCGTGATTGAAGTTGACAAGCAATACCTATAACATTCTTCGGCTTTGGGAATACACCCCAAAGCCGGATTGTTTTACTTGAAATGCGAAAGGAAATTTGATATAATAGCAAAAATATGTCCCGGAGGTGGAATATGGACAGCGAGAAACTGAAAAACCAGCTGGGTAGTAATATCGCCGCCCATCGCAGACGCTTCGGCCTGACACAAGCGGCGCTGGCAGAAAAACTCAATTTTTCTGACAAGGCTGTATCCAAATGGGAACGGGGAGAGTCTATTCCGGATGTTGTGACCCTTGCACGTCTTTCCGAATTGTTTGATGTTCCTATGGACGTGCTGGTTCGCGATAAGGATGAATTGCCGAAAGATATCGGTTCTGTGGAACGAGTGATGGAGCGGGCCGTGGAAAAAACCTTGAAGCGGAAGGCGGATAAGAAGATCATCCAAAATCTTTCCTCCCTGCTGGTTTGGTTTGTGGCGCTGCTTCTCTACGTGGTGTTTGCTACATTGGATGTGCCGAAAGCTTGGCTGGGCTTTTTATACGCCTTTCCGGTTAACTGCATTGTTTTGATCAGCCTTCGCTCAGCCTGGCACGATTACCGGGCGAATATTTGGCTGACCAGTTTGCTCTGTTGGTCCTGTCTTTTGAGTGTTCACGGATCCTTGTGGGTTTTCACCGGGACAAACGCTTGGATGATTTACCTTTTGGGAATTCCCGGTCAAATTGCCATCCTTCTTTGGAGTAAATTGTTCCGCGTGCCGGGGGAAAAGAAAAATGGATAAAGTTGCGCTTCGTAAGCAAATACGTGAGAAAAAGCGGGCAATGACGCCTGAACAAATCAGCAAAGCCAGCGAGAACTTGGCACAACAACTTTTCGCAAC
>RHMF01001005.1_pt1 | contig 12746 bp, 10 predicted proteins | sample 5365151 | NCBI WGS metagenome assembly RHMF01 (sample SAMN10266501, study PRJNA497801) | feces metagenome | isolation source: feces | host: Bos taurus | place: China: Prairie of Fairy Mountain | collected 2017-08-14 | reverse complement strand
TACCGAGCAAGTGGAGCAGGGCAAGGGGCGTGTTGCCGTAGATGAGCAGCGTGGTATACTCCTTGCGCTCGACCTTGACGATGGTCCTGGTCTCTCACCCAGTGCTACCGACAACTTCTACTCCGAGGTGTTCAATCTGCCCGTCTGCATCAAGCATCCCGACGACGACGACCTTACCGATGCCTTGAAAGACTCTGTAAAACAGGTGTTTGCCGAGTTGGAGACGGCCATCAACAACAAGAGTTTCTCGCAGACCAATAAGCTGATGGACCTCCGCTCCTTCGTGCGCTTCCTCATCCTGCAAGAGTTGGTGCTCAATGTCGAACTGGTAGCTCCGCGCAGCGTCTTCATTCATAAAGATGTAGATGGCAAGTGGACGATGGGACCTCTCTGGGACTTCGATGCCGGCTACGACTTCGACTGGGCCACGATGACTACCGGGCACAATTACTTCTCCAATTATAAAGAGCTAGTCTTGGGTACCGATCCCTATCGCCACCGCGGTTGCTACGATGGTGGTATCTCTCCTTTCTTCACTCGCCTCTTCGGCAATCACGGCTTTGTCACTCTCTTCAAGGAGGAGTGGAATGCCATGAAAAGCGAAATCGTGGATCGTAACTGGGAGCAGATGGAATTCTATCTTGACGAACTGCATCGTGGCACCATCACTCGTGAGTTTACCCGTTGGCCCCTCCGTGGCAAGACCTATATGAATGATGTATATGCCATGCGCGACTGGCTCGTCAGACGCGTTAACTACCTTGACGGCATCATCAATGCCTATCCGCTTCCATAGCAGATTATTGGCTTGTTTGGCTTGTGTTATTGTACAATGTAGTCGTATAAGAATGTACGTTTTTACGTGATAGGATTTGTTTTTGCTATAGCGCTGGTGAAGTGTGATATTGTACAATTGTACAAAACGATTTTGTTTGCTAAATTGCTTTGAATAAAAACCTTATAATGTTGTATCGTTATTTAATAGTAAACTGTGTAAAACGGCGTTATGGCAAGGCCTGAAAAATATTGAAGCCATGTGTGGATGATGGGAAAAATAATAAAAGCGCCGTACTTTCGATACGACGCTTCTATTTTATATAGGTATATGGTTCTACTTGATTACACCTAATTCCTTGCCAACCTTGGTGAAGGCTGCAATGGCCTTGTCGAGGTCTTCGCGATTATGGGCGGCCGAGAGCTGTACACGTATACGTGCTTGACCCTTTGGAACTACGGGGTAGTAGAAGCCGGTGACGTAGATGCCCTCTTCAGCCATGCGGTTGGCGAAGTCTTGTGAGAGCTTGGCGTCGTAGAGCATCACGGCGCAGATGGCTGACTGTGTGGGCTTGATGTCGAAGCCGGCTGCCAACATCTTCTCGCGGAAGTATACCACGTTTTCCTGTTGCTTGGTGTGGAGGTCGTTGCTCTCTTTGAGCATCTTGAACACTTCAAGTGATGCGCCTACTACCGAGGGAGGAATAGAGTTTGAGAAAAGGTAGGGGCGTGAGCGTTGGCGCAAAAGGTCGATAATCTCCTTGCGGCCTGTGGTGAAACCACCTATGGCACCGCCGAATGCTTTGCCGAGTGTACCTGTGTGTATATCAATACGGCCGTAGCAGTTGAACTGTTCGCTTACACCATGACCTGTAGCGCCAACAACGCCAGCCGAGTGGCATTCATCGACCATTACGAGAGCGTCGTATTTCTCGGCGAGGTCACAAATCTTGTCCATCGGAGCGACGTTGCCGTCCATAGAGAACACACCGTCGGTTACGATGATACGGAAACGCTGTGCTTGAGCCTCTTGAAGGCAACGCTCGAGGTCTTCCATGTCGGCATTGGCATAACGGTAGCGTTTGGCTTTGCAGAGGCGTACACCGTCGATGATGGAGGCGTGGTTGAGGGCATCGGAGATGATGGCATCCTCTTCAGTGAGCAGGGGCTCAAACACACCGCCGTTGGCATCGAAGCAGGCGGCATAGAGGATGGTGTCTTCGGTGTGGAAATATTCGGCAATAGCCTTCTCCAATTCTTTATGAAGGTCCTGTGTGCCGCAGATAAAGCGTACTGATGACATACCGTAGCCGTGTGACTGCATTGCCTTGGTAGCAGCTTCGATGAGGCGGGGATTGTCTGACAGACCAAGATAGTTGTTGGCGCAGAAGTTCAGCACGTCACGTCCGTCGGCTAACTTAATGTTAGCACGTTGCGGGGTAGTGATGATTCGCTCGTTCTTGTAGAGACCGGCTTCCTTGATGCCGGCAAGCTCCTGTTGCAGGTGCTCTTTAATCTTTCCGTACATAGCTTTACTTGTTTTATAGTTTGGTGAAAATTGTTTCTTGTTCGTTGTGGGCAAATTTAGCTATTTCGTTTGATATGACATTGTCGAATGAGCTTTTTTTGTTGGATGTATTGTAAATGATGGGTATGTTTTTTCTGCTGAAACTTATTTTTCGGAAAATTGCTCAATGGCTTTTACTATATCCTGTTCGTTGTCTGATATTGAAAGGAGGAGGTTGCGGTACTTGCCTCGTTCGGAGAGTGATTGTAACATCGGGTATACGGGCATCTCCTCGGTCCAGTAGCGGGTGTCGAGGAATAGCATGGGACTGGCATATCCGAAGCTGAGGTAGTGGTTTTGCACAGCATCCTGAAAGATTTCCTGCATGGTGCCTGCACTGCCTGGGGTATAAATGATGCCGCCTTTTGCAATGGTGAGGATGCCGTCTTCGCGAATCGCATTCTCGAAGTACTTGGCGATGTGAGTGGCAAAGGGTGTTGCAGGCTCGTGTCCGTAGAGCCAAGTGGGTACGCCGAGGCTGCGGTATTGGGCTTGCGGGTAGCGGTTGCGTACTTGGAAAGCGGTGTCGAGCCACCGCGTGTCAGTATAGGCTGGGGCTTGCACAAGTATCTTCATCACTTCGTAAACATCGGCTTCCAACCGTCCTGCCATCCAGGCTCCAAGGTGTGTGGCCTCCATGGCTCCTGGTCCTCCTCCGCTCACCATCAGGTAGCCATGCTCTGTGAGCTGCTTGCTGATGAGTACGATCTTGAGGTAGGCCTTGTCGGTGCGTAGTAGTCCGTGCCCACCCATAATGCCTACGATATGCTTTTCGTCGTACTCGGTCAGCAGGTCGTGTAGCGAATTGCTGATAGAGTGATCGTGTAGCGTGCGGGCTAACGTCTCTTTGATGTCGGTTGTGGTTTTTCCCTTCTGTAAATAGTATTGATATACCGTGTTGTCGTAGCAATGCTTGTAGCTGTCGGGCACTCCTGTGATATATCCTTGGTAGAGTGTCTCGGCTGTGTATAGATGGTTGCGGAAGCAGTTGTAGGGCACATCAATATGGGAAAAAATGAAGCAGCTCCTGTCAATCTGTACACGCATTTGCTTGCTGAAGGTGCACCCCATAAATAGACAGTCGTAATAACGGCAGGTATTACTCTCTTCGGTGAATGCCGAAAAGTCCATGTCCTGGAAAACGTATCGCTCAATACGTTCGTTGTTGGCAAGCAGTTCTTGCAATTCTGCGGTGCTTTGTATTTCGTGGTATTGTCGGTGCATGAGTGTGTGGTGTGCGTGGCTACTCTTCTACTTTCAGTAGGGCTCCGGTATGTGGGTCTAAAGTGACTTTTATGTCTTTTTTCTTGCTGAAGAGCGATGAAGATAGGGTTTCGGTATTGCCGAATTGTGATAATGATAAGCACTCTTCGGCGAATATGGTGTTGTTGCTATATACCTTGATATCAGCTTTTCCTGGCAGATTGTATATCAGTCCGTCTTGTTTTGTGCTGTTTTTCTTGCCTTTGAGTTTTGTCTTTTTATCGTTGGCTTCTGCCTCAGGGGCAGGTGCTGGTACGGTATTCTTATTGGTGATATCAATATATATAGGTGCACCAGCCAGGTCGTCTTTATGTAGTAGGCCGAGCTTGCGGGAGAATCGTCCGAGGAGTGCTCGCTCTGTTTCGTTGTCAGGTATCACTTGATAAGTGTGGGTGGTGGTTTCGGTGATAGTGGTGCCAATGAATAGCTGCATAAGGGCCTGTTCCTGCTCTTCCATGCCTTTGAGAATGATTTTTAGCGCTTCGCCGTCTTTGGGCATATTGTCGTTTTGTCCACGTAGCAATAGATTTCTGCTTTCACGTATGTCATAAATCTCTTTTGCTACCAGTTCGGCCATCTTGGCCTTCGATGTCACCATGAGCATCTCTTCGGTCAGGTAGGTTCGAGGGTCTACAGGCTGTTGCTTGCTGCCTTGTAGAGTTGGGGCTTCACTGGCTATTGGGGTGAGGTCGGTGTTGATGCCCAACAGCACACCTGATTCGTTGAGGTGTACGAGGGGAGCCACGGAGTTGCTTGTAAACTGAATGTGAAAAAGCTTCTTCTCGTCGGGCACACCCATAGTTGTGAGTGTAGCGCTCTTTAATTCGTAATACTGATTCTCCTTATCGGCTACGTTATTGATGCGAAGGTATCTGTCGGCGTATTGAGATAGTTCGCCTGGAGTATAGACTTTCTTCTCTATCGTCAAACTCACGTTGATGATAGTTTTCGGAAGGTAATATGTGGCTCCTTCCGTTGACACTCCTGGCTGATAGGTGGTGATGGCTGTTTGTGCAAAGGAGGTCAAGGCTCCCAGTAGTGTAGCGATTAATATTGCGGTTCTTTTCATTTTTTTCTTCTATTTGTGCTTTGCGTAAATAATTGAGTAAAGGTAGTATATTTTTTTGAATTACTCTACTCTTTTGTCTTTTTTAATGACAATTCGTCGATAATCTTTATCAGCAATTGTTGTTCCCTTCTATGTGCTTTGTTTATTCAGCATCTCATACGCTTGAGGAAGTTTGTGGATTATATCGCTGGAAATCAAACTCGTCTCGCCAATTTCAGAGGCGGCAATGTCGCCTGAAAACCCATGGATAAATGTTCCCAATATGCAAGTTACGTAAGGTGTGTAATTTTGCGCAAGCAGAGCGGTCAATATACCAGTCAGTACATCGCCGCTACCAGCAGTTGCCATACCGGCATTTCCCGTTGTGTTGAATAGGATATGCTGGTTAGGGCATACTATGGCCGTATAAGCTCCTTTTACTATGATGTAGAGTTGGTATTTGCCTGCCAGCTTGCGGGCTATGTCTAACCGTTCGTTGAGGGCAAATTCCTTACCTGCAATTCGCTGTAACTCTCGATAGTGTGGAGTGATGATGCTGTTGGCAGGTACCATGTCGAGCAGTTCGGGATGGATGCCGATGAGGTTCAGCGCGTCGGCATCTATGACAAGTGGCCTAGTCTCTTTTTCAAGCAGTTCAGCGAATGCCTGTGCGCTCTCTTCTGCGATTCCTAAACCTGGACCTATGGCTATGGCATCGTACTTGGACGTGTTGGGCGTATGGCTGAAATGCGTGGACGAATCGTCTTCGCTGATGATGGCTTCGGGTACGGCACTCTGTATGATAGGGATGTTATATGTGGGGGTATGTACCGTGAGGAGGCCAACTCCAGAGCGTAGTGCTGCCCGGGCCGATAGGATGGCTGCGCCAGCCATGCCTCGCTTGCCTGCAATGAGCATAGCATGCCCAAATGTACCTTTGTGGCTGTTATATGGGCGTTGGTGAAGGTAGGGGACCACGTCATGTGCAGTGACGATGTGGCTCTGCTCCCAGTCAATGGGGCAACCGTAGGTGGCTTCTACCTTTTTGTGGTCGTTCTTGTTCATCTTCGGCTCCGTGTTATAGGTTGTAAAAGTAGTGCTTTTCGATGATATTTTATGCTGTCGTGAAAAAAAAATCCTTTTTCGTTATTGAATAAATGGATTTTGCTTAATTTTGTAGAAATTTCGCATAATATTTAAATATGAATACGGTAAAAATTAAAGACAAAGAATTTGCTGTTTCTATTCCTGAAGAAAAAATCTTGAAGGAGGTAGAGCGTCTAGCAGCACAGATTAGCCGCGACCTCGAAGGTAAGAATCCGCTTTTCTTGGGTATTCTCAATGGTAGTTTCATGTTTGCGGCCGACCTTTTCCGTCGCATTACTATCCCTGCCGAGATTTCGTTTGTCAAGTTGGCCTCGTATGAGGGAACAGCCTCTACGGGTGTCATCAAGGAGGTTATCGGTCTTTCCGAGAGCATCAGTGGACGCACCATCGTGGTGGTAGAAGACATTGTAGATACGGGCTGCACTATGCAAAAGTTGTTGGAAAACTTAGGTACTCGTTCTCCCGAGTCAATCCATGTGTGCACGCTGCTCCTCAAACCTGAAAAGTTGAAGGTAGACCTCGATGTCGAGTATGTGGCACTGGAGATTCCCAACGACTTTATAGTAGGATATGGCCTTGACTACGATGGCTATGGCCGCAACCTGAAAGATATTTACACGGTAGTGGAGTGAGATTGCAAAAATACAATATTATAAAAAAAGAAAGAACTATGCTGAATATCGTTATATTCGGAGCCCCTGGCTCAGGAAAGGGTACTTATAGTGCCCGTCTCGTTGATACATTCAAGTTGGATCACATTTCTACAGGTGATGTGCTTCGTGCTGAGATAAAAAATGGTACAGAATTGGGCAAGACAGCTCAGGGCTATATCGACAATGGACAACTCATCCCTGATGAGCTGATGATTGGCATCTTGGCCAGTGTGTATGATGGTTTTAAGGGTAGCAAGGGGGTTATTTTCGATGGTTTCCCTCGCACCATCGCTCAGGCCGAGGCTTTGAAGAAGATGCTTGAGGAGCGTGGCGAGAAGATTTCTGCGATGATCAACCTTGAGGTTAGTGAAGACATCCTTATGGCTCGTCTGTTGCGTCGTGCCACACTCGAAGGCCGCGCCGACGATAATGAGGAGACCATCAAGAAGCGCTTTGCCGTATACCACAATCAGACAGCCCCACTCATCGAGTGGTTCAAGGGTGAGGGTGTCTTCAAGGGCTTCACATACACCGATGAAATCGGTCTTGAGGGTATGGTGAAGAACATTACCGAGTATGTAAATACTATCGTGTAATAATAAAACTGATAATTAAGAATTAAAAACTTCCCTTCAACGTGTTTATCTGCGCGTGGGTGACTTTTAATTTTTAACTTTAATTCTTTGCTTTGTGGCTGAAACAAATTTTGTAGATTACGTAAAAATATATTGTCGTTCGGGCAAGGGAGGTCGTGGCAGCACTCACATGCGTCGTGTGAAGTACAATCCCAATGGTGGACCTGATGGGGGAAACGGTGGCCGTGGTGGACACATTATCCTTCGTGGCAACCGCAACTACTGGACGTTGCTCCATCTCCGCTACGACCGTCATGCCTTTGCTGGCAACGGAGGCAATGGCTCCAAGAACAAAAGTAGCGGCAAGGACGGCGAAGACAAGATAATAGAAGTTCCTTGTGGCACTGTGGTGTATAATGCCGAGACGGGTGCTTACCTGTGCGACATCACCGAACACGGGCAGGAGGTTATCCTGCTGCGTGGCGGTCGTGGAGGTTTGGGCAACTTCAACTTTGCCACTCCCACGCGTCAGGCTCCGCGCTTTGCACAGCCGGGAGAACCTATGCAGGAGCTCACGGTGATAATGGAACTGAAACTCCTTGCCGATGTCGGCCTCGTAGGCTTCCCCAATGCCGGTAAGTCAACCTTGCTGGCTGCCGTTTCGGCCGCGAAACCAAAGATTGCCAACTATCCGTTTACCACGTTGGAGCCTAATCTAGGTATCGTGTCATACCGCGACAACCGCTCTTTCGTGATGGCCGATATCCCTGGTATCATCGAAGGTGCCAGTGCGGGCAAGGGACTTGGTTTGCGTTTCCTCCGTCATATAGAGCGCAACTCTCTGCTGTTGTTTATGGTTCCGGGCGACACGGATGATATCCGCAAGGAGTATGACATCCTGCTCAACGAATTGGCTACTTTCAATCCTGATATGCTCGACAAGCAGCGTGTGCTGGCCATCACCAAGTGCGACCTGTTGGATGAGGAACTGGTAGAAATGTTGGAAGAGACATTGCCCGATGATGTTCCTCACGTGTTCATCTCTTCTGTCACCGGACTTGGTGTGTCGGTGTTGAAAGATATTTTATGGAACGAGCTTAACAAGGAGGATATTCATGCCGAACTCAGCAAGGATAGCCTTGTGCATCGTGCCAAGGATATGGGTAAGTTGCAGGACGAACTCCGTGCTATGGGACAAGACGATGACATCTCTGTCGAGTACGACGACATTGACGAGATGGATGATTTTGAATATGAGTTTGACGACGAATTTGAATTTGACACCGACGACGATGAATAGCGAAGACATTTTCACTAAGGGCATCATGTTCAAGAAAGTGGCCTCAGACCGCCCTAAAGAGGAGAAGGTCAAGACCAAGGCCAAGAAGAAAGCCTATATCACTGGTCAACATCACTCGGCATCGGCCAAAATGAAGGCCGAGATACGGCGCAAGCGTGCCAATAGGCATAAATGATGATTGTTGGAATTCTATTTTTTTGAAAAACATAAAGGATACGTATGAAAAAGTACATTCTTGATTTGACGGTTCGCGAGGCCCTGAACGTAGGCAGGCAGTTCGTATTGTTGCGCCTCACCTCTGAGAATCCGTTGCCCGAGATGCTTCCCGGACAATTTGTAGAGGTACGTGTAGATGAGACACCCAGTGTGTTGCTCCGTCGCCCCATCTCAATACATTATTATGATAAGAAAGCCAATGAACTGGGCCTGCTTGTACAGCTTGTAGGCAATGGCACCCGTTGGATGGCCACGTTGAAGGCTGGCGACGTGCTCAATGTCGTATTGCCTTTGGGCAATGGCTTCACCCTTCCTGCCGACAACACAGTGCGCCCGCTGCTGGTAGGCGGTGGAGTAGGAGTGGCCCCTCTGCTTTATCTTGGTATGAAGCTCAAGGAGATGGGTATCACCCCCACTTTCCTCCTCGGAAGCCGTACTGAAAACGAACTGATGCAGATTGCCGAGTTCGAGAAGGTGGGCCGTGTGTTCATCACCACCGAGAACGGTGCCGTAGGTGAGCAGGGCTATGTTACCCAGCACTCGGTACTTGCTCGTGAGCAGTTCGACCAGGTGTATACCTGTGGCCCCAAACCCATGATGGTGGCTGTAGCCCGCTGGGCCAAGGGTGCCGGCGTGGCGTGCGAGGTGTCGCTCGAGAACAAGATGGCCTGTGGTGTAGGTGCCTGCCTCTGCTGCGTGGAAGACACCAAGGAGGGCAATGTGTGTGTATGTAAGGAAGGTCCCGTATTTTCAATAGACAAGTTATCATGGCAGATTTAAGAACATCGATAGGCAAGCTCGAACTTGCCAACCCGGTGATGACAGCATCGGGCACATTTGGTTACGGCACCGAGTTTGCCGACTTTGTAGATCTCAATCGCCTTGGCGCTATCATTGTCAAGGGCACCACGCTGCACCATCGTGAGGGAAACCCCTATCCCCGTATGGCCGAGACTCCTGCCGGCATGCTCAATGCCGTAGGGTTGCAGAATAAGGGTGTCGACTACTTCTGCGAGCATATTTATCCTACCATCAAGGATTACAAGACCCATATGATTGTCAACGTCAGCGGTTCGGCCATTGAGGACTATGTGGCTACTGCCGAACGCATCAATGCATTGGAAGCTATCCCCGCTATTGAGCTCAATATCTCGTGCCCCAACGTCAAGCAGGGCGGTATGGCCTTTGGCGTTACCGCCAAGGGAGCCGAGGAGGTAGTGCGTGCCGTGCGTCAAGTGTATGACAAGACTCTCATCGTGAAGCTCTCGCCCAACGTGACCGACATCACCGAGATTGCCCGTGCTGCCGAGGCTGCCGGTGCCGACAGCGTGTCGCTCATCAATACCCTGCTGGGCATGGCCATCGACGCAGAGCGTCGCCGTCCCCTGCTCTCCACTGTTACAGGCGGTATGAGCGGTCCTGCCGTGAAACCCATCGCCTTGCGTATGGTATGGCAGGTGGCCAAGGCCGTGAAGATTCCCGTAGTGGGTCTTGGTGGCATCACCAATGGCACCGATGCCATTGAGTTCCTTTTGGCTGGTGCTTCGGCTATCGAGGTGGGTACGGCCAACTTTATCGACCCTGCAGTGACAGGTAAGATTATCGACGAGATCAATGCCTATCTTGACCGTCACGGCTTCGCTTCAGTGCGCGATATCATCGGTGCATTGGAGGTGTAGGTAAAGCGATACTCCATGAATGTATGCATCCACCGAATTCCTTGGAATCGGTGGATGTCTTTTTTTGTGTGCTCAGTTGCAAGGTCTACTCATAGCACTACGCTCACCTCCTCGCCGGTGTAGGTGAGGGTGTGTCCTGCAGCATCAGGGCTGAAAGGCTGTGCGTGGTGGGCATCTGTCAGCACTATGGCGATGGTGCGTGTGGTGGGCATTCCGCTGAAGGAGCCTTTCCGTGCCGCCAGGGTGAGTGTGCGGGTGGCATCGTCCCAGTGTATAGGTATCTGGCTATAGGCTCCCTGCTCATAGTTGTAGTTGGTGCCCTCGTCCTCGTATAGGGTGAAGGTGCCGTTGGCTCCGGCATAGACGTATAGTGTCAGCCGTTCGGGATGCCCTGCCTTGGTGGAGCTGATGGCTGGGCCTGTAGGGATGATGCTTCCTGCCTTCACGTAGAGCGGCATGCGCTCATAGGGGGCGGGCATCATCTTGCGCTCGTCGCCTGCGCTCACGTGGATGCCGCTATAGAAGTCATACCATCCGCCACGTGTAGCAGGGAAGGTCACCTCGCGCTCGCGAGCCTCGTATTCGGCGACGGGTGCTACCATCAGAGCGGGTCCGAAGAGGTATTGGTCGCCTATATCGTGAGTTTCGCGCTGAGATGCAAAGTCCATGATGAGCGGGCGCATGATGGTGTAGTCGTTATGCCAAGTCATCCCTGCCAAGGTGTATATGTAGGGCATGAGGTGGTAGCGCAGGCGCAGATAATAGGTGATGCTTTCATAGGCGGGATGCCCTTCGGGAGCGATGTACCATGGCTCACGGTAGGGATATTGTCCGTGAGAACGATATAGGGGGCAGAAGGCGCCGAACTGGTGCCAGCGTGTGTTGAGCTCGCGCCATTCACGCAGGTCGGCACTCTCGGTTGCCTGGCCCCTCTTTGCCTGTCGCAGATACTCCTTGAAGGCTTTCTCGTAACGGCGCTCCACGCAGAATCCACCGATGTCCATCGTCCAATAGGGGATACCGCATACGGCAAAGTTCAGGCCAGCCGAGATCTGCGCCTTCATGTCTTCCCAGCGGGTAGCGATGTCGCCGCTCCAGGTAGCCGTGGAGTAGCGTTGCAGGCCTGCAAAGCCCGAGCGCGTGAGCAGGAATACGCGGCGGTTGGGGTCGGCACCGCGCTGTCCTTCGTAGATGCCTTGCGCATTGACCAGCGCATAGGCGTTGAAGTATTGTGTCGAGGGGCCGAGTGCCGTGGGGCCGCATAGCGCCTTGCGGTAGTCGAGTGGGGTGCAGTCGCGCACGTTAGGCTCACTGGCATCCATCCACCAGGCATCTATGCCAAGCGGGTAGAGCGTGCGTTCCATCTGTTGCCAGAAGAGCTTGCGGGCACCTTCGCTATAGGCATCGTAGAATCCGTAGTGGTAGCCTTGGCCTATCCAGTCGCGCAGGCTATCGGTGACGGACTGACGATATATCCAGCCCCGTTCGTCGAACTGGCTGAAATGCTCGGTGCCGGTATAGAACTTGGGCCATACAGATATCATCATGCGTGCATCGAGCGCATGCACCGAGTCGACCATCATCTGTGGGGTGGGGAAGCGCTTCTCGTCAAACTCGTGGCTGCCCCATTCGGCCTCGCGCCAGTAGCTCCAGTCAAGCACAATATTGTCGATGGGCAGCTCCCTTTGGCGGAATTCGTTGAGCGTGCTCAGCAGTTCGTCTTGTGTCTTGTAGCGCTCGCGGCTCTGCCAGTAGCCCATTGCCCATTTCGGCATCACCTGTGCCTTGCCTGTGAGGGTGCGATAGCCGCTGATGATGCTGTCGGGGCTCTCCGATGCTATCACGTAGAAGTCCAGTTGCTGAGTCATCTCGCTCCACCAGCGGTGGTCGCCCTGCGTATTGTTGGTATCGGGTGCATAGGCTCTGAGAGCGCAGTACGACTCCCCTCCGTCGGGGTTCCATGAGATTTTTATTCTTGCCCGTTGGCCTGGTTGCAGCTGGTAGGTAAACTTGCGGGTATTGGGATTCCAGGCCGTGCGCCATACCTCGGGCACCACTATCGTGCCGTCAATCTCTACCTGCATGTATCCGGCATAGTAGAGCTGGAAGTCGATGTCGACGGGTGTGGTGCCGTTGCCTGCATACATCATCTCTCCTTCGTAGGTCACCTCGGATCCGTAGAGCGGGAATCCCTCGGGCAGGTTCTTGATGGTGGTGAGGTCGGCAAAGTAGAGCGAGTCTTCGCGGCGTACGATACGCTGCTTGCCATTGGCACTCACATAGGTGCCTGTGAGCGCTCCTTCTTGGCCGTTGGCATCATAGAGGGTAAACACCTGGTGCAGCTGTGCATAGTCGTCGGGGCGGCCCCATCGGCACAGCGAGTAGCTGTCGAGCAGCAGCCCATACCCTTTGGTGGAGAGGATGAAGGGTACCGACACCTTGGTGTTGTATTGGAATAGCTCCTCGTTTCTCCCTTTGTAGTTCCATTCATCGGCTTGGTGTTGCCCCAGCCCGTAGAAGGCTTCGTCTTGGGGCGACTCGAAATGCAGCCATGTGGAGTATCC
>RHMF01001430.1_pt1 | contig 12750 bp, 12 predicted proteins | sample 5365151 | NCBI WGS metagenome assembly RHMF01 (sample SAMN10266501, study PRJNA497801) | feces metagenome | isolation source: feces | host: Bos taurus | place: China: Prairie of Fairy Mountain | collected 2017-08-14 | reverse complement strand
AGCATTAGCTTGCTCGGCTTATCGTTCTTCTGCTTTAATGGCAAGAGATAGAGGTTCATTCCCTATCTATGATTCAAAATTAGAAGAAAAGAATCCATTCATACAACGTCTTAGAGAAGCAGATTCAGAATTATACAAAATGATGTTGGACTATGGTAGAAGAAATATAGCTCTTTTGACAATAGCACCAACAGGTAGTGTTAGTATTTGTACTCAAACCTCTTCTGGAATAGAGCCTGCATTCTTAGTTTCTTACAAACGTAGAAGAAAAGTAAATCCAAACGATAGCAGTGCAACAATTTCTTTCTATGATAAGGAAGGACAAGCATGGGAAGAATACAATGTGTTACACCATAAGTTTGCTTTGTGGGCAGAAATTAACGGATATGATGTTAAGTCTTTGGAAAAATTACCTGAGTCAGAGCTTCAAGAAATTATTTCTAAGTCTCCATACAACAATGCTACTGCAAACAACATCAATTGGGTGAACAAAGTAAAAATGCAAGGAGCAATACAAAAATGGGTTGACCACTCTATTTCTGTAACCGTTAATATTCCAAGAGAAACCACCGAAGAAATTGTAGCACAAATTTATCAAACTGCATGGGAATCGGGTTGTAAAGGAATGACTATTTACAGAGATGGTTCAAGAGACGGAGTTTTAGTTTCACACTCAACAAAAGACACAACATCTTTCACAGAAACAAAAGCGCCAAAAAGACCTAAGAAATTAGATGCAGAGATTATTCGTTTCCAAAACGACAAAGAAAAATGGATTGCAGTAGTTGGTTTATTTGAAGGAAGACCTTACGAAATATTCTCAGGAAAGGCAGAAAACTTTGCTTTACCTTCAACAATAGATAAAGGTTGGGTGATAAGAGTTAAAGAAGGTAGCATGCCAGCTCGTTACGATTTCCAATTCCTTGACCAAGATGGTTACAAGGTTACAATAGAAGGATTGTCGCGAATGTTCAAAAAAGAATATTGGAACTACGCTAAATTGATTTCGGGCATACTTCGCCACGGAATGCCAATACAAAACGTAATAGAATTGGTGTCTAAATTAACTCTTGACACAGATACAATCAACACTTGGAAGAATGGTATCGCTCGTGCATTGAAACGCTATGTAAAAGACGGCACAGTAGTAGAAGGAGAAAAGTGTCCACAATGTGGAGACGCCGTAATCTACACAGGAGGCTGTAAACAATGTGCATCATGCGGTTGGAGCAAATGTAGTTAAACAATAAATATCATCAAAAAAGGCGTAAGATGAAATGTAAAACATTGATTTTATTATTTTGTCTTACGCTTTTTTTATTGCCTTTGCGCTCTCAAACAATAGATGACTTACTACAAAGAAGAATAAAACAGATAGAAGACATTGAAATAAGCTCAGAGGCAAAGGAAGAATTGATAGAATTTCTCTATTCATTAAAAACCTCACCTCTAAACCTAAACAACGCAACACAAAGCGAATTACAACTTTTAGGATTAGACGATTTTCAAATCTTTTCTTTAAAACACTATATCTCCGAAACGGGAGAATTAAAAAGTATTCACGAATTATCGGTCATTAACGGCTTTACACCACAGCTAATAGAAGAAATCCTACCCTTTGTTTGTGTAAAACCGATGAGGTATCAACCCTCACTACGATTAGACTCCGTTTTCACAAAAGGAAGACACGAAATCCGCACACAATACAAACAAGTATTAGAAAAATCCAAAGGATATTTAAGAGAAGACAACAAAGGTTATCAAGGAATGCCGTTTTCCTCACAATTAAGATATAATTTTACATATTTTGACCGTTTAGAATTTTCCTTTGTTGCAGACAAAGATGCGGGAGAACCCTTTTTGATAGATTATTACTCCACTCAATTAACCCTACGCAATGTAGGAATTGTGCAACAACTTACAATAGGGGATTATCGTCTTAACTTTGGAGAAGGATTAGCAATAGGACAAGGATTTTCCCTTTCCTACCTAAACAATGATGCAATATTAAAGAATAGAAACTTTGGAATAAAGCCACATCGTTCAAGCACAGAATACGGATACAACAGAGGAATAGCCACAAACCTAAAAATAGGAAATACGGACCTTTTCTTATTTGGAAGTATTGATAAAATAGACTATTCGGGTAGTATTCTCACAACAGGATTGCATAGAACAGAGTCTGAAATCACAAAAAAAGATTCCAATCTTGCAAGAATGTTTGGCTCACACCTTAATTACGAATATAAAGGCCTGCAATTAGGAACAACCTTTCTTTATTACGATTATAGAGACTCAATAAAACACAACTCTTCTCAATATCAACAATATTATTTCTCAGGCATACAAAACTCCATTCTTTCAGCAAATGCCTCATATCTTTACAAACGCCTAAGACTTTTCACAGAAGCCTCAATGAGTCAAAACAAAGCAAAAGCCTTTCTTTGTGGCTTACAATTCAATCTTGCATATAAAACACTACTTTCCTTTTCGCTAAGAAATTATGAAAAAGATTATCAAAATTTTTATGCAAATAGCATAGGCGTTCAATCAAGAGTGGCTAACGAACAAGGCTTTAACATAAATTTTTCGCATAGAGTAACTCCAAAACTAAACTATTACATAGCAACTGACTTTTTCCGTTTCCCATTTCAAACATACATAAGTCAAGAAGGTGCAATGGGAATGAAAATCAGAGGAGAGGTCAATTACAATCCAAGCGATAAAACACATCTACGCCTAACTTATAAGTTCAACAATAGGCAAGAAGATGTAGATTTGGAAAATGAAACAATATTGCATTACAATATCTTACAACAACTTCAATTTTATTTACAAACCCAATTAACTCCAAGTTTTTCTTTTTATTCTCGTATGGGATATTCTCATACTCACAACTTTGAATCAAATAAAGAAAACGGATATTACTTGCTTGCAGAGGGAATTTATAAATCAACTAAACTGCCTTTGCAATTCAATTTGCGATACGCTTATTTTGATACAAAAAACTATGATAATTCTTTTTCGGTTTATGAATATAATTTACCACTAAACTATTCTGTTGTTTCGCTTTACGACAAAGGACATAGAATGTATTTATATTCCAAGATTAACTTAACAAAGAAGATTGATTTTTCTTTAAGATATGCCCTTACTCTTTATAGCGAAAAAGAGGAAATCTCCTCTGGAAACGATTTAATTCCACATTCTCACAAGCAAGAAGTAGGCTTTCAATTTCACGTAAAACTACCTTAAAATTTCTCTTTGCTTTAGTAAATTTTTTCTTTGAAATATTTTTCTAAAGCAAAGAAAAAAAAGGAAAAGTCTTTGAAAAAACTTTTCCCTTTTTTAGTACATCTGGCCGGAATCGAACCGGCACGGGTGTTACCCCACTAGATTTTGAGTCTAGCGCGTCTACCAGTTCCGCCACAGATGCGTTTGCGACTCATTTGCGGTTGCAAAAGTACTACTTTTTTTGAAAACGACAAATATTTTACGATTTTTTTTTAAGTTTAAGAAAATCTGTGTAACTTTGCACACTCAAAATTTGATTTGCATTTAGATAAATAAAACGTCATGTCAGAAAATAATCAAAAAGACACAACTGCTCTTTTTACAGGTAGAGCAACGGCTTATTTAGCCAAGAAAATATCAGAGGTTTATCAAAAACCATTGGGAAATTCCATAGTATTGCAATATGCAGACGGAGAATTTCAACCTTCTTTTGAACAAAACATCAGAGGTTGCGATGTGTTTATCATACAATCAACCTTTGCACCTTGTGATAATATAATGGAATTGTTGATGCTTGCAGATGCTGCAAAAAGAGCCTCAGCAAAAAGAATAATAGCCGTTATTCCGTATTTTGGATTTGCTCGTCAAGATAGAAAAGACAAACCAAGAGTTCCAATTGCAGCAAAACTTATGGCAGAATTGTTGCAAACAGCAGGTGTAAACAGAGTTATTACAATAGATTTGCATGCAGATCAAATACAAGGTTTCTTTGATATTCCAGTGGATCACCTTTTGGCTTCTTCAATATTTATTCCTTATTTAAGAGGTCAAGATGTTGCAACAGAAGATTTGTTGTTTGCTTCTCCTGATGTTGGAGGAACAAAACGCGCAAGTCAGTATGCAAAAACATTAGGTACAGGTTTTGTGATGTGTTACAAACAAAGAAATAAACCTAATGAAATAGGCACAATGCAATTGATTGGAGATGTGAAAGGTAAACACGTTATTTTGGTAGATGATATAATTGATACAGGAAATACTCTATGTAAAGCAGCTGAACTTATAAACGAATGTGGTGCAGCAAGCGTAAGAGCAATGATTACTCACCCTGTACTTAGTGGAGATGCAATAGAAAAAATAGAAAAATCTTGTATGACAGAGTTGATAGTAACAGATACTATTCCTTTGAAACGTCAAAGTGATAAGATTAAGGTACTTTCAACTGCTTCTATCTTTGCTGAGGCAATCAGAAGAGTAGAAAATTATGAGTCTATCGCAGATTTTTATGAAATAGCAGTTAAACAAAAAGGTGTTGTAGAAAGATTCTAACACCAAATAATTAATAATAAATAAAAAAATAAAAGAAATGAAAACAGTATCTATGAGTGGTTCTCTAAGAGAGAACGTAGGGAAAAAAGATGCTAAGGCTTTACGTAAACAAGGTTTAGTTCCTTGTGTTGTTTATGGTGGACAAGGTGAACAAATACGTTTTACTGTTCCTCAAATGGCATTTAAACCATTGTTGTTCACTCCTGACACAAACTATGTTGAATTAGAAATTGCTGGTAACAAATGTATGGCAATTTTACAAGAAATCCAATATCACCCTGTAACTGATGAGGTGTTACACGCTGATTTCTTGCAAATTTTTGATGACAAACCAATTTCAATTTCAATACCTGTTAAAACTGTTGGTACAGCTCCAGGGGTTTTACAAGGGGGAAAACTTATGCTTAAAATACGTAAGTTAAGAGTTAAAGGTTTACCAAATGATATACCTCAATATGCAGAAGTTTCTATCTCTGGATTAGAAATTGCACAAGGTGTTAAGGTTGAACAAATCAACATAGATAAAGTTGAATTGTTAGACGTTAAATCAAGTGTTGTAGTTTGGGTTAAACCTACTCGTGCTTCAGCAGGTAGATAATAAATTTCTAAAATTTGATTATAAACAAGGCTGTACTTTTGTACAGCCTTTGATTTTTTTGTTATGAAATATTTGATAATAGGTTTAGGTAATCCAGGTTCAGAATATGAAGATACTCGTCATAATATCGGGTATATGGCTTTGGATAGAATGGTTAAGAATTTGAATATTGATGCTAAATCCAATACTTATAAGTTCTCTATTGAACGTCATGCTTTTGTGGCAGAGGTAAAGGTGAAAGGAAGGACTATTATTTTGGTTAAGCCTACTACGTATATGAATCTTAGCGGCAAAGCTGTGAAATATTGGATGGACAAGGAGAAAATACCTGTTGAGAATGTTTTGGTGATTGTTGATGATTTGGCTTTGGATTTGGGAACAATACGCCTAAGAATGGGTGGCGGAGATGGTGGCCACAATGGTTTAAAGGATATTATTGCTTGCTTAGGTCATAATAAGTTTAATAGACTTCGTTTTGGTATAGGAAGCAATTTCGCAAGGGGAAGACAGGTTGATTTTGTTCTTGGTAAGATAGAGGGCGATGATATGGCGATTGTAGATCCTAAGTTGGATATGTGTTGCGATATAATTAAGTCTTTTGCTACTATCGGAATGGATAGGACAATGAATATGTATAACGGAAAATAGTTTGTTTACTATTCTGTAATTCTTTTGTGTTTTACGTATTCTCTTAGTTTGATGTATTTTGCAAATGTTATGTAAGCAGACATTTTGCATACTTGATAGCCTGCATATCCGTCTAAAAATCCTCTTTTTATTATAAAATCTCTGAAAAATCTCCATTTTGGTCGAAACCAAATATCGAAAATAGAGGATTTCTTACCACGATTAAAGGCTTCTTTTGCTGTTAAGGAAGAGTATTTATTGATTCTTTCTATGTGAGAGGTACTTGATTTGTAAGAATAATGCAGTAAGTCTCCTTTTAAGGTTATTATTTGGGTGTTTTCTGGCAAAAATAAGGTTTCGTGAACGAGTTCTCCTTGCCATTTTACACTTCGTTTATCAAATATTCTGATTTTTTTATCGGGATACCAACCGCAGTGTTTTATCCAACTACCACAATAGTTTGTTAGTCGAGAAACTTCATATACTTTAAAGGAATCTTCTTCTAATTTTTTGATTTCTTTTATGCTTTCTTTGAGTTCTTTGGATAATAACTCGTCTGCATCTATGGAAAGTATGGTATTATATGAGGTTAGTGAATTGGCATAATTTTTTTGTTCAATATAGCCAAGCCATTTTTGAGAATAGGTCTTTACTTTTGGGTATTGTTTAGCGATTTCAACAGTTTTGTCTGTCGAAAGGGAATCTACAATTATTATTTCTTCGCAAACCTCTTCTATTGATTCAATACAAGAGGCGATGTTATCTTCTTCGTTGAAGGTAATAATGACTGCGGAGATTTGCATATAGAATTATAATATCTTTTCTACGTCTTTGAATACAAATTCCTTTATTGCAGCTTGCAAAGTCCTTACATCTATTATGCTAATCTTCTTTTTAGGGAAAGCTTTGTCCATTGCCATATCAACTCTGTGAGCAAATCCATCGGGTTTGTTGCCTTTGAATTTTACGTATATGGTAATGTTTTTTGGTCTTTTTTCTTGTGCTGAAACAAATGCGTTATGTGCCCAAGCTTCCTTTATTTCAAATTCCTCTAATGCTGAAAGAATATTTTTAATTAAGTTTTTTCTGCTTCTTTTAGCCCACCAACCTGGTTTACGTGGTTTTTCTTTTAAGCCTTTTGCTAATTGTTTGTTAGCTTTCTTGTCTATCATAGAGCGAGGTTTTAAAACTTGATTTTAAATCTTAACTAAACCAGCAAATCCCATAAATGCCATAGCTAAAATACCTGCCGTGATTAAGGCAATAGGGATTCCTTTAACTCCTTTTGGCACTTCAACAAGTTCTAAATGTTCTCTTAGTCCTGCGAATATAACCATCGCTAAGGTAAATCCTAATGATATTCCTATAGAGTAGGTAATTCCTTCTAAAAGGTTATATCCTTTTTGAACAACCAAAATAGATATTCCTAATACTGCACAGTTTGTTGTGATAAGAGGTAGGAATACTCCTAAGGCTTGGTATAATGATGGACTAATCTTTTTTAAGATGATTTCAACCATTTGCACTAGTGCGGCAATCACTAAGATAAATACAATGGTTTGTAAAAATTCTATTTGAAGTGGCACAAGTATAAATTCTTGTAGCAAGTAGGTTACAATGGTTGAAAGAGCCATTACAAATACTACCGCAGCTCCCATTCCTGCTGCTGTACTTACTTTTGTTGAAACGCCCAAAAATGGACAAATTCCAAGGAATTGAGATAGTATTACGTTGTTTACGAATACTGCAAAGATGATAATATATACGTATTCCATAGTTTATTTTTTTATATTTTTTGCAAAACTAATGTTTTTTATTTAATTGCAGAAATAAAAAGCAAATTTTTTATATAATATTTTTAAAATTTAGTAAAAAACTCTTGTTTTTAAATTTTGTTTTACCTTTGTAAAAATAAAATATTCGACATGGATTTTTTTTATAGGGAGATGGCCTCTGATAATAGGCGTAATAAAACTATTTTAATTGCTCATGGTTGGCTCGGCATGGGAGAGCATTGGCTGAAAATAGGAGAGTTTTTGGCGGATTGTGGTTTTCATGTTTTAATTCCTGATTTGCCAAATCACGGAAAAAGTTTTCATACTGAGGATTTTTCATACGAGGAAATTGCTCTTTTTCTTCACGATTTTGTTGAACGAAAAAAAATATCTGATAAACCAATTTTGATTGGTCATTCAATGGGAGGGAAGTTGATAATGAAGATGGCGGATTTGTTTCCAAATGATTATGAAAAATTAGTCGTGATTGATATTTTGCCGATAGATTATCCTTTTTTGTTGAATAAAGGTGGTGTGGCAGATGTGTTGCTAAGTATAGATATTTCTAAGTTTGCAACTCGTGGGGAATTGCTTGGTTATCTAAAATCACATATTTCTGATAAAGGGTGGTTGGCTTTGATAATGCAAAACGTACAAACTAATATTATTTCTAAAGCGGAGAATAAAATTCAACTCTCGTGGAAATCCAATGCTCCTATGTTGGCAAAGAAAATGACTGAAGTGGCGGGTAGAATAGAGATTAATAACATCGAAACGCCTACTCTTCTTATTCGTGGCGATAGTTCGGAGTTTACAAAAGAGGAAGATTTGTATGTGTTTGGACAGATGTTTACAAATTCAAAAATAGTAACTATAAATTCTTGTGGCCATTGGGTTATGGTAGATAAAACAATTTTGTTTTTAAAACAACTTTTATCATATATTGACGTTAATTAGGTAAAAAAAAGAATTTTACGTATTTTTGCACCCATTAAACAGAATATTATGCAGATTCAAGTTGAACTTATTTTATTAGTCTTATCTTTTTTGTTTTTTTTAAGCGTTTTTGCTGGTAAGGCGAGTTCTAAATTCGGAGTTCCTTCCTTGCTCTTGTTTTTGGGTGTGGGAATGTTAGCGGGTAGCGATGGTTTAGGCGTAGAGTTTGATGATATATACATGGCTCAGGCTATAGGTACTGTTGCTTTGTGTATTATTCTTTTCTCTGGGGGTATGGATACAAAGTTCAACGAAATAAAACCTGTTCTTCTTCAAGGAATAGTGCTTTCTACATTTGGAGTTTTAATCACTGCCTTGATTATGGGCGTGCTGGTTTGGTTTGTTTTAGGAAAAACGAATGCTAGTGCAGGGGTTGGATTTATTAGTTCTTTGCTTTTAGCCTCTATTATGTCTTCAACTGATTCTGCTTCGGTGTTTTCTATTTTGCGTTCCAAGGGATTGAATCTCAAACAAAATCTTCGTCCAATGCTTGAATTGGAAAGTGGTAGTAATGACCCTATGGCTTATCTTTTAGTTATAACTCTTGTGGATATTCTTATGGTTGGAGAGGTTTCAAGCGTATGGTCTATTGTTGGGAAGTTGATTATGCAGATTGCAATAGGTATGGGCTTGGGTTATAGCCTTGGAAAATTTGCAATCTTTGTGATTAACCGTATCAGAATAGGAAATGATTCTCTTTATCCTATATTAGTCTTGACTTTTTGTATATTTATTTTTTCTGCAACTTACTTTTTGCAGGGTAATGGTTATTTAGCGGTTTATATTGCAGGTTTGGTAATAGGTAATTCTAAGTTTGTGCATAAACGTTCTTCTATTAAATTTTTTGATGGTTTAGCTTGGCTTTTCCAACTCATTATGTTCTTGATGTTAGGACTCTTGGTTAATCCTCACGAGCTGTTACCTGTGATAGTGCCAGCGTTGATAATTAGTTTGTTGATGATATTTATTGCACGCCCTCTAACAGTTTATTTGTGTTTGTTGCCATTTAGAAAAATGACTTTTAAGGCTAAAACATATATTTCTTGGGTTGGTTTGCGTGGTGCAGTACCTATTATTTTTGCGATAATGCCATTGGCAGCAGATTTGCCAAATGCACGTTTGATATTTAACATTGTATTTTTCTGTACTTTGATTTCTCTTTTATTGCAAGGAACATCGTTGCCTATTGTGGCACGTTGGTTGAAGTTAGCAGATAAATCTCCAAACGTTTCTAAACTTCGTGATTTTGATATAGATGTTTCAAATGATATTAAAACGGTTTTGGCAGAGGTTGAATTGAATGAAAATACTTTTGAGATAGGAAATCGTTTGATGGATATAAAATTGCCAGATAATTCTTTGGCTGTTATGGTCAAACGTGAAGAAAAATATTTTGTTCCAACAGGAAAAACAGAATTGAATGCAAAAGATAAACTTCTTATAATGACTGATGATTATGATTCTTTGGAAGAGGTTTATAAAAAATTGAAAGTAGAAAATAAAAACTAAATATAATAAGAAATATGAAAATACTAGTACTAAATTGTGGAAGTAGTTCTATCAAATATCAATTGATAGATATGGATAACAATGCCAATCTTTTGGCAAAAGGATTATTAGAAAGAATAGGTTTGGAAATGGGAGAATTTACTCACAAACCTGTTGGAAAGGATAAATACTATGTGCAACAACCAATACCAGATCATAAAGCAGGTATTAAGATGGTGTTAGACGCTTTGGTAGATGAAAAAATAGGAGTGATAGCTTCATTGACAGAAATCAATGCTTGTGGACATAGAGTAGCACACGGAGGAGAGATATTTAAAGAATCAGTTTTAGTAGGCGAAAAAGAAAAGGAACAAATCAGAGCTTTATTTGCCTTAGCTCCACTTCACAACCCTGCAAACCTTCAAGGAATAGAAGCAATGGAAGCAATATTACCAAATGTTCCTCAAGTAGCAGTATTTGATACATCTTTCCATCAATCAATGCCAGCAGAGGCTTATCTATATGCAATTCCATACGAATATTACCAAACAGACAAAGTACGTCGTTATGGATTCCACGGAACTTCTCATAGATTTGTTGCTCCAAAAGCAGCAAAAATGGCAGGATTGGATATAAACAATTCAAAAATCATTTCTTGTCACTTAGGATCAGGTGCTTCAATTTGTGCAGTTAAAAACGGACAATCAGTAGATACATCTATGGGATTCACACCTGTTGAAGGGTTAATATTATGGGTTCAAGATGTGGAGACTTAGACCTTGGAGTACTTCTTTACATAGCAGAAAAAGAAAATATGACCACTAAGGATATGAACAATTTCATAAATAAAAAATGTGGTTTGAACGGAATCACAGGTGGAGTTGTTGATATGCGTGATATAATGGCAGGCAAAAGAGAAGGAAAAGAAAGAGAAACTTACGCTTTCGATATGTTTGCATACAGAGTTAAGAAATATATTGGAGCATACGCTGCTGCAATGGGTGGAGTTGATGCAATCTTATTCACAGGTGGTATAGGAGAAAATGCTTGGTGGCAAAGACAAGAAATTTGTCGTGGTTTAGAGTTTTTAGGTGCTGAAATAGACGAAAAACAAAACGAAGCTATGGCAGGACAAGACGGAATTATCTCAAAAGAAAACAGTAGAGTAAAAATTCTTTCTGTAACCACTGATGAAGAATTAGTAATTGCACAAGATACTTATTCAATTGTGAAAAAGTAAATGAAGAAATTTGCGGATTTTCTTATGTGGCTTGGTGGTTGGAAGCTGATTGGAGAACCAGAGCCTGAGATGAAAAATTGTGTATTTATAGAAGCCCCACATACATCTATGTGGGACTGGACTTCGTTTGGGGGCGTTGCGGACTATGGAAATTAGGCGTTAATGCCCATTTTTTCATTAAAAAAGAAATGTTTTTCTTTCCTTTGGGAATTTTTTTGAAAGCATTAGGGGGTGTTCCTGTTGATAGAAAAAAAGGAGCAGGGCTTGTAGATGAAGCAGTTAAAAGATTAAAGGAAGATAGTAACTTCTCTGTAATCATAACTCCCGAAGGCACTCGAAAATATACAGAGAATTGGAAAAAAGGCTTTTACCATATAGCAATGAAAGCTGAAAAACCTATCTATTTATCTTGGTTAGATTATGAAAAAAAGCAAGGTGGTAGTGGTAAAATATTCTATCCAACAGGTAATTACGAAGCAGACTTAAAAGAAATTCAAGAATTTTATAAGGATAAAGTAGCAAAATATCCTAAGAACTTTAATCTAAGTAAACAATATCAAAATAAATAAGTAACGTAATATGTTAAGAACTCACACTTGTGGAGAATTAACTCTCAAAGATTGTGGTATAAAAGTAACACTTGCAGGTTGGTTGCAACGCTCTCGTGATTTAGGCGGTATGACCTTTATAGACCTAAGAGATCGTTACGGAATAACACAACTTGTCTTTAATATGGAAACAAATTCTGCCTTATGCGAAAAAGCAAGAACACTTGGAAGAGAATATGTATTGCAAGTAGAAGGTGTTGTTTCTGAAAGAAGTAATAAAAACAAAAATATTCCAACAGGGGATATAGAAATATTAGTAGAGAAAATAACAGTATTGAACGAAGCTAAAACTCCGCCATTCACAATAGAAGACAATACAGACGGAGGAGAAGAATTAAGAATGAAATACCGTTATTTAGACCTTAGAAGAAACTGCGTAAGAAAAAATCTTGAACTAAGACATCAACTATCTATTCTTATCAGAAATTATATGAATGATAAGAAATTTATGGAGATAGAAACACCGTTCTTAATTCGTTCTACACCAGAAGGAGCGAGGGATTTCGTAGTGCCTTCTCGTGTAAATCCAAATGAATTTTACGCTTTGCCTCAATCTCCTCAAACATTCAAACAATTATTGATGGTTGCAGGATACGATCGCTATTTCCAAATCGTAAAATGTTTTAGAGACGAAGACCTAAGAGCAGATAGACAACCAGAATTTACGCAAGTAGATTGCGAAATGAGTTTTGTAGAACAAGAAGACGTGCTACAAATGTTTGAAGGCTTGATGAAATATCTTTTCAAACAAATAAAAGGCTTAGAATTAGAAGATTTCCCAAGAATGACATACGCAGACGCAATGAAATATTACGGAAGCGATAAGCCTGATACAAGATTTGAAATGAAGTTTGT
>RHMF01001003.1_pt1 | contig 12764 bp, 8 predicted proteins | sample 5365151 | NCBI WGS metagenome assembly RHMF01 (sample SAMN10266501, study PRJNA497801) | feces metagenome | isolation source: feces | host: Bos taurus | place: China: Prairie of Fairy Mountain | collected 2017-08-14 | reverse complement strand
ATCTCCATCGGAGTAGGAACTGTCGGAGGTATGCTCATCGGAACAATCGCCCTCATCATCATTGTTCCGGCCCTGTTCATAGTATTCCAGCACATTGAGGAAAAGGTAATGCCTAAACGAAAGATTGAAAATGAAGAGAATCTGTAACATACTGATAATCATAGCCGCAGCAGCATCGTTCACAGGCTGCGGACTCTACAGGAAATACGAGCGTCAGGACCTCTGGTTCGTGGACAGCCTGTACAGAAGGATCGACACTCCGCAGAATACCATCTCCACAGCCATCGTATCCTGGGACAGGATGTTCGTGGACCCTATCCTTCAGGAATGGATCCAGCAGGGACTTGACTACAACACCGACCTCAATGTCGCGAGAATGAAGGTAAGGGAGGCCGAGGCTGCGCTTCAGTCAGCAAGATGGGCGCTTCTGCCGGGAGCTTCATTCAACGCCCAGGGAGGCTCGTCAGGATCGTTTTCGGCAAGCGCGGATGCAAGCTGGCAGGCCGACATATTCGGTTCACTGACAAACGCGAAGCGCAAGGCCCAGGCGGCTGTGGAGCAGAGCAAGGCATATGAACATGCGGTACAGACACAGCTCGTGGCGACAATCGCAAACAGCTACTATACCCTTCTGATGCTTGACGAGCAGCTTGCCATCAGCAGCCGTACCCTCGAGACATGGGAGGAGAACATCAGGACTCTCGAGGCATTGAAAAGAGCCGGAAAGACCAACGAGGCGGCGGTTCTCCAGGCCAAGGCCAACAAGCTCAATGTAGAGGCATCGGTACTGACTCTCGAGAAGGAGATACTTTCGGTGGAGAATTCGTTCTGCGCCTTGCTGAGCATCCTTCCCGAGCGCATCGAGAGAAGCACCATCGAGAAGCAGGAGTTCCCGCAGGAACTTTCGGCAGGAGTGCCGGCAGAGCTTCTCCGACGCCGTCCTGATGTCCGTCAGGCAGAGCATGCACTTGCACAGTGCTTCTATGCGGCGAACGAGGCCCGCGCGGCATTCTACCCGAAACTGACCCTCAGCGGAGCCCTCGGATGGACATCTTCAGAGACAGGGGCGATCGTTACCGATCCGGGCAGCATCATAGCTAATGTCGTAGGCTCGCTCGTGCAGCCTATCTTCGGCCGAGGCGTAAACAAAGCACGTCTGGAAGCCGCGAAAGCGCAGCAGGAGGCCGCAGAATGGAAATTCAGGCAGAGCCTTCTCGATGCGGGAGTGGAGGTCAACAACGCCATCACGCTGTGGCAGACCGCAAAGAAAAGGGTCGAGCTCGACAAGAAGCAGATCCTCAACCTCCAGGCCTCAGTTTGGAACACCCAGCTCCTCATGAAGCATGGTAATGCAAATTACCTCGAAGTGCTCACCGCACAGAAGAACCTTCTGCAGGCAGAGCTCTCCGAGGTATCGGACAGATTCGATGAGATCCATGCCGTAATCAACCTTTATCAGGCTCTCGGCGGCGGATATTGATGCTACTCCTATTCGTTTATACGTCTGAAGACATATTTGCCGAGGAAGGCCTCCGGTGCCCACTGCTGTGAGAATACAGGGCCGTAGCATACCATCTCACTCTCATTGATCGATGCGACTGTGAAATCGTGGATATTGCCGATGTCCAGACGGTTTGCCCATTCATCGTATGTAAAATCCAGCAGCTCATAGTCCAGCTCCTGCTGCTCATCATACGAGCGGTAGTAATACTTGAGCTTGTTACCCTCGACAGCAAATCTGATTGGGGAATAGTCTTCTATGCGTCCGAGAAGCTCTTCTCCGAGCGAACCGTTCGGATACACATCGTAAATCTCTGCTTCAATCCATTCTCCTCCAGCGAATGCCTGCATGAAGCTGTCATAGCTGATAAGGTCGAAGATGAGGTTCTCGCCAAGCTGTACATTGTTCGGAAGAGCCGGATCTCCAGCTTCCGGCGGCACCGGAGGCCCCATCAGTCCATCAACGACAGGATCTCCATCAGTCGTCAGAGGCTCGCATGATGCAAGTGCCGGAGCTATGGCAGCAATGCCGAGCGAGATGCCGGCAAGACGCATCTGGCGTCCCGAAGCACGACGACGCGCGAGCTGGGATTCAAGATATCTTACCTCTGCCTCACATTTGGGGCATGTGCCGGCACAGTCACCATTATGCGTGCATTCCGACGTGATGAATTCAATGTCATTCTCTTGTGCGATCTTTATCCTGATGTCCTTCAGGATACGGCAAACCTGTTTTCCACGTTCCATAGTAAAGTGTCTTTTGTGTCTATCTGTTGTTCTTTATGATGTAATCAAATCTGTCAAATCTGGTGAAACCCATCTTCTGAAGCTGTCTGACGCTGTTTTCCCTGTCCTCATCAGTATTGAAGTCAGGTATCAGCGGGATCCTTATGATGCATCGGTCTGCCAGTCCCTCGGCCACCAGCCTCTCAAGATTGCTCATGACCTTCTCATTCCCCATCCCGGTGTATTCGCGGTAGATGCGCGGATTCATGTCCTTTATGTCGATCATGTATTCGTCCACAACGGGCATGAGCCTTTCCAGATGTTCCTGCGACACATTCATCGATGTCTCGATATTGATCTTCCACTCTTTCGGACATATGGTCCTGAAGGCCTCGATGAATCTGCTTCGTAGCGCCGGCTCTCCCCCACCGAACATGATTCCGCCTCCGGTCGCCTGGAAATACAGGTCATCGACACGCACATGCGAAAGGAGCCGCTGCGGAGTCATGTCCGTATAGGAAGCACCTTCCTGCCATGTCTGCGGATTGATGCACCATCGGCATCGGAGCGGGCAGGAATAAAATACCACAAGGGTCGTCACACCTTCACCGTCCGTCGCCAGGCGATGGCGGGATATTGCCGATACAGGGGCTGATATGGTTTCATTTGCATTCATGTACATCTATAACGGAGGAAAAGCGGATATACTTCCGCAAAAATCAGAAAAAAGATGCATAATCATGTCGTTTCGTTGCACAGATGTTGGAATATGATGGAAAAAACATCAAGATATGACAGACATAGTGCACAGGCTGGACACCCTCCTCACAGAGAAATTCCATATAAGTCCCGACATAGCAGGATTCATAAACACCGCATTGCTGATCACAGCGATGATATTCATCGCTATAGGCATCAACATGCTCATACAGAGCATTTTCCGTTGGACATCAAAGCATAACATAAAGCTCATACGATCGAAATGGCATCCTTTCCTCGTCAAAAGGAAGCTGGGACATCACGTGCTTCTCCTGATTCCGGGCATCGTGCTTTACATCCTCCCGTACATCGCCTTCGAGAAAGGAACGGACATCATACGAGTACTCCATAGGGCCGACATAATCTACATGCTCATAGTAATGATCATGATCGGAAACGCCATCCTGCTGGCCTTTCTGGATTTCTATTCGACTACCGACAAGAACAAAAGCCATCCGCTTCAGGGCCTCGTCCAGGGACTTCAGGTCGTGCTTTATTTCGTCGGTGGCATCATCATAATGGCCGTGCTCATAGACAAGTCTCCGACTGTGCTTCTTACCGGACTCGGAGCATCCGCCGCCGTGCTAATGCTGGTCTTCAAGGACAGCATCCTGGGATTCGTGGCCGGAGTGCAACTGTCGCAGAACAACATGATCCGGCTCGGAGACTGGATACAGATGCCTGACGGCAGCGCCAACGGGAATGTGGAAGAGATCACCCTCAACACCGTAAAGGTCCGCAACTGGGACAACACACTCACGATGATACCTCCATACACCCTGGTCTCTACACCGTTCAAGAACTGGCGCGGAATGCAGGAAAGCGGAGGCCGCAGGGCCGACAAATGCATATTCGTAGACATGAATACTCTTGAGGTATGCACCGAGGACATGGTCGCTGACATACGAAAGGCCGTCCCTCTGATAGACGGCTATTTCCGTTCGCTTCCTGCCGAAAGACAGAAGGACGGTCTGCCGACTAACATACAGCTGTACCGCCTGTACATAGAGCTGTACCTGCGGTCGGATCCGGATGTGAACACGGCTCTGGACATCATAGTGACACAAAAAGAAGCGACCCCGTACGGTCTCCCGATCGAGGTCTACTTCTTCACAAAGGACAAGGCTTGGGCTGTCTATGAACGCAAACAGTCGGATATATTCGACCATCTGATGACGATGGCTCCGGAGTTTGCGCTGCGCCTTTACCAGCGTCCGTAATATTACAACTTTCTGAAGTCTACTGTACAGTTGAACTTATTGTCTCCGTCAAGAGGCGTACAGTCAGTCACTGTAAGCACGTATGTAGCGCCCTTCTCGAGGGTCACGCCATCGGCCATTTCAATGTTGCTTCCGGCTGACTGCTTGAGATACTTCTTGGCCTCATCTGTAAGATTGAGGTCTGATGCCTGCTCTGCGCCCCAGCCGGCCTGACCGAAGAACTTCATAGATATATAGTCATATCTCCAACGGCCTCCGATTGTAGTGTCGTCAGTCTCCTCCACAGCCGAACCTGTGAACTTATAGACGCCAGGCTCAACTTCAGCGAGAGTGATGAGCAGTCCGCTGTCCCATGCAAGCTGATTGGTCATGACAGGATGCGCGATACCCCATCCCATGATGGTGATTGCCCTTTCATCCGCATAGGTTGCAGCCGATCCGTCGGCCTTCACTCTGCGGGCAGTCACGAACTGGTTCGCGAGATCAAGTTCGAATGAGTAGTAGCCTGAAACTGCGTTGAACTTAAGGCCTTCAGCAGTGAGGGAGAAGTGGTCAGGATCGACATACCATGCGAGAGGGTTATCGATGCCGGAGAACGAGATGATGCTGTTCTGCTCGACATTGACAGCCATCACCTTATAAACTGTATTGGACATCTTGAGGGCACCGACGCCGTTCACCTTGATGTCAAGCATGTTCACAGGCACGACTACTTCCTCGTATGAGATCTTCGCAGCGTTGACTCCACCGGTAAGGTCAAGGACAAGCTTGTAGCTCTTGCCGCCCTCGAGGGCCTTGCCCTGGATGTTTCCGCTGTCTGTCATGGTGAATGCAGGATCGATATTGATCTCTGCATACTTGTCTTTCGTGAACTCGCCGCCCCAGCCCTTCTGGTGGAAGACCTTGAAGTCTGCTCCCGAAACGGCAAGCTGGCCAGGAACCGTGAATGTGATCTGATATACCTTGTCTGCCACCTGTGCCATAGGATATGCTCCGTCAGTGGTGTTCCAGCCCGGACCGATCTTCGGCTTTCCTATGTTAGCTCCGATCACCCAAGGAGCGCCTGAACCGTCTTCAGAAAGCGAGAGAAGCTCGCCCTGGGCATTCACCGGCTCAACCTTCACCCACATGTTCTCAACATCATAAGAGAACTGGTAATATCCGTCGACTGCACGGAACCTGACTTCGGTGAAGTCCTCGTTCACAACAAAGAAATCGTAGTCGACAGTCCAGTTGTTAAGATCCACCATTGCAGGGAACTTAACGGTCTGGCCCTGCTTGAGCTCAACGACTGAAGTTACGGCTGCAGATCCGCTCACAGGAGCAACCGAAAGGTTCCAGAGGTCGGCTGTGATGGTATATTTTCCGTCTGAACCGGCATTGAAGGTCACTGGAACGGTGCTTGCTGCACTCAAGGCTCCGCCTGACCATCCGAGTCTGATCACATCGCCTTCAGGATTCACAGCAGGAGTCACGAGCAGGCCGCGCATCTTTGCAGGGAAGTTTCCTGAAGCCTCATATGTATAGTCATCTTCCTTTTCAGGAGTATCGTTCACAAGCTTCGCAAGCTTCACTTCGCCACCGTCTTCAAGCTGAAGAGTGAGCTCATCGAAATCAGGACGCTTCAATGACACATACACGGTATCATATGTAAGTCCCATTCCGACATTCTGCGACGCGAATACCAATGAAGCGATGCCGTTGAAGACATTCTTCATGAGAGGCGCATGGATGGCACCCTCATATGTTCCGTTCTCCTTCGTACGGATGGTAACGTCGCTTACGACATCCTCCGCATACATGAGCTTCGCCTTCAATGTAGAAAGGGCGAAATCCGCATCATTCACATCAACAGAGAACTTGATGTCCGCACCCATGTATGTCGACTCGGTCCAGCTGTTGACATTCATCTCCGGTCCCACATCGGTGGTGATAAACTCCGGAGTCTTCTGGCAGGCTACTACTGCAAGAGCTCCCGCAAGAATCAATGTTGCTATCTTTATTATTCTGTTCATTTCTAACTTTTTTTAATGTTTGGATTCCCGGTCAGGCCGGGAATGACGATAAGGTCATTATTCCTGCCATATGAGGGAAGCGACGCACTTTGCAGGCACCATGAAGCTCACTGAATGCTTCGTGCTTACGAAAACCACACGCTGCTCCGCGCTGTTCCTGTTGCAGATGATCACTCCGATGGTATTGTCCGGATTGAGATACATCTGCATCTCCATACCCGAAGGCAGCTTGAAGCCCTCGTACGACATCATCTTCGCGCCCGGTCTGATAGCGATTGAAGCATGTGCACAGTCAAACCAGTGGCTGTTTTTCACGATGGTCTTATAGTCTGCGGAATTGATGGTGACACCTCCGTAGCAGGTCTTGCATGAGCCGTCATGCATGCTGTACGGACCTCTCTTGTCGTCAAGCATGAGGTTCCAGAGAGTCACACCGCTTCCTCCCCTCTTGAGGGTGCCGATGAACATCGATGAGAAATCGTTGAGAAGGCAGTTCGAGAGGAAGTTGAAGTTCCATCTGTCCTCGTAGCCGCCGATCCATGTACCGATCGAAGCCTCAGTGAAATAGATGCTCTTCTCCGGATATGTAGACTGGATTTCGTCAAGCTCGGTGACATTTCCGCCGTATGCGTGCCATGCCGAACCGTCAGCCCACTTGTATGCCTCCGGATCCGCATAGATATTGAGCGGATAATTGTCCTGGCCTTCCTTGTCGTCATAATTGTAGTTGTGGTCGAAAAGGAGGATCTTCACATCTGCAAGACCGGCCTTATCCATTGCCGGACCGAGGATCTTCACGAACTCCTTCTGATCCTGCCAAGGCATTACCAGCGACATCGAGTTGCCTGGGTTGAGAGGCTCATTCTGCATGGTAATGGCATGGATATCAAACCCTTCCGCCTCCATGACCTGGATCCATTTCACGAAATATTCTGCGTACTCGTCGTAGCATGAAGGCTTCAGACGTCCGCCTGTCCATGAATTGAAGGTTGACTCGTCGGTCACAGGCACATTGAACTTGGACACATCCCAGCTGTTTCCGCCAGGCATCTGGCATTTCATCCACCTCGGGCATGACCAAGGCGAACCTATTATCTTGACATCAGGATTGATGGCATAGATCTCCTTGAGTACAGGGAAGAGATATGTCTTGTCCTCTGAATGAACCGCAAAGTTCTCGAGACCTTCCTTGTCACACCATGTATAATTGTCTGCAAGACAGAAGTCCGATGCTCCGATAGACACACGGATGAGGCTCATTCCCGCTCCCTTCTCGCGAGAGAATGTCTCCTCAAGGAAGGCGGTCCTGTCGGCCTGGCTCATCTGCATGAGGTTGTAGCATGAAGCCGTAGTTACGGCAAGTCCGAATCCGTCCACAGACCACGCCTCGAGATCGGTCTTGTCATATGTGATCTGATAAGGAGACATGCTGGCCGGCTTTCCGAAATCGAAAGACGATCTCTCGAACTGGCTGTAGCCGTTCTCGGTTGTGACATAGGCCACTACGTCCTTCTTCACTACCACAGGCGTATCCGGAGTCACATCCGGACCGCCGTCCGGTGCTGGCTTGTCGGTGCTGCAGTTGCATGCACACAGGCAAGCGAGAATACCTGAAAGAAATATCTTTGACATTTTCATGATGGTTTTCATTAATATCCGGCGTTCTGGCTGAGACTTGGGTTGTTGTCAAGGACTGACTGCGGGATAGGCATGAGGATGGTATCATCGGTAAGAGGCCTTCTTGGCTGCCAGTATGAGTCCTCAAGCGGCATCCTGTCATGAACTTCGATAGCCCTGTCATGACGCACGAGATCCCAGAAACGGAAACCCTCGAATGCAAGTTCGAGACGGCGCTCATGGAGGATTGCATCGATCATCTCCTCCTCGCTTGCAGGCTGTCTGATCTCCTTGATGCCCGCACGGTTACGGATGATGTTCACATATTCGGTCGCCTTCGCGAGGTTTCCGGTCATTGCAAGAGCCTCTGCATGAAGCAGATAGATCTCACCGAGACGCATGAGGATGATAGAAGATGCGTTTGTAGGGCATTTGTGCATGAATGCATATGCATCCTTCGGATAATAATTCTCCCATCCGCACTCGTCATATACGATCGAAGCATTGGCTCTCTCTGTGTCGCCTTCATCTTCGTATGCGGCGATCAGGTCTCTTGAAGGAGTGATCCACTTCACCCATGAGTAGCTGTCATCCGGGTTGTATGCATTTCTATGGTACATCATCCAGATCCACTGGCCGCTCGACTTGGTCCATGTCACCTCGAAGATAGACTCTGAAGTGTTCCTTACCGCGTCGTTCTCGTCATATTCCCACATATGGCCGTAATCGTCCACAAGCTCGAATCCCATAGCCTCGACAGCCTCGCAATGCTCGATGACCTTGTTCCAGTCACGCGCTGTCTTCTCCGCATACACTCTCGCGAGAAGGCCGTGTGCGAAAGCCTTTGAAAGCAGGTACTTGTTGGAATGATCCACATCCGGAGCATACTGGCATGCGAAAGTGAGATCCTCAATAAGCTGCTTGTACACGTCTGCACGTGATGTTCTTGCAGGATAGTAGAGAGGATACACCTCTTCGATATTGCTCTCTGTGATTGCAGGCGGGATAGAGTTCTGAACCGGAATGTCTCCCCAGATCTGCGACATCTGGAACAATGCATATGCTTTCAGAAGGATGGCTTCCGCCTTCCACTGGTTGCACTCCTGCTGGGTCATCGTAGGATCCGTAGCGAGGATTCTGTCGATGTTGCAGATGATCTGGTTGGCATTGTTGGCTGCCTGCTGATAATAGTCCCAGTCACGCACGACATTCTTGTTCTCGCTGTCCTGGGTGTTGGCCTCGATGGCCATGAGTTCCGGTGTTCCCGGGTTTCCGCCGTAAGCGTTGTCCGCACGGCACTCGGCATATACCATTCCGTCAAGAAGGATACCTTCCTGGATGACATTTCCCTTGAGCCAGCTGCTGTAGATAGCATCCCTGAGGCTCTCCATCTCAGCCCTTGTATTGTACTGAGATTCAGCTCCTGTCTCCTCGTCCAGCACTGTTTCCTCCACGTTTCCTTCGTTATATCCCATCTGCGGGAAGATTTCAAGGTCACATGAAACACAGAAGAATCCGGCAAGGATAGCTGCAGATATATAATTTATCTTTTTCATTTTTCCTTGGATTGAATGTTAGAAATCAATGTTGACACCGAACATGACAGTCTTTATACAAGGATATGTTCCATAGTCTATACCCATCTCCGTCGCCGCTGTATGCAAGCTCATTTCAGGGTCATAACCTGTATACTTTGTCAATGTGATCATGTTGTCCAATGTGATGTAAGGCTGGATTCTCGAGATGTTCGCCTTCCTGAGGGCAGGATGCTTGATGTCATACGAGAGGGTGATGTTCTTCACCTTGAGATATGAACCGTCCTCGATCCATCTTGAAGAAGCCTTGATGTTGTAGAGTTCGCCCGACTTCGGAATATCGGTCACCTGTCCAGGAATCCTCCATCTGCGCAGTACGTCAGTCGTCTGGTTGCCGTAGTTGTGCATACCTACCATATCGATCTTCGATGCATTGTAGATCTCGTTACCTACAGATCCTGTGATGAGGAAGCTGAGGTTCAGGCCCTTCCAGCTGAGGTTGTTGGTGAGACCGAATGTGAAATCAGGGTTCGCGTTGCCGATATACTGCTTGTCGGAAGCATTGATCTGACCGTCATTGTTGAGGTCCTCATAGATCATCATACCTGTCTCCGGATCCACTCCGTTGGCCTTGTAGCCCCAGAATGATGACAGAGGCTGTCCTTCCTCCATTCTGATGACTCTCTCGTTCTGGGCCTCGTTGGCAAGAGCATAATAGTATACCTTCTGAAGAGTAAGCTTCTCGAGCCTGTTCCTGTTGGTAGAGATGTTGAAGTCAGTGCCCCAGAAGAAATCGTCCCTGTCGATGTTTACAGATGAAACGGCAAGCTCGAGTCCCCAGTTGGACATCTCTGCCTCGTTTCTTGTGATGCTCGGGTTAGGAGCCGGAAGAGCAATGTTCATGAGCATGTCCTTCGTATACTTGTAGTATCCGTCCATGGTCACTGTCAGTCTGCTGTCGAACATCGACCAGTCGATACCGATGTTGGTCTGGGTTGTGGTCTCCCATGTAAGGTCACGGTATCCGATTGAAGCTATTGAACCGAGAGAAGGTACTGCAGTAGCATAGTCCGGATCTGTCCAGTCCTTGTACTCAATATTGTAGGTACGTACCCATGCATAGTCTCCGAGTCCTGTCTGGTTGCCGGACTGTCCCCAGCTCGCACGGATCTTCAGGTCGTTGATCCATGTAGCATCCTCCATGAAATCTTCTCCGGAGAGACGCCATGCTGCCGAAACTGACGGGAAGTAGCCCCAGCGCTTTCCCGGAGCAAGCTTTGACGATCCATCGGCGCGGACATTGGCGGTGATGTAATACTTGCTGTCATAGTTATATGAAACTCTGGCAAGGAATGACATGATGCTCCACTCGCTCTTGCTCTGCGAGTTGCCCCATTTGCCTGCATTGTTACCTCCGTTGAGACCGACGATGATATGGTCAGGATTGAAATATGACCTCGAGCCCCAGAGCTGCTCCCATACTGATGTGGTCGCTGATGTACCCGCCATGGCCTCGAAATTATGCTTGGCATTCCAGGTGTTGTTGTATGTGAAGATATTGTCATAGACCATCCTCATGTCGTCAGACCTCTGGTCGGATGCATATCCATGCTGTGTACGGCCGTAGTCGGTCTTGACCGGATCAAGGAACTCGAACTTATGTACCCATCTGCGGTCCATGGTCACGGTCGACTTGAACTTGAGATTCTTATGGAAAGTGATGGTAGCCTCGCCTGTGAGAAGGAGACGGTCAGTCTGCTCGAAGTTGCTCTCTGTACGGGCAAGATTCTCAAGAGGAGAGGTAAGGTTCTGCGCACCATAGAAGTTGTTGAAATACTGTCTAGGGTTTTCTGGATTCCAGATCGGCGCATATGTAGGAGTGTTGATTACAGAAAGGACCACGCCTGCCCTGTTCGAGCCCTGTCCGGCGATGATTCCGTTGTTCTTGTAATGAGAATAAGCCATGTTCACGCCTACATTCAGCCATTTGAAGAGGTCTGAATCGAAGCTTGCCTTGACATTGTATCTCTTGTTGAAAGCTGACTTCAGGACTCCCTGCTCGTCGGAATAACCTGCTCCGAGATAATAGCGCATATCCTCGTTTCCGTTCGATACCGACACCTGATAGTTCTGCGTGATACCTGTGGTGTATGCCTCGTCGAACCAGTCGGTCACATCTTCAAGGCCTTCAGGAATCTTCGCATATCCTGTCTCTGCCATCAGCTCGCGGTACTGGTCCACATTCAGCACGTCATATGTCTTTGTCACATTTGCAAGACCCGCATAAGCGCTGAAGTTAACCTGCGCTCCCTTGCTCTTCTTACCTTGCTTTGTGGTGATGAGAACGACACCGTTAGAAGCTCTCGATCCGTAGATGGCTGCCGAAGATGCATCCTTGAGGATCTGCATGCTCTCGATATCCTGCGGAGAAAGGTATGCGATGGCATATGAACCCTCACCTACAGGCACTCCGTCCACAACGTAAAGAGGATCGTTTGACGATGCGATTGAAGATGCTCCACGGACGCGGATGGTCATACCGCTGCCCGGCTGTCCGCTTGTCTGCTGCACTGTCACACCGGCTACCTTACCCTGGATGAATCCAGAAGCCTCGGTCACAGGACGCAGCTTCATCTCATCGTTTGACACCGTAGAAACGGCTGTGGTGAGGTCCTTCTTGCGGACTGTACCATAACCGATCGCAACGACTGCATCAAGGAGAAGCGCCTCCTCCTCTGATTCGACGTAGATAACCGCACGGTTTGCGACATTCTCGACAACTGTAGTATAGCCGAGAGCCGTAAATTCCAGCATCGCGTCTCCTGAAGAGACATCCAGCTGCCAGTTACCATCGATGTCGGTGGTCGTACCGTTATGGGTACCCTGCTCCATGACAGTCATTCCTATCACAGGCTGTCCGTTCTGGTCCACCACCGTACCCTTAACAGAATGCTGCTGGGCATAGACTGCCATGCTCACGAAAATCAGCATCACCATAGTCAGATATTTTCTCATACGGTAGAATTTAGTTATTATTAGTTAGTAGTAACAAATGTAAGAAATTTATGACACATTTTGTACATTCGTGCGTCATATAATCAGAAATGGTACTTAACGGGAAAGACATATTCGGAAAAAGAAGGCTGGATTTCATGTTCAGACTGGCATGCAGCATCCTTGGAAGGAGCGATGAGGCCCAGGACATGATGCAGGATGTGGCCGAAAGGATACTCCGCCGGCAGGAAGATCTCGAAGATGTCAGGAACATGGATTCATTTCTGGCAAGGGCCGTGAGGAACGCATGCATAGACAGGATCAGGCGGCGCAGGGAGACCACACCGAAGATACCGGATGTGCCGGACGACAGAAGCCCGGACAGGTGGAGCGACAGG
>RHMF01001001.1_pt1 | contig 12768 bp, 5 predicted proteins | sample 5365151 | NCBI WGS metagenome assembly RHMF01 (sample SAMN10266501, study PRJNA497801) | feces metagenome | isolation source: feces | host: Bos taurus | place: China: Prairie of Fairy Mountain | collected 2017-08-14 | reverse complement strand
ACTGTTTCCGGTGGCTCTACAGAGTCTGCATCATGGATTGTAAGAGGAGATGTGAAGGGTCAATATTATATTACTGCAAACTTTAACGGAAATCTTGACCTATTTAATAAACATGTTTCTGCAAGTATTACCTCAAGTGAACCAATTGTCGTAAGAGGCCTTGATGGTATTACACTTAGAGCTGTTTTCAACTCAATGATTAAAGATAATACTTTGTATTATAATTTAATCTTAGAGAATGAAAGTGGATATGATATATATTATCCTAATGTTAATTATCAGAAACTTATAGATAACCTTATGATTGAAGCACCGAAAAAAGATGACGATGCTGAAATTGTAACTGAATGTCTTGGCGTAAGTTTAATCAATTCAGAAAATATAGCAGAAACATTTCCTGTTGATAAAACATTTGAAATATTGCATGATGGGGAAAAGATTAAATATGAATTTAAAACATCAGGACTTGCAAATGACGAAATTGTTGCTTATTATTCTGAAGGAGTAGTAGATTGTTTACCAGAATTCAAAGACCACATTGTTGTGGAAGAAGGCTATATTCACTCGTATGATGGTGAAGAAGAAATAGTTAAGTATTCAGAGAAATATGCAGATTTGTTTGCTAATCAAAATGGTTTAGTCCTTCGTTTCTTTGATAATTCAACTCTTCTTGAAGGAAAAATAGATTATGTGGTTGGTTCTAAATCAGGTGATTTACATAAAAAGCTTAAGAAGGTTACTGTTGAATATGGTAATGGAGAATCTAAATGCGTTGATGAAGAATTTGCTGCAAAATATGTTGATGTTAAGGGCTATGACATAACAATTAGAGCAGATGGTTACAGAACAAAGGTAATTCCTGCTGAGGCAATTGAGAAATGGGCAACGTATTTTAGCATTACTCAAAAACTGATTGTTGATGATATATATCTTGAAAAGGACCATAAGGATGGAAAGCCATATATTACTTCTGCCGTTGGTAAAGAGAATTTGGATGTTGGCATAAAGACATATACAGACCTTACATCAAGTACATTAACTGTTTCTGGTGCCGTACCATGCGATATTATTATCAAAGCTGAACTTTTAGGTGGCGAAAATACAACATATTGGTTATCACAGGATAATGACCATAGAGAGCCAAGCCCTGATGGTTGTTTTAGTTCAATTAAAATACATGAAAAATTTGAGAAAAATAGAGATATATATGCTTATGTAATGACTGAAATCGATGGTGAACAAGTTGTTTCTGAACCTATAAAATTAGGCTTGGAGATTCTTGATTTAACTTCTTATACGAGTGAACTTCTCGAGAAAACAACTATATCGCTAATTAGTCCTTCAGGCCAATCAGTTTCTATAGGTGATGATATACCTCTTATTGGTGGTTCTACGATTTCTAGCAACCTTGTATCATTCCCATTAGGTGTTGAAGTTACAGGTAATAAAGTTAAGATATCATTTGGTGTTGATATATTCTCTAAGAATCTTTCAGCACCGACTGGGTCGAAGGACACCAAATGGTGGGACTTTAAAGCTGCTGTTAATGGTTGGGAAAAAGGTTATGAAGATGCCATGAAACTATATGAGGCTTCTGTATTTGGTACTGCTTCAACTTCTAGTAAAAATATTAAAGTTAATTTTTATGGATACCTTGAGGGCGAAATAATTAATGGGGTCATAAAGCCAACTGATTATTCAGCTTCTTTGAAAGGTCAGTTTAAGTATAAGTATACTCAACAAGGTGCTATATATTGTATTCCTGCTTATGCATATGTGGAAGCAGCATGTTCAATTGTTGTAAGAGCAGTTTATGCAAGACAACTTGATGACTATAATGTTCCATTTGATTTTGGATTTGAACTTAGTATTGCACCTAGTTTAAGAATAGGTGGAGGCGCAGGTATTGATGATGTGCTTGCTGCTGGAATTTTTGCAAATGGTATTATTGAATATACTAATAATTTCCCTAAAAAGTACCATAAACTTAAGTTGACTGGAACATTCGGAGTGGAAGCAGAATTCTTCTTCTTGAAATGTGAAAAAGAGCTTGCGTCAGGTACTTGGACTCCTGTCAATGGTTACTATGGAGACTCGCCAAACAGTATGCTGTTGATGTACAACGGAAACGCAGTATCGAGTTCTGTAGATGACGGGTTCTACTTTGATGAGAATGACTTGGAAGTTGTTTCAAGAGATTATCTGGAAGATACTTCTAATTGGAATTCACAACCAATTCAGAAGGAGGGTATTGGTGCTGTAACAGGAATATTGATTGAAAGCATATATCCTGATAATTACAATCGTATTATGCAGTTCGGTGATAAGTTAATTCAGGTATTTGTTGAAGATGATGAGAGTCGCGATAGTTATAATTTCGCACGTCTTATGTATTCAATATATGATAATGTTTCACAAAAGTGGAGCACACCAAAATCTGTATATGACAACGGACACTTTGATTCACTCCCTGAACTTTGCGTTGACGAAAATGATAACGTATATGTTGTTTGGCAAAAACTTGATACCACTTTCACTTCAAATAATGCTACAATTGATGACATTATGAAGAGCAGCGAGATTTACTATGCTAAATATGACGAAGCAAATGATAAGTTTGTCGATATAACAAAACTTAGTAATGATGAGTTATATGATTCAATGCCATCGGTTTGTGTAGAAGATGGAAAGGTAACTGCATATTGGATTAAGAATAATGATAACAATTTATTAACTAAAGAATCCAATATGATTATGAGGTGTGAGATTGGTTCAAGCTCAGAAGTCTTGGTTCGTGGTCTAAACTATGTTTTAGATATAGCAACATATAATAATAAAGTTTCAGTTGTTTACGATACTGATGGTAATAATTCTACATCAGATATGCGAACTCTTGATGTGTATTCTTCTGATGGACAAGTTGTTTTAAGTAAAGATATAGAAGATATCTCTACTGTACAATACAGCAAAGATAAACTGTATTTCACTTCATCTGATTCAATTCAGTATTTTGATGATTTGGGTGAAATATCATATCTTGCATCAGTTTCCTTTAATCCTCAGAATTTAACAGTAGTTAACAATAGTGCATTTTGGATAGAAAACAATTCATTAATGTATTCAAAATTTGAAAATGGGACTTGGAGTTTAGCAGTTGTTGTTGCAACTGATAATGGTAATATGTCTAATTTATCAGTTGCTGAAACTGAGGAATATGCTTATGCATTATATAACAGCACTCAAGTTGAAACTGATGCAGAAGGAAATGAATATGCGGGAGCAACAAGTCTTAAATTCGTTAGAATTAATCATTATGTAGATTTGAGTGTGTCGCTCAACAATGTTAACGAAAGTTACATTTTGTCAGGTGAAAAAGATAACATAGCATTGTATGTTAAAAATAACGGAAATACCAGTGTGGAAAAAATTAAAATTTCAATTTCTGACACATTGGGTAATGATTCTGTTGAATATCATGATGTGAGTCTTGCTCCTGGTGGTGAAACAGTTGTTAATATAACATATCAGCCAAAAGAAGGCTATTCAAAAACTGTTCTTTCTGTAAATGTATCAGCTGTAGATGGAACTAAAGAAAAAACTCCTGATGATAATACAGCAAAGCAGACAGTAGGTTTATGTGATGTGTCAGTTGAAAGTATTGGTGTTGACAAGATTGGTGATAACTATTTCTTGTCTGCGATTGTTACAAATAATAGTTTTGTTGCCGCTGAAAATGTTGCAATTAAAACATATATGGGTTCATTAGATTCTGAGTACAACATATGCAAGTGGATTAATACTATAGCTGTTGGCGAAAGTGTATATGTAAATATTCCAATTAGTATGAATAATTTGAGCTTGGACGAAGACGGTTGCTTCAAGATTTATATTGATGTTACAACAGTTAGTGAAGAAAGCCTTTTAGAGAATAATAGACATTGTTTCATTATAACTGATGATGTGCCCGAGTGTGTACATGAAGAAGGCGATATAGTTCGTGAAAACGAAGTTGAAGCAACATACACATCGGACGGTTCGTATGATGCTGTCGTTTACTGTACGGTATGTGGTGTAGAACTCAGTCGAAACACTATTATAGTTCCGGCTAAATCATTAGTTTACGCTTTAGGTTCACAGATTAGGTTCCATAAGAATGACGATGGAATGTATGCGGGCTCATTTGACATTCGCACAATTGCTTCAATTGACGCTACAGATTTCAAAGCAATATTTGGTACTGATAGTGAAGCAGTTACTAAGATTTTTGAGGTCGGTTTTGTATATACAGCAATAAGCCAAGTGCAAAATGTTGATATGGATGCAGTGAAAGATATCGTTGAGAATGATGCAGTTGTAAAGAATTATACGAAGAAACCTGTAAGCAACATCTCAAAGGGTTATGCCGAAGGTAAATATTCATTTGCTTGTCTAATTACGGATATACCGGATTCTGATAAGATAGATGGAGTTAATGCTGTTGGATATATAGTATGGGATAGTGATGCTGATGGTGTTGCAGATTCATATGCATATTATACTGAGGTTAAGACAGTTGAATTCCAACCTATCTTTGATAGATTCTACAACCAGTATTTTGTCTAGTTTAAGATGTATAGATTGAAAGGAGAAAACTACATGAAAAAGTATTTAACCCCAGATTTTGATGTAACAGTTTACGAACTTGAGGAAAAAATCACTGCCGCCAATATTCTTTCTGGCGATTTTAAAGAAGAAGATGGTGGCTCAAAAGACGATGGTTGGTCAGATATAGTGTAGTATAATTAATTGATTCATATTACAGTAGAAATAAAGATTTGTTTCTTCAAAAGTGTATAAAAATGCACAAGTATAGTGAAAACAGACAGTGAAAAATCCCCTCTTATGGTAGAATTTAGGAAACTATCATAAGAGGGCTTTTTTGCCTATAGAGTATGGACAATGAGTCAATAAAATTATTGAAATAAAAGGAACAAGAATAAACAAAAAAGAAAAATCAGTAAAAAATTAGATTTCAATATAGACTAGGTGCATAGCTTCATTACTTGATAAGAAACAAAGGTGATATCTACAGGACTTCATAGAATAGGTTTTGAGCTCATATTTTGTTGTTGTGTTTTAATGAAAGTTTAAATATTCATGTGTTGACAGAACTCATCAAAAAATGTGTAAATGAAAATACCACTCAGGCTATCGACCAAGAAGAATACATCAGCAAGTACAATAGTTATGTAGAACGACACGAAAAGTTACAAAGCCGATATGATTACCTGAAGAAAAAGAAAGAACGAAGGTTACAACAATTTGACAAAATGAGTTATTTTGTTTTCGCTGTCATAGAACTTGATGAGCTTGAATTACAGTTCGATCCGGCACTATGGCACACCACCGTTGACCATGTAACTGTGTATGCAGATGAACGATTACTGTTCCATTTTAAGAATGGTAGTGAGGTTGAGGTGAATAAATAGGATTAACACACAGAACTATCTTATACTATATTTTCTATTAGAATTGAAAGAATTAGTGAAATGTGATATAATGAAAAAAAGATTATTAATTATATGAAGTGATAAATAAAATGACTTTATTAAAGAACTATTACAGCATTTACTCTACAATTCATAACGATATTAAAGATTTGATCAAATCAGGTAACTATGAGAGAATTATTTTAGATTTAATGAATGCATCTAAAACAATTTTTCCTGGTCACTATATCCATCAAGATAATCAAGCTCATGGCGAGTGTGATTTTGTCGATGCTGTAACTGGAGAGAAATTTGATGCAAAAATCCCTATTGATAAAAGACAAGGGAAAATGATTGGCAGTCGAAATGGTGATGTTGGTGCATTAACAACTGAATTGCGCAAAGAAGCATTAGAGTTTCAGTACTGCTTTTTGGGAGATCATAAAAAGCCAATCAGAGAACTTAATTTATTCAAAAAAATGAAGAACAATATCAATAAGACAAAAGCAGAGGAAAATGTAATATTTTTCATTCCATATCCGATTGTTTTTGACTTTGAGAATTTTCCACTTATAGGAGCATCTGACCTTCTGAAAAAGATTTATCAAGAATTAGCTACTGACACTGATATATCTAGGAAACACTTATATGCAATTTATATTTCATTTGACAGGAAAATGGTTCTTCGGAATTTAGAAACAGATAAAAGGGAATACATTCAGTTTCCTGAAATTCAGCATTATATTGATTACGATATAAAACATATTGAAATAAACTAAGAGGGGTTGAGTAAAACTATGTCAGAAAAACATTATGTATCGGAAAATGCTCAACTTATGGCTGAATGGGATTGGGAGAAGAATAATAAACTTGGTCTTTATCCAAACGAATTAACTCATGGTAGTGGCAAAAAAGTATGGTGGATTTGTGACAAAGGACATTCTTTTGATGCAACGATTGCAAACAGGGCTAATGGCAAAGGCTGCCCAATTTGTGCTGGAAGAAAAGTATTAGTGGGTTATAACGATTTAGAAACATGGTGCACAAAAAATAATCGACTTGATTTAATAGAAGAATTCGACAAGGATAAGAATACTTTTTCTATGAAAGAAATCACCAAAAGTTGTAAGAAGGAAGTTTGGTGGTTATGCCCTAAGGGACATTCGTATAGTGCAACATTACATCATAGAATTAGAATGAATACAGGCTGTGGTGCATGTAGCCATAAAGTATTTTTGAGCGGACACAATGATTTGCAATCTACGAATCCTGAAATAGCAAAAGAATTTGATGTTGAGAAAAACGGTGTCACCCCAGATCAAGTTATGGCTGGAAGTAACAATAAAAAGTATTGGTTTTTATGCCCAAAAGGCCATAGTTATTCGGCAACACTGCTTAACCGTAAAAAAGGGAGAAATTGCCCTATATGTGCAAAAGAGATGCATGTGTCATTCCCTGAAAAATCTATATTCTTTTATTTAAAAAAATACAATTTTGAAGTTAAAGAGAATTATCGTGCCCCATATCTTAAAAACAAAGAATTTGACATCTATATTGAGAATATTAATTTTGCTATAGAGTATGACGGAAAGGTGTGGCATAAGAATATCCAAAGAGATATTGAAAAAGATCGTATAGGTGAAATAAACGGTATTCAATTAATTAGAATTCGCGAAATCGGATGTCCAAATTACGATAGTGCTTCAATAAAATATTATGTTACAGCAGAATCAATTAGCGAATTAGAAAATGCAATTCGTTTTGTAATAAAAACAGCAAATCCAACTATTGAATCGAATGGTACACTTGATATAAATATAGAACGAGATAGAGCTTCAATATATGAATTGATGGAATTGTCTGAAAAAAGCAATTCTATTTTAAGTAAGCGACCAGAGATTGAACAATTTTGGGATTACGAACGCAACGGCATGCTAAAACCAAATCAAGTGTCTTTTTCAAGTTTAAAAAAAGTAAATTTGATTTGTCACGAAGGACATCGCTGGGAGAGTAAAGTTAGAAATTTTTATGCTTCACCAAAGTGACCTATCTGTTCAAAAAAAGAAGTTAAAATAAGAAAGCGACAAATTAATATGTATAATGCTACCACATTTTCGTTTATAGGAACATTTGATAGTATAAAATCAGTATGTGATTACTTAGGAATTGATTACATGAAAATGCATCGTAAAATTGCACGTGTGTGCAACAGAGAGCAAAAAATATTAATGAAAAAGTATATTTTGAGGGATGCAAATGATGATGAGTTTAGTACTAAATAGCATTTATTCAAGGTATAAAGTTTGGCATAAGAATCACAGCTGAAGCTTTTATTGATGAGTCAAAGAATTTTAAAGATATTTAATTGCAATTCAGCTGTTCAACGATTATCAGTAATTTAACGATAGGTTAGAGAGAGTTTCTATGTAATCAACTAAATTGGCAATAAAAAGCGTTGCACAAGGGACAACAAAATCCCAAATGCAACGCTTAATTCTTTTATGTGGCTTAAATGCTATATAAAACAACGATACCACTACGGACACAAATTGTATCAATAGTGGTATCTGATTTATAGGATTATTAATAACGGATTTGCCTTTTTAAAAATTCTATAAACTAATAGAGTGAATAGTGAAGAAGTAATAGTGAAAAAGTAAATCCCAAGTCTGTTAAGACTTGGAATTTCTGGTTGCGGAGGGAGGACTTGAATGCTAATCTCACAATGCGAATGAGGGATTCGCATTGTGCTCTTCGCTAAAAACAATTCACCGAATTGTCTTTTATACGCTCAGACCCAAGGGTTCAAGTCCATATTTTTCAAATAAAAACGAAAAAAGACACCCAAACGGATGTCTTTTCTCATTTCTGGCATTGACTACGCTATTTGATACAATTCGTAATTTTGCAAGTTATTATTTGTTTTATGTATGATAGAACAATTATAGATAGCGATGAAATAATAAATAATTTTTTATAGTAAATAATGCCCACGCATATACATTAAATGCTTGACTAATACATTTTTTTGATTATAATATAAGTGTATAGGTAAATTTTTATAATCATCATTTTTCGCTATATGTGTACAGTATATAGCCAAGGAGAGGAGAAAAAGTATATGAAACAAACAATGAAAAAGCGTTTGCAAAAGGCAATATCAGTGTTGTTGTCAGCTATTATAGTGCTGTCAATGTTTGCTATGATGCCTACTGGTTTATTTAAGACAAGCGCAGAAACAAATAAGCTTTTTGAGGACCGTCTTGAATTGGACTTCAATAACAATTGGAAGTTTAATTTAGGCAACGAATCAGGTGCTTACGCAAAGGCTTATGACGATTCAGCATGGGAAACAGTTGAGTTGCCACATGACTTCAGTATTTCACAGGATTTCTATTCTGCGGGAGTAGAAGCAGAAAGTGGTAACTTGCCTGGTGGTACAGGTTGGTATAGAAAGACATTTGTAATGTCAACTGATGCCCGTGACCAGGCTGTTTATCTCAATTTTGATGGTTCATACAAGGATACTTATGTGTATGTGAATGGTGAGCTTATTGGTGAAAACCACTACGGTTACAACAGCTTCTCATTTGAAATCAGTGAATACCTTGTATGCAATGGAACAACTGCAAATATTGTTGCAGTAAAGGTTGAAAACCAGCTTCCATCAAGCCGTTGGTATTCAGGTTCAGGTATTTATCGTGATGTTACAATGACAATCGTTGACCCTGTTCACGTTGACCTTTACGGTACATATGTAACAACACCTAATATCAGCACAGACCAGACTGATGGTACTGTTAATGCAGAAATTACACTTGCTAATACAAACTATGACGAAACAGTAACGGTTACAGCACAGATTCTTGATGCATCTGGTAATGCTGTTGGTACTTCTGCGTCAACTGAGGTTGTTGCAGGTGGTGTAATGAGTGGTAATGACGCAACAGTAGTAACTCTTACTCCTACTATGTCCAATCCAACACTTTGGAATTCGTGGGATTTGGGTACACCATATCTCTATACTCTTCGTGTTCAGGTTCTTAAGAGCGGTACAGTAGTTGATACTTACGATACAGATTTCGGTTATCGTTGGTTCGAATGGAATGCTGACACAGGTTTCTCTCTCAATGGCACAAACATAAAACTTGAAGGTGTATGTATGCACCACGACCAGGGTGCTCTTGGTGCTTCACAGGCTTATGATGCAATTTATCGTCAGGTAGCTATCCTTAAGGATATGGGTTGTAACACAATCCGTACATCTCACGGTTCACCATCTGATGTATTTATGGATGTTTGTAACGAACTCGGTATGCTCGTTATGGACGAATTCTTTGACGGTTGGAATGCTCCAAAGAATAGTAACTCAAACGATTTTAGTGTGTATTTTGACCAGGTAATTGACACAACAACAAACAAAATCCTCAATGCAGAGGCTGACCAGATGTGGTATGAGTTTGTTGTTGCACAGACAGTTAAGCGTGACCGTAACGACCCTGCAGTAATTATCTGGGATATTGGTAACGAAATTACAGAAGGTGCGTCAGGCGTTGTTGAAAGCGAATTTATTGCGTTTGCACAGAACATGAAGACAATGATTAGTGACCCTGATAATGGTCTTGACCCAACAAGACCTGTTTGCCAGGGTAGTAATGGTCCAAATGAGAGCATCAAGCAAACAATTGATGGCTTCATGGATGTTATCGGTGGTAACTATAACACCAGCGCTTGGATTAGCGTTATGACAGGTAGTGATAGTCGCTCATCTAAACCATATGTTGGTACAGAAACAGCTTCTGCATTATCAACTCGTGGTCATTACAGTACTCCTTACAACCATTCAGTTCTTACAATGACAAATGCTGCTGATTCTAACAAAGACATCAACGCATACGATACAGGTAAGGTGTCATGGGGTCAGGTAGCTGCTGCAGCTTGGTATAATACAATTATTTATGACTGGAACTCTGGTGAGTATGTATGGACAGGTTTCGACTACATCGGTGAGCCTACTCCTTACAACAACACAGAAGGTAATAATGGTTCAAGTTATCCTTCATCATCATACTTTGGTATCATTGATACTGCAGGTTTCGGAAAAGATACATACTATCTTTACAGAAGCTGGTGGAATGAAACATCAACAACAGCACATATTGTTCCAGGCACATGGGATTCAAGCGAGCTTTATGTTGATAGCAGTGGCTATGTTGATGTAGCAGTTTACAGTAATGCTGCAAAGATTGAACTTCTTGGTGATGGAGATGTTATTGCAAGAGCTACATCAAACACAACTACAACTGGTGCAGGTCATAAATATCAGACTTGGACAGAAACAGCTGTAGATACTACAAATGTAAATACAACAGAATTCTATACCGGTGATGGTAAAGATTTATATTCACAGTTCCATGTGAAATATTCAGCATACAACATAATTTCTGTTAAGGCTTATGATGCTAACGGAAACGAAATTACAGATACAGTAGGTACAAAGTCAGTTTCTAACACAACTGCAACACAGATTACAGCAAAAGCGTGGACATATGATGGCTTTACAGCTGATGGTGACAGCTATGCTTATATTGAATATACAGCAGTTGATGCAAACGGTAACTTTGATTCAACATTCAACGGTACTCTTAATCTTGTATTAGAGGGTAATGAAGCAACAATCGCTGGTGTTGACAACGGTGACCCTGTAACAACACAAAAATTACAGCAGGCTTCTGCTCTTACATCAGATACAACAGCAACAATTCAGATGTTCAACGGTAAAGCACTTGCAATTCTTCGTACTAATGAAGAAGTTGGTGATGTTGAGCTTACTGCAACTACTACAACAAGTGGTGTTTCTGTTGAAGGTGCGACAATTGAAGTTAATGCTGAAGCAGACGACGAGCTTATCGACGAATTTGAAGAAGTTATTGACCAGCCGGAAGACCTTAAATATGAATCAACACTTTATGATGAATATGAAGTTCTCAAGAACAATATTCTTGGTGATGGTGACAACTCTTTTGAAACAGACTACACACTCTATTCAGCAAATCCTGACGGTACAACAGTAACAAATATGGATATTGCTGATGGCTGGTATATTATCACAGGCTCTGACGACCAGGGTGGTGTTTCAACGGGTGTTTTGACACATACTGCTCATTCATCAGGTGGTTTCATTTCTGATGGTTCAACAGGTATCCCTGCAAGTACAGCAGATGCTTGGTATTTCCAAAAGGTTTCAGACGGTTCATACTATATTTATTATACTGATGATAATGGTGACAATCAGTACCTGACAATCAGTAATAATCAGGTTTATGTATCAACAGCACCATATGCTCTTTCTGTAACAACAGATGCAAGTGGTAATGTGACAATCGGTTTCGGTTCAACTTTACTCAACTACAGTGGTGGTACAAGTCAGCAGGTATATTATTACTCAACTGCTACAAATCTTAAGCTCTACTATGTAGATGAATCAGGCGACAGCAGTTCAAATGTAACTACAACATATACAATCGAAGGTCAGGTTACAAACTCAACTGAATTGTCATCTCTTGCTGATGGTTGGTATATACTTAAGGGTGCAGGTTGGGGTAATGTTTCAACAGGTGCAATTACACATACTGCACATTCTTCAGGCGGTTTGCAGACTGACGGAACAAGTGCAACTGCAACACCAACTACAACTGACAATGTAATGTGGTACTTTGAGAAGCAGTCAAGCGGAGCATATTACATTTACTATCTCAACGATAGTGGTGTAAAGCAATATATGACTCTTTCATCAAGTACAATTTCTATCAGTACATCTCCACAAGAACTTACTCTTACAGCTTCAGGCTCTACAATAACAATTGGTGCATCGAACGGATATTATGTTGACTTCTGTGGTAACGAATATCATGGTCAACACGTTGCAACATGGACATCGGGTACATCACTTTATGTATATAAGGTTAATGAAGAAACCGTAAGTGGTGGTGCAACATCAACCACAACTGTTACACAGGTAACAGACACAAGTAGTCTTGACGGCGAATACATTATCACAGGTTCTGACGACCAGGGTGCTTACACTTATGGTGCAACTACACATACATTAAAGTCAGGCGGTCTTACTCCATCAAACACAACAGCTCCATTTACAGCTGACGAAAATAATACATGGATTATTGAGCCGACAGGTGACGGATATTACTACATTTACTATACAGAAAATGGCACTAACTATTATATTGTTATTACTGATGGTAATGTAACAACATCAACTACAGCCACAAAGCTTACAATT
>RHMF01001000.1_pt1 | contig 12769 bp, 13 predicted proteins | sample 5365151 | NCBI WGS metagenome assembly RHMF01 (sample SAMN10266501, study PRJNA497801) | feces metagenome | isolation source: feces | host: Bos taurus | place: China: Prairie of Fairy Mountain | collected 2017-08-14 | reverse complement strand
GTCAGCTTCTCCTCGATACCGACTGGGGCGAACTCGACTTCATGGTCATCGACATGCCTCCAGGAACAGGCGACATACAATTATGTCTCGCACAGAACTTTAAGTTGTCAGGCTCTGTTATCGTGACGACACCACAGAAAGTCGCTCTCGCCGACGTACGTCGCGCTGCCAATATGTTCCGTCATGAAGGTGTCAACGTGCCAATTCTCGGTTTGATTGAAAACATGGCTTATTTCACACCATCAGACATGCCAGAGAAGAAATATTATATCTTCGGCAAGAACACCGGCGCTGAGTTTGCAAAAGAATTAGATATGCCATTGCTAGCTCAGATTCCAATCGATGAAAACATCTCAGAAGCTAACGACAAAGGAACACCATTCTCTTTCAATGGATTCTCTCCTGTTGCAGCAGCATTCGAGAAATTAGCTAAGAAAATCGTGGAAATGTTTTAATAAAAGTGTAGAGTTGAAGGTTTAGAGTGTAGAGTGTTGAATTATAGTTATGTTAATTTTATTACACTTAACACTTATAACTATCAACTTTAAAACTACTCTAAACTCTACACCATAAACTATAAACTTTAAGAAGATGGAAAAACAAGAATTAATACAAAAGATTCAAAATATCCTCGTTCAGGTGAGACCTTATCTCGCTGCCGACGGTGGTGGCGTGGAATTCGTTGACTTGACTGACGATATGGTTGTGTTAGTTGAATTGACAGGCGCATGCGGAAGCTGCCCTCATAGCACAAGAACACTTAAAAACGGAATAGAGAAGACTATCAAAAGTATCCTTCCAGAGATCAAATCAGTAGAAAACGTTAAATAATAATGTAGAGACGTCACCCCTGTGGCGTCTCTTTATTTACAATTAGCAGATTTTACAAGTGGGGTCTCTTTAATTTACGATTAGCAATTTACAATTAACAGTTAAGGTGTTTTCTTTTTTAAAATATCGCTTAAAGTCGCAGGGTAAGTTCAGGTTGCATTCGCCTTTTGTCTATGATTTTTATGAAGAGGTTTTGGAAAAAATCACTCATGGAAATTGGAGGGAAGAGCTGTACAATAAATTGAATTTATTCTTGTTATCAAAGAAAGATGTCTTTAAGGGAAATGATACTTTTATTGTTAAGGAGTATATTCATGCTGATAAAGAAAAAGAAAGAGAATGGAAAGAAATGATAAGCAAAGAAGACGCGACACTGACGATAGACTGCTATCATTTCGGAATCATTTTCAATATGGAAAGAAAAGAGAAACAACACTTTGTGTTGAAATTTTAGAAATATTGGTTTAAGGTGTAATGCTTAATGTTTAAGGACGAATTAGTGTAATTTCTAAACCTTAAACTTTAAACCTTAAACTTTAAACCTTAAACTTTAAACTATGATTTATACAAAAACAGGAGACAAAGGAACCACATCGTTAATAGGCGGAACTCGTGTTAACAAAGACGATGTTCGTTTGGAAACCTACGGCACTTTTGATGAGTTGAGCGCATTTGTTGCAGTACTTGGAGATTCGGAAGGCGTTGAAACACATGAGATAGAAGTCATGGATAGGATTCAAAATAGCCTTTTAGTTTTGGAGTCATGTCTTGCATTAGATAGTCAACAGTCAACAGAAATGTCAAAATATATACCTCGATTGACGGAAGACGATGTCAAGTTTTTAGAAGATGAAATTGATGCTATTAATGCACAGTTGGAGCCTTTGAAGTACCTGATTATTCCAGGAGGCAATATTTTATCATCGAGAGCTCATGTGTGCAGGACAGTATGTAGAAGAGCTGAGCGTAACCTTGTGCGAATGGGCAGAGAATATGATGTTGACGACGTTTTGAGACGTTTTGTAAACCGGCTTTCCGACTATTTTTTCGTTTTGTCACGACTTTTTATGAAGCGAGCTGGTGTTGCTGAAAAGCCTTGGAAACCAATGAAATAATATTTTTTAAAAATAATTTGAAAAAACGCTTGACTTTTTATATATAAATAGTAATTTTGCGCCCGAATTTTAAAACCATAAAGAAATGTATTGGACATTAGAATTAGCATCAAAGATGGAAGACGCTCCATGGCCAGCAACAAAAGACGAATTGTTAGAATGGGCGATGAGAGTTGGATTACAACAAGAAGTTATTGAAAATCTTTCAGAGATAGAAGACGAAGGTGAAATATACGAAAGAATCGAAGATATTTGGCCAGACTATCCAACAAAAGACGACTTCTTCTTCAATGAAGATGAATATTAAGAAAAAATAATGGTTTGTAACCATGTAAACCATTGAAAATCAAAGAGAGCGTATGAGTGGAATTTACTTGTACGCTCTTTTTTTGCTTGTTTGAGAAAATTTTATAATTTTGAGCTGTATTACATTAAAAATTTAGTTATGAAACATTTAATAATCACTCTATTTATCTGCTTGTTCTTTGCATCAGGCATTGTTAATGCACAGGTAAATCAATCTAGATGGGCTAACGAGTGGAGGTATGCATTTTCAAAAGAAGGAATGAAAGAATGGAGACCAGAGTTTACATTAAAGAGATCTGGTGGTTTTTTCACAGATAGAAGGATGCTTACGGGTGGTGTAAGGGTAGATGAAAAACGTTCTTTTGCCTTGTATCTTGGACAGGGAAATCAATGGATAGATCATGCTCCAGCTCATGTGTTTTCAATAAGGACAGGTGTTTCTTTTCGCAGATACTGGCATCTTGGAGCACGAAAGACTTTTGCATTTTACAGCGATTTGAGTGCTGGCATTGGTTGGGTGTATAAAATTGATGGTGGATACCATGAAACACCTGATGGAGAGATCTATAGGATTTCAGAAGAGGTCGGTGATATGTTGTTTGAGGTATTGTGGCAACCGGGTCTTCGTGTCAGATTTTATAAAAATATTCATATGTTCTTCGGACCGACCTTAGCAACAGATTGTATAGGCATTCATTTTGGAGTTGGCTTCTAAATCATTTTCTGAGATTTTGAGATTTTGAAATACTGAGTTTCTTAAAAAAGTCCCACAATTTTCTCCAGCCATTCTTTGTCGGTTTCATCAAATGTGGCAAGTTTCTCACTGTCGATATCTAAAACCGCAACAACTTGATTTTCTTTAAATATCGGTACGACAATCTCACTCTGTGATGCGCTGCTACAAGCAATGTGTCCTGGAAACTCATGGACGTCCTTAACGACAATTGTCTGTGCTTCTTTCCATGAAGTGCCGCAAACTCCTTTGCCATAAGCTATTCTCGTACAAGCAACTGGACCTTGAAACGGACCTAAAACTAGCTCGTTGTCAATCACACGATAAAAACCAGTCCACCAGAAATTGAACGTTTTGTGTATGATGGCAGCTATATTTGCCATATTGGCGATTTCATCTTTTTCCTTACCTAATAATGCCTTGATTTGTTCGTAAAGAAGCTGATATTTTTCTGTTTTCTTCATAAATTGTAATGTATGACGAGCAAAAATAATAAAAATATTCTTAAAAACTTTTAACATTTGCCATTAGTCTTTAGCCTTTAGATAAAGTTTCTTCCCGTTAACTTTCAATTTGATAGCATAAAAGTTAAAAATAGTTAAAATCCTTGACAAGAGTATTTTTCTGTTATACTTTTGCAATCGAAACTTTAATAAAAACCAATATTTATGAGAACTAGAAATTTACTTTTCTTAGTCGCTTGTTTAATATTTTCATTAAACGTAAAAGCGCAGGACGGTTATCAAAGAGTAACAGATTTGTCCCAAATTCAGAATGGTAGCAGTGTTATTTTTGCTGCTCGTCATGATTCACTGTCAACAATAAGTTATTATGCTATGACGAACGATGCTCAAGGGAAGCCTCAGGGTGTCTTGTTTGCGGCTACAGATTATGGTGATGGTGTAGAGCTTCCGAAAGAAATAGTTGATAATGAGTCGCTTTATTCTTGGACGGTTGGTTTGTCAGGTGATGGATTCACTTTTATTAATTCTAAAGGAGACATGATTGGTTATGGTAGTAGTGGTACTGATTTTGTCAAAAATGGAGCTAATTCTACATGGACTATTACAGCTGCTGTTTCTGGAGGAGGGACATCTGTTCCTAATCATAACGCATTTGTCATTACCAATGTTGGCGTGTCAAATCGAAGTATCGCTTTTAGAAAATATAGTGGCGATGCTGTATATGAGAAGTTTGCTCCTTATGCAAACTCAGCAACTAATATCGGTGGTAATATTTACTTCTTTTACATCGATATTTTTGTGAAATCATCAGAAGTGACACCTGTTGTTTCATTGCCTAAGTTTACTCCTATATCTGGGAATTATACATCAGCACAAAATGTTACAATCTCTTGTGATACAGAAGGTGCTGTTATACATTACACTCTTGACGGAAAGGCTCCGACAGAAGAAAGTAGTGTTTATTCAACACCGATAGAAGTGTCAGAAACTACGATGATTAAAGCCTTTGCAAAGAAAGATGGTATGAAAGATAGTGGGGTGGCCACTGCAACATTTAAAATCATAGAAACTGTAGACGTTTCTTTCTACGACAATGGAAAGTTGTTGAAAACTATGAAACTAGCAAATGGCGATGCTGTTGGAGAACTTCCAGTCGCTGTAGCTCCAGAAGGATTTGCTTTTAGCGGATGGACTGATGGTGAAATTATAGGTGCTGTTAATGAAATCCCTAATATAATTACTTCGTCAACAATTATTAGTGAAGATGTAGAATTACATGCAGTATTTTCTATTACTAATGAAAATTGTGTTGAAACAGAAGTGACATCATTGTCTAAATCTGATGATGTAATAATAGCAATCTCTAAAAATGGTAAATATTATGCAATGTCTCAAAATAAAGGAACTAGCGGACAACCAACAACGAAAGAATTAATCGTGTCTAATGCTACAATTGAGAGTACATTGTCAGATGATATTAAATGGAATATCACATATAATAATGGAGATATGATTATTTGTCCTAAAGGTAATGAGGAAGTTTGGTTGTATTGTACATCAGGAAGTAATAATAATTCCGTTAGAATTGGAACTAATGCCGATAATAATGTATTTGAATTGAAATCTGTAGAAATAGAAGGTGTTGTTTATTCTAATTATTTGTATAACAAAACGACAGAACGATTTGTAGGCGTGTATTATGATGATGACTTGGCTGTTGATTGGAGAGCTTATAAACTTACAGCATCTGGATCATTCCCTACAAATATCAAAGAACAGACATATCATTTCTTTAAGTCGGAAGGGGTAAGTTATTATTGTACAAATATTGATATTCCTAAGGCTCAGACTATTGCGACAAATACTATTTGGGAAAATGTTAGTGTGATGAATCAGATTATTATTGAGAATGGAGCTACATTAACAATTAGTGGAATTATAACATGTACGAATGCAGATAATCTTATTATCAAGGAAGGTGGACAACTTTTGCACAATAATAAAGGTGTGATGGCTACTATTGAAAAAGAGATTCAAGGTTACGGAACTACTGACGAAGGATGGTATACAATCAGTTCGCCTCTTGTTAAAGATGTTGAATTGTCTGATGTAAAAGATTTAATCCCAACAACAAATGACTATGATCTTTATCGTTATGATGAGCCAACAAGTTATTGGGAAAATATAAAAGATGAGACAAATAATTTTACCACTTTTGAAGCCGGAAGAGGTTATCTCTACGCTAATAAATATGATGCGACAATTTCATTTGTTGGAGAAGTTAATAGTGAATCAAAGAGTTATAATCTTACAAAAACAGATGGGATAAACCTCTCCGGATTTCATTTAATAGGAAATCCATTTACTCACAACATTTATAAAGGAGCAGATGCTGCTATTGATGATGAAAATCTTGTTGAAGGTTATTATACACTATCGAATAGTGGCGCATGGGAAGTTAATGTTTCAAATGAGAAACCAATTGCACCTTGCCAAAGTATTCTTGTAAAGACAATAAAATCAGGAGATATTGTGATAAATAAAACCAATCAGTTTTCATCGCAAAGGTCTGACGATGATGAAATGTTGATGGTCAATGTGTCAAATAAAAATTATGAAGATAAAGCTTATGTTTCTTTTGGTAAAACTTATGGTTTAGAAAAAGTTGCTCATCAGAATAAAGATATTCCAATGGTGTACTTCCCAGTTGATAAGGTGAATTATGCAATTGCAGTATTAGATTCAGATATAGAAGAAATTCCACTTTCATTTGTGGCTAAGACAATGGGTGAATATACCATCAGTATCAATTGTGGTAATAAAATGTTTGATAATGTGTATCTTGTTGATAATAAGACAGGAACTGTGACAAATATGTTAACTGATGATTATACATTTGTTGCTGTTGCAAATGATACTCCTGATCGTTTTATTATTAGATTAAGTGAAGGTTTTTCATTAAGTGAACATTATTATAGTTGTGAGAGATTTGCCTATGTTGATAACGGTAAGTTGATGCTCGATGATCTTTCTGATAATGCTGTACTTGAAGTTTATGACGTTATGGGAAGAAAGGTCGATTGTAATATTATAAAGGGTAATAACGGACCTTGTTATGTTGAAATTGGCAATATACAGACAGGACTATATATCATAAAAGTATCAGATAAGAAAGGAATTAGAATTCAAAAAATAGTTCTTTAAATCTGGAATTTGAGAATCTAGCATCTCTTTTGGGGTTTCTAGATGCTACGATTCTCTATTCTAATATTAAGAGGAAATGTCATGAAAAAATGTATAATTGCGATATTGTTAGTATTTGTAATAGAGTTTGCTTCAAAAGCTCAGTCAGACGGCTTTTTTATGTATAATAGGGGATATAAATACATTGAAGATGATGAGTATGAAATGGTGTTGTTGCCTAAACAACATGGATCGGAATATAATTATTACGCAGATAATGCGCCATTAGAATCTGGGTGTTTGTTGTTGCTTGGAATGGGGTTAGTTTATATGAAATTTAAATACAAGCAAAAAACAGAGGCTTAATATATAAGACGTTCTTTGATATATTGCACATTTATTTTTGAATTATTTGAAGACACAAAGCAAGTTGCTAAAAAAAAGAACTCAAGATAAATACCTTGAGTTCTGATATCTGAATGTTTTGAGTTTTATTATATGATTCCTAATTGTTTCAAAAGAGCTTCAGGTTCTGGATCATGACCTCTGAAGTTGCGATATAAAACAGCGGGGTCAATGCTGTCGCCTTTTGTAAGCAATTCTCTAAATGAAGATGCTACATCTTTATTAAAGATGCCTTTTTCTTTGAAAAGAGAGAATCCGTCTGCTGCTAATACTTCCGCCCATTTGTATGAATAATATCCGGCGCTGTAGCCTCCTGAGAATATATGAGAGAATGCTGTTGAAATTATACATTCTGGAATAGAAGGAAGTACATTGGTTGCTGATAATGCATGTTTTTCAAATGACAGAGGGGCTTCTTCAAAGATTTCTGTAAGGGTATGCCATGCCATATCTAAGATGCCAAATTGTAACTGGCGAATGTGATAATATGCTGATAAATAATTTTTTGATTCTACGATTTTCTCGATTAACTCATTTGGTATAGTTTCTCCAGTTAAATAGTGTTTGGCAAATGTGTTAAGATATTCGGGTTCGTAACACCAGTTTTCCATTATCTGTGATGGAAGTTCTACGAAGTCATGGTCGACGCTTGTACCTGTCATGGATTCATATTTTCCTTTTGTTAAGATTCCATGCAGTGCGTGTCCGAACTCGTGTAATAATGTGGTGAATTCGTCGTGGGTGATAAGAGAAGGAGTGTCAGCTGTCGGTTTTGTGAAGTTTGTGACGATGCTGATGAGCGGACGTTCATCAATATCATTAAATATTCTTTGACCTTTAAACTCTGTCATCCATGCTCCACCACGTTTGCTTTCACGAGGGAAGAAATCAGCATAAAATAAAGCAAGATGTGAGCCGTCATTGTCTGTTATATCATAAACCTGAACATCTTTATGATATACTGGGATGTCTGTTAATTTGTTGAATGTTAATCCATAAAGTTTGTTGGCTAGATTGAATATGGCTTCGATACAGTGCTCGAGTTGGAAGTAAGGTTTCAATTGTTCGTCATTTAAGTCATATTTCTCTAGACGTAATTTTTCGGAATAGAAACTGAAGTCCCAAGGCATGATGCATTCATCTTCGAAACCATTTGCTTTGGCGTAGACATTGAGATCTGCGACTTCTTGTCTAGCCTTTGGTAGCGCTGGCGTTAAGAGCTTGTTTAGAAAATCATTGATGGCATTAGGGCTTTTTGCCATACGTCTTTCAGTTTTGTATTCGGCGTAATTGGTATATCCTAGAAGTTTGGCAGTCAGGATGCGTAACTCGGCGATACGTTTTATTATTTTACTGTTGTCGAGTTCGCCTCCAAATGCACGAGTGTTGTAGGCACGATACATTTTCTCACGAAGGTCGCGACGTTGGCTAAACTTCATAAAAGGAATATAGCTAGGAGCCGTCAGATTAAAAAGCCATCCATCTAAACCTTTGTCTTTTGCGGCATCAGCGGCTTGTTCTCTGACGTAATTAGGTAAACCGATTAAATCATTCTCGTCAGTAATGTTTAGCGAAAAAGCATTGGTCGCAGCGAGTACGTTTTTGCCAAATTGTAAAGACAAGAGTGATAGTTCTTCAATATACTTGCTATATATTTTTTTGTTTTCTGATGATAGGTTAGCTCCATTGCGAGCGAAGCCTTCGTATGTCTTTTCGAGTAGTCTTGTTTCTTCAGCACTTAGGTTCATGGCATATTTCTGGTTATAAATTTTGTTCACGCGTTGAAACAGACTCTCGTTTAGACTAACATACATGGAAAATTCTGTTGTCAAAGGAGTTATCTCCTCTGCAATATTTTGCATTTCTTCGTTGGTGTTAGCTTCCAACAAATTATAAAAGATATGACTGACGTGATTTAACGTTGAACCAGCATATTCTAAAGCTTCGATGGTGTTTTCGAAAGTAGGTTCGTCAGGGTTGTTGATGATAGCGTCTATTTCTACTTTAGCTTCTGCTATGGCTTGCTTGAATGCTGGAATATAATGTTGATTTTCAATCTTGTCGAATTGAGGCGCGCCGTATGGCAATTTCGATGTTGTTAAAAGAGGATTGTTCATAGTATTTATTATATGTATTTGTTGTTAATAAAGGACAAATGTATAAAATAACTTTGAATAAAAAATTGTCAATGAATGATGGAAGTATATTGGCTAAATATTATTTCATTAATTCTTGTCGTGTTTCTTTGTCGAATTTTTCTATTGAATATCGCAACATTGTTCTTGGCATCATTGTTTTGTGTTCCATAATAAAATCGTATAGTCGTTTCGGATTTCGTTTGCCAGCTTCGCGTAACATCCAACCTATTGCCTTGTGCATTAAGTCGTGCTTGTGATGCATCATTTTTTGAGATAGTAGATAAGTGTCGTCTAGGTCGTTGTTTCTGATGAATTTCAGTGTGGAGACTATGGCAATTCTGTTGTCCCAGAGCAAGTCGCTTTCTGCTAGTCGGTAAAGTATGTCGCGTTTTCTGTCGAGAAGAAATTTGCCAACTATTTGTGGTGCGCTTAAATCTACCAAGTCCCAATTGTTGATATATCTTGTCTGTGATAGATAGAAATCAAATGTGTCTTTTGTCACTTCTTTTTTGGAATTGTTGACAAGAATCAACAAAGCGCACATTCGTATCTCGTGCCAAGGACTGTGTATCAATTCCTTAATGACATTAAAACTGACATTACTGAATTCTTTTGCTACTTCTCTGATATTTGGAACGGTGACTCCAAGGAATTTGTCGCCTTCTCCATATTGACCTTTGCCAGTCTTGAAGAAACGTGGTAAAACGATTTTCTTTTCTTCGTCGGAACGAGCGACTAAGGCGTTGTATATTTGGTTTGTCATATTTTTAGTTAAGTTTATGTTCATTACATCAAAAGCAATAAAATAATTTGACCGCTTATGATTCGCAAGAACATTGTTAGAGGATAAACGGTGGAATATGCTACGGCAGGTTTGTCATTGTTTGCAGACTGACTAGCAAATGCTAATGCAGCTGGATTCGTAGTGGCTCCAGATATAAGTCCTGCCAATGAGAAATAGTTGATATGAAATACATAACGCCCTAATAATCCGATGATGATAATAGGTATTATAGTGATTATTACTCCGTATGCGACATAGAGCAAGCCGTCACCTTCTATGATGGTGTGCAGAAAACTGTCGCCAGCATCAATGCCTACACTTGCTAAGAATAAAGCAATGCCAATTTCTCTTAACATAAGATTGGCACTCACTGTGGTGTATGTGATGAGTTTTAGTTTATGCCCGAAACGACCAATTAGAATAGCTATGATGAGCGGACCGCCTGCGAGACCGAGTTTTACAGGTGTCGGCATTCCTGGGAATTTTAATGGAATACTTCCGACAAGAATACCGAGGAATATTCCAACAAATATTGTGATGATGTTAGGAGTGTCCAATTTCTTTAATTCGTTTCCTAATAATTGGGCAACATGATCAATAGATTCTTTTTTGCCAACAACCATGATTCTGTCTCCGATCTGTAGTTCAAGGTTTGGGTCTGCAAACAAGTCAACGCCAGAACGATTGACACGGGTAACAATGACATTATATATGTTTGAAAGATGTAAGTCTTTAAGTTTCTTTCCGTTGATGTCAGATTTAGTGATGAGTATACGACGTGAAATCATAGGTAAACTTTCGTTGATCCAGTTGAAATCGCTTTTTTTGCCGAAAAACTTAGTGATAGACTCAATGTCTTCTTCTTTACATATAACCATGATGAAGTCACCTTGATGTAAGATTGTGTCAGCGTCGGGCTTGCTGATTATGTCTTGATGACAAATTCGAGAGCATATAAAATGATGTTGAGTGAGTTTTGTTATTTCTTTCAATGGCTTAGCAGTGATGGCATCGTTGCAAATTTCAAGTTGTAATACTGTTAACGACTCGCCATCTTTGTCATGTGTTTTCAGATATTCTTCTTCCTTATCAATATTAATACGGCATATATATTTGACGGCAATGATGGCAATGATGGCACCTGCTATGCCGAGAGGATAGGCACAAGCATAACCTAAAGATATTGGGTCGCCAGTGTAGTTAATCTGGTTGAGTGCTTCGTTGGCGGCTCCTAAACCTGGAGTGTTGGTAGCTGCGCCAAATAAAACGCCGACTATCATAGGTAGCTCGATGGAACCATCAATATAATATAAAACTAATGCGACAATAATGTTGAGAAATACAATTCCCATAGCCAATATGTTGAATATAATGCCTCCTCGTTTAAAAGATGAAAAAAACGAAGGCCCGACTTGTAATCCGATACAAAATACGAATAATATCAGACCGAAGTCTTTAATAAAAGTTAAGGTGTTGGGTTCTATCTGAAATCCGAGGTGACCGGCGAAGATACCGATGAATAAAACCCAAGTGATACCTAGTGAAATGCCTCGTATTTTGAATTTTCCTAAAAATACGCCAATGGAAATTATGATGGCATATAATAAAATTGTGTTAGCTGTGCTTAAATAATTGGAGCATAAAGATTCGAACCAACTCATGATGATTTTAACTTGATTAGTGCAAAAATATATACTTATTCGGTTTTTCCCATTGAGAATAACATATTATGATGGATAGTTGTTTTTAAGATAATTATTTATTTGATATACTTCTCGGATAAATAAACTCCAAGGAAAACAAATGCTATTGAGATAAGTACTGATGCTAAAATATAAACGATTGCAGATAACCGTTGTCCGCTTTGCATCATCTGAAAGGCTTGGACCGAGAATGTGGAAAATGTGGTGAACCCTCCGCAGAATCCTATGGCTAAAAGAAGATATAATGTGCTTTGTGATGCAGGGATAAGCAAACCTATGATGAAAGAACCGACTATGTTGACTAATAAAGTTGCTAACTCACTGCAAATTGACAAATATGTGAAAAGACAAGTAATTAAGTAACGAGAGATGCTACCTAATGCGCCACCGGCTCCGACTAATAAAATGTTTTTTATCATAATTTTACAATTGACGCAAAAATAGCAATAGTTTTTATGAAAACGGTAAATATTATTGAAAGTTTTTTGTAGATTTGTGATATGAAAAAAATAAAAATAACTGTGATGCGTATGGCTCGTTACGACGACCTTATGGCGCAATATGAAAACCCTATTGAACATGCCTGCGACTTGCATCTCGGTCAGACTTTTATAGTTGAAAATGTTCAAAAACCTGAAGGCTTGTGCGATAGCGCATGGGAAACACTTTTGCCTTTTGTGAAAGAACTTTCTGAAGGTGGAGGCAACTTCTTCGACGGCTGGATGAAGAATCCTCATTCGGCAATGCTTTCGTGTAATGATGGTTTCCGTCCGGTGAGTTTCTATGTAGAAGTTGTAGAATGACAACTAATTATGAATTGTGCATTATGAATTATGAATTGAATATAAGGAAAGCTACTAAAACTGATGCGCCTCTTATCGCAAAAGTTGTCGCTATGGCAATAGGGGAGGAATCCGCAATATTGTACGGCGGCGAGAACTACATTAAAGTCTTTGAAGAAATCGCTTGTTTGGAAAACTCACAATATAGTTATCGTAATGCCTTTGTGGCTGAAATAAACGGCAATGCCGTCGGCGCAGTGGTCGCATACGATGGCGCGGAGTTGCATTCTCTGAGAAAATCGACTCTTGAAATAATTTATAAATA
>RHMF01000999.1_pt1 | contig 12770 bp, 17 predicted proteins | sample 5365151 | NCBI WGS metagenome assembly RHMF01 (sample SAMN10266501, study PRJNA497801) | feces metagenome | isolation source: feces | host: Bos taurus | place: China: Prairie of Fairy Mountain | collected 2017-08-14 | reverse complement strand
CGTTCCGGTGTAGGAGTTTATCAGGGTGATGATCTGCTGCTTTGTGACCGCTCCGCCACCTCCACGGATATATGCGAGCATATTCTGCTGACGCTGTATGAGGGTGCTGTCCGGTGCGGCTGTTACGCCGTACTCTTTTTCCCAGAGGTTTATATCCTGCGCTGATGATACATACATATCACCTATGACGCGCTTCTGCTCCATCTGGTACTTCTGTAGCTCTGTGTCCCTTGCCTCCTGGATGGCTTTTACATTGTCGCCGGTGTAATATTCCGGCATCCAGTCTATGAGCTTATCTTTAACCATTGAGCGTCACCTCGTCCAATACTGCTATCTCTGTGGTCGATAATGCGATGCTGTCGGTACCGCCGTTCACTGTGAGATTGTCCACATCCGTCACGCCCTCGACTCCCAGGATAGCCTCACCGATCAATACGACAGATACGCGCCGTGAGTCTCTTGAGTATCCGATCTCCGTGATATATGCCTGTATAGCCGCCGTGATAGCCTCCTCATAGTCGGAGACCGTTCCGCTCGCCACATATACAGTCGCGCTCACATCGATATCAACCTCTGTGACGCTGTTTACTATCACTGTCGCCGGGCAAGGTCTCACCTCGTCAATATGGGCCGCTACCGCAGCCAAAAGGTCCGCGTCTGCTGCCCTGTGATTCTGATCCATGATGTAAAGCGTCACGGATCCGACGGAAGGTGTGCGTCCGAAGCATCTGGCTGCTGCCACGCCGTCAACCTCCAAAGCCCATGTCTCATAGTCCTCTTCGGTACCGGCTCCGGCTGACTGTCTGATAGCTGCATAGTATCTTGTCGAAAAATCATCGATACTCTCGATGTCGTAGCCGTTTGTAAATGCCTCCGCGTTTGTGACGGTATTGAGTCCGGATATCGTGACAGGAAACTCATAGATAGCTCCTGCCGGCACATTGCCGGAGCTTCCGGCGGTCTCGCACTGGACCTGCACTATCACGGATCCGCTGTCACCTACCTCGGAATCTGCCAAAACATCGAATATGAGATAGTCAGACGATACCTGAGTCCCTGCCGGGATTGCGGTACCGGGATCTCCGGTGATGGTGACATGGCCGGTGGCCTTTGTGGCTGACCTTCTTGTGATGTTTGCCCGGTCCTTTGCAATGATCTCCTTGTGTTCATCGTCAGCGGTTTCAAAAAAGGCATTGTTTAGGATATTGTCGTTGGTGCTTTCCAGCGCAGATATCTCCTGTCCGACAGGTGCCTGCAAGTCATAATTGACTGAGCCTGTCGATTTATCGTACTCGTCCGGCATATTGTTCAATATGTCCGTTGTGACCTCATTCGGTGTCCGTGCCATTTATCACTACCTCCTCCGCTGAATCTCCGTAAATGCTTGTTACTAAAAATCTCACTATGAGGGTGCGGCCCTCGTATGTAAAATCGAAGTCCGATACAGATATAATGTCCGGATGGACGCTTAAGACATTCTCGATATCCTGCTGGATGTCGGCCGTCTTTTCCAGCCTGTCCCTGTTGGGATCCAGAAGGATATCCTTGACCTCTGATCCGTAGATGGGTGTCGGCTCGTCATATTCCTCATCCTCCTCCGCGTCATTGTCTGACTCGTAGATGGGATATACATAAGCCCTGGTCATAAAGGCCTTTTTTATCCACTGTCTTAAGGCATCCTGTCCGGATATCATAGCCTCGTCACCGTCTTTTGTTACGATGTCTCCACCGTCAACATCTAAGACTATCGCCTTCCCCTGTATCTCGAAGTCCTCGACCTTTTCTGTCGTGGCTTCGTCGTCTTCGAGTTCGTCGTCAATATATGGCATACTCATATCGCTTACTCCTCATATATCCTGTCCACGGCCACCCATGTCTGCTCATCTGCTGCCGGTACCACAAAAATCTTGTCGTCCTTTTCGATTGCCGGGCTTATGTTGGCCAGCCCCTCGCAGATCTCAAGCTCCTCTCCCTTCGTGAGTGTGACCTTGCCACCTGCTATGCTTATGGTTAGCGGTGACTTCTTTATCACCTTGCCGATGGATGGACCGATAACGATAGGGTTTTGCATGGAGTTGAGCTTTTTGGCCAGTGCGTTCATATTAGAGTTTTGCATCCCAGCTCACCTCCACCTCTACTTTGTGAATATTTCCCTCTATGCTATGGCTCGACGACCTTATTCGGTACCAGCCCTTAAGGCCGCCGCCGTTAAGTTTGATGAGCCTGTTTTTCTTTATGTCCCAGTAGCCCTTTGTCACTAAAAGGGTGACCTGCTTTGTGTTCTTGCACTTGTTAAGATCTTCCAGCTGCTTTTTGGCGGTTGCCTGTGCCTTTGCTGTCGTGATCTTTTCCTGTGCCTCTTCCACCTTCTGGATGGTACCCAGCTTTGCTATCGACTTATCGTCTTTTGCGGTTGCAAGTACCTCATTCCCTTTAATGACCTTTACCTCGTTTCGCAGTTCCTCGATACTGCGGCTTATGGAGGCCTCGGCGGACATAATAAAAGAAGGGCTGATCTTATTCTTCTTTTTTTCATCGATGACAACTGTGGTACCATCGACCTCGAAATAATAAGACTTGCCCTGGTCCTTTTTGGCTATCGTCAAAATGTCGTTTACGATATTTATGACCGTATCTTTATAAATTTTTGAAATCTTTGTGGGGATGGAGCATACTTTACACTTTATGCCCTGTTGAGATAGCAGCTTCTTAATGGCTGAGTCAGCCGCTATATTCTTGAATTGTATGATCTCGTCCCCCTTAAGATTGTAGGAAAAGTCCAGCGCTTTATATGTATGCGGTGGCTTTATATTTTCCTCCATGGATACTATCACGCCGTAAAATCTGACTTTACCGCCGTCAGATACTTTGACATGAGATCCTATATCGAATAACTTTAGGCTCGTGAAGCTCATTTCCTGTCCGTTTGTCTCGTCGTCCGTTGCCCATGAGGGAGAGCCTATGTATTTAGTTGCATCTGAATTGCCTACCTTGATCTTCATCAGATTGCCCCTTTATTTGATGTTTGCTCCTTTTTTCCATCCGGAGTACTTCTTCCACCCGGTCAGCTCAAAGGAGATGATGTAGTCGCCTTTTTTGTCTATCTTGTATGAGAAGGATCCCACTGCAAACTGATCATTGATGTAGTAGCCGCCTTCCTGTTTTGCGATGACATACTTAAGCGGTGTCCGTCTGTTATGTGACTCCTTAAGGATCTTTAATACCTGGGAGCCGGTGGTTTTTGATACCGCAAAATCTAACCTTTTACCCTTTTTGGGTACCATATGCTCCACGCTGATCGTGGGCTGTTGCTTCTGGCCGATGATGGTATAGTGTCCACCTTTAACCGCCACAAAGTCCTCAATGTCTGCCGCCTGGGAGATCTCAGGAAGCTCCGCCGGCAATATGGGGAGCTTCACTTTTGTCCCAGAGTAGCTTTTTAAGTATATTGTGTATGCGTTCTTAGCCATAATTTACTCCTTGCGCCGGCGCAATTTAGCCATACGCCATCTGTGTAAGAAGGTTGCCGGTGATCTTCTCGGACAGCATGTTTGCATATTCCTCGTTGCCGATGATATTGCCCTGTACTGTCACATTGACCGTCACGGACGGAGCTGATGCCATGCCCTTCGACTTCTGATTGCTGTAAATCTTTGAGCCGGACGGAAGGCTTAAAAGCTCCGGACCATGTTCTCCTACCCATGTCTGGCCGCCTTTGTAGTAGCTGGTACCCAGTGCGTTACCGGCCACCTTTTCCTTAACGGCTGCTGCCTTTTCCTTCGCAGCATCCACGATATTGCTTACGCCGTTCTTAAATGCCTCGATCTTCTCGGATATCCACTCGAAGGGCTTTAAGAGGGCCGTTTTTATGGTGTCTCCGATTGCTGTAAAGATCTGCTTTGCATTGTTCTTAAACTCAAGTATCTTATCCTTGATGGCCTGTATCTTTTCTTTGATCGTCTCGATGATCTGGCCTATCTTTTCCTTGACCTTGCCCACAAACTCCTGCAATTTTGCGGTGATTGTAGCAATGACTTCCATGATCTGGTCGCGGTGCTTATAGATAAGGATCCCTATGATGGTTATCGCCGCTATGATCGCGGTTATGATCAAAATGATGGGGTTGGCCAGTAGCACAGCGTTAAGTATTCCGATAACGGATGTGATGGTCTTAATGACCGTTACCACTTTTCCGGCCACCATGATCACGGTACCCACTATGCTTATAATCTTGCCTATGATCAAAAGAGCCGGACCGATAGCTGCCACTATGAGTCCGATCTTGACGATCATATCCTTCGTCTTAGGATCCAGATTGTTAAATTTGTTCGTGAGATTCTGCATGATCTCGACGAGCTTTCTGGCGTATGGCGCCAGAGTATCGTTTATCGACAGTCCGGCCTCTTCAAGTCCTGACTTAAGGATCGTCAGAGCGCCTGCGGTGTTGTCCTGCATTGTCGCTGCCATATCTGCCGCTGCGTTGTCGCAGTCGTTTATGGCTCCGGATAACTTGTTTACATCGTCTGTCCCTGCGTTCATCATAGCCAGGAAGCCGCTCATTGCGGTCTTGCCTACAAGTGTCTCGGCCTGTGCGGCTCTTTCTGACTCTGTAAGCCCGGAAAATGCCTGTCGGCAGTCGCCTATGATATCGCTAAAGTCTCTCATCGTGCCGTCGGCGTTAGTGGTCTTTACTGTGACCTCGCCTATGTTCTGTCCGGCTATCTTTACATCTCCGGACAGCTCTGTCATGATCTTCCGGAGCGATGTGCCTGCCTGGGATGACTTAATACCGGCATTAGCCATTAAACCGATAGCCTCCGCCGTGTCCTCTATGGAGTATCCCAGGGATCCGGCGATAGGTGCGGCGTACTTAAATGTCTCACCCATCATGGAGACATTGGTGTTGGCGTTTGATGAAGCCGCCGCCAGGACATCAGCAAAATGATTTACATTTTTGCCTTCCTTATCGACCTCGATACCAAAGGCTGTCATTGCGTCAGTCACGATATCCGATGTGGTAGCCAGATCCTCTCCGGACGCGGCCGCAAGGTTAAGCACACCCTCGATACCGCCCAGCATGTCCTCTGTCTTCCATCCTGCCATGGCCATGTACTCCATGGCCTCCGCTGATTCTGTTGCCGAAAACTTTGTCTGCGCTCCCATCTCGCGAGCTTTTTTCTTGAGTGCATCAAAGTCGTCGCCCATGGCTCCGGATATTGCCTGCACCTTTGACATCTCTGCCTCAAAGTCCATGCCAACCTTAAGAGAGGCTGCTGCCACGCCCATTAAAGGCATGGTTAGGTGTGTTGTGAGGCCTTGCCCCACCTTTGCCACCTTGTTGCCTATGACCTGTGCTTTTTTGCCTATGGCTGTATATTTTTTTTGTATATCTTTTGATGTTTTATCTGATACTCCCTGTATTTTTTTGAGCTTATCAGACATCCGGTCCTTTAATGTGAGGACGGTTGATACAGTTCTTGGCATATCGTCACCCGTTTACTGCTTCCGTTGCTTGTTCTACGGCTTCCATGTAGTCCCTCATCGCTTCGCGCAAAAGAATACGCTCCGCCCATGTTGACTCTAAAAGCTCCGGGAGCGGATACCCTCTTGTTACATACCACTTAAACATGGTTAGGTCGGGATCCGCGTTTATGAGTTTTTTATTTGTTCATCCACATGATCAAAAAGGGAGTTCATGCTGCACACCTTATCTCCTACTGTTAGGATGTCGCCGGAGTCCATGATGGCAAAAACCGTATCGACAGGATCCGCCACATCCAGCTCCTCATAGAGCTTCTGGTCGTGCAGTTCGTCGCAGCATGTGTATATGATTTTCGCCATTTCATCGACGAGATTTTTGGTGTCGTCGTCCTTCATGACGGAATTTATCAAGTTGAAAATAGTTTCGTCTGACGGCCGCTTAAAAAGAAGAGTACCGCCCAGGCTGGGGATCTCGATCTCCTCTACCCTTAAAGCGTCCTGCTCTTTTTTCTCCTTTGCGGCGATCAGCTGCTCCAGCGTAAGCCGCTGGAGCTTTTTTTCGTTCTTTACTGATCCCATAATGATGCCCCCTATTAGTTCTTATGCGAAGCTGTTGACCTTGTACTTCGACGCGTTGAAAGGAATCTCCTCCTCAACTACGGTCTTGGCCTCTGCGTTGAGAAGTGCCACCTCTGTCAGCTGTGCGTTCTGGATAGTAACGGACTCGTTCTTTCCGTTCACGCTGAGGTTGACACCTGTGATAACAAACTGCGGCATATTGCCGTTTAAGATGGCCTCATGCACCTTCTTTAAGACATTAGAGTCTGTCTTCTTTCTGGTGATGGTACCCTCGATGGAGTATCCGGTGTACTCATGCTCTGTGCCATACTGACCACAAAGCTCGATATCCTCATAGTCGAGGGTTATCTTTGCCTCCGCCTTTGTGAGGGTGGCAAGGAGTTCACCGTCAAAATAAATCTTCTGATCGTTTCCCTTTAACATGGCTTATCCTCCTTAGTTCAGTGTGATCTTCATGGACAGATCCTGGATGGACTGTAAGATCTGGATATCAGACTTGACAAATACCTTTCTCTTGAAAGGCTTAGATCTTACCGTGTCGTCATCCCAGTCAGCAGCTTCCGGATTGACTGTGATCCATGCTGCTCTCTGCGCGTCAACATCGATCTCTACTGTGTTGGCAGACGCGGAGTTGAGGATGTCCTCTTCCTCAAGTCTGTCATAGTAGTCACCGATAGCACCGATGAGCTGCATCTGATTGTCAACGGAGTTCTTCTGGCCGATGTAGCTGTCGCGGAATACAGACTTGATGTCTGCGCGGATCATGTCGGCAGCCTCAGCTACCTCGATGTATCTCATATCCTCGATCTGGTCTCCGTCGTTTGCGGAGTTGTCGAAGGTTGTGAGGGTGTTCACTGCGGTACCCAGCCTTACAACTCTGTCGCTTCCGTTCCAGTCGTTGTACAGGATGAGGTTTCCTGCATTTACCACGCTATCAGCGCTTGCCACATCCTCCGTGCTCTTAAGAGCCTTTAAGATGGTGCTTGACGCGCCGTTTACGTTGGCCTTTGACAGGATAGCGCAGATCATAGGCAGAAGCTCCTCAGATGTTACGGTACCTCTGACGAGAGTGCCCTGAGTGCTACGCGGTGTGTCCCAGTCGGGATCAAATGTCACGCTCTGGCTGTAAACATTCTCCACGTACTTGTTGTCCTGGCTTGCAGTACTGAAAATAAGTGCGTGGTATGTCTTCTTAGCCTTTGCCCAGGTTGACAATGCGGAGTAGTCCGCGGATGTCTTGCCCACGATTGTCACGCGGCCGCTGGGATAATTTGCTTCGATGACAGGTGTAGCATCTGCCACCGTTGCGTTGGTGTCCATTGTGAGCACTACAACCTTTGCCGGTCCGATAGCAAGCATATCCGCGATGCGTGCGGCGTTTGCATTTGACCAGTCTGTCAGGTCTGTCTCATATGTCACTTCCTCGATGCGTGTCTCAACAGGCACATACTCACCTTCTACGGTTTCGCCCTCTTCACGCACGATCAGAATAGCCACGCCCCTCTCGGATCTCTCCACGAAGGAAGCAGCAAGAGCCTTAAAGGCAATGATGATCTTAGGCAATGTTGCATTAGCCATTTCCAATCCTCCTCTATTCTGTGATTATTGTGATATCAGCGTCGATATCTTCCATAGGCTCCGCCGCAGCGTCGCGTCCGTCAAAGTCAACGACCTCATAATCAGTGAGCGTAAAAGATATGTGAATCACGCCCCCGGTTTCTCCGTAGGGGCCGCTTTCACAGTTGATATCTGTTACTTCCAATTCTCCGACACCCTTAAGGAGCCGGGCCTCAATAAGTTCCTGGAAGTTATTGAGTTCAATTTTCCATTTTTTCGGACTTGAGGCATAATAATATAGATCTTCGTTTACGGTGGTCACCTTAAGTCCGATCTCGCGGCCATAATTGCCGTCATATTCCAGGGTAGCTTCTTCTCGCACCAGGTCGGCGGTTTCCCTATCCATGGCGGTAAACCTTATGGCCTCAAAAGCCGTCCCTGTTACCGCTTCCCGGTATGCTGATACTACTGCTGCATGAATCTGTGATATCGTCATTATCTGCCTCTCATTCCGTTCTCCACGAGTTCATCCACAAAACCCTGGCAGTCTCCGTAGTACTGGTTTGCAAACATTTTGTTGGCGTCGTGCATTATGTTAAATGCCTCCGTCCTTTTCTTGCCGTTTTTAGGCTCATATTTGCCTCGGATCTTTATATCGTGACCATATTCCAACAAGTGGCCGTGATAAGCCGGTGGTCTCGTTGACTGTACTCTTACGCCGTAGCCGCCGCGAGAGTTTTTCCACCCCTTCGTGCCCTTGATGGACTTGAAGTAGTTGCCGGTCTTTTTGTGGATTGTCTTCCTTCCCAGCTTCTTTGTGGTGGCTTTGAGCTTTCTACCTTCCTTGCCCATAAACTTCTTGCACTCTCTCGGCAAGGCCTCCATAGCAAGATAAAGGATGTCTGCATCAAGTTCGTCCCACTCGGAGATGTCAACGGCTATATCACTCATATGCTCACCTCTAAAACTGTCATGATCTCCATGTATCGCTCGTTTTTGTAAACCGGCTGCCACCACTTGACATCAAACCTCTGGTCTCCGTACATGATGACATATTCCGGCTTGAGTTCTACGACACCAGACCGGATCCGGATCTTGTGCGTGATCTGTGTGGCGTCAACATCTCCCTGCATGTTTGGGTTTGATCCGCTTGTAGGGATGATCTGCGCCGGCACGTTCTCCTTTACGGTAACAAGTCCCTCCTGGATGTCCTCACCCAGTTCGTTTTTGGCCGTATCAGGCTTTTTTATTGTGACCTTGCACCTTAAATCTCCTGCCTGCATCAGCTTTCCTCCTCTTCGTCTCCGCCTTCTGTTTCTCCGTCAACCTCTTCGGCCGGCAGTAAATTTCTTGAATACATCGACAAAATGGTCTCTACTGTGGGATTGTTGATGGGCTTGTCCGTATGCTGAGTCCTCTGGTCATACGCGTCCGATATCCACACAAGAGCAGCAACATCCACGGCTTCGTGTTTTGACAGGTCCGCCAGCTCCATTCCGGTAAAACTGCAGCAATAATCTTTTGCCGCGCTGATCAGCGGATTGATAAGCGGATCCGTTGTCTCAATATGCAGATACTCTGCGACCGTGGCCGCGCTCAATGTGTTAAGTGCCATAATAAAACTCCTTAAAAAACGGACGGAGCCTGAGCTCCGCCCGGTGTAGTAGACTACTCGCCAGCCATAAGCCCGGAGGCTTCCAGCTTCTCTAAGATCTCGTTGACCTTAGCCAGAGTATCGGCTGCGCTTGCGTCGGGTGCAAGGCTCGAAGCCTTGAGCGCCTGCAAAGGGAAGTTCTCGATGGTCGCGCCATCTTCAAACTTCAACTTGCCGCCGATCACAGTAGTCTCACCGCCCTGCTCTCTAAAATTCTTTGAATTATATCCGCTCATGGCTACCTCCTATCAGGACTTAACCTTAAGGCCTGCTACCATCTGTGCGTTCTGCACCTTGGCATCAAGCTCAACGAAGCCGACAACCTCGACAACATGCTGAGCGGCCTTAACTTCCTTAAGCACCTCAATGTTGATATCCTCGGATACCTTTACTGCGAGGCCCTTCATGTCGCCATAGAACATGAAGTACTTGCCTGCGTTTGCAGCCTTAAGCTCAAGCACATTGTCGGAGCAGTACACATCCTTGCCCAGGAGTGTGTATCCCCAGCGGCTGTTAAGGTCGCGGTTGAGCAGGTAGTTTCCGTCACCATCCTTAAGAGAACGGATGAGGGTACGTGTCTTCTTGTTCATGATGAAGTAAGCATCCCTCTGATATACATCAGGGATCATCTCCTGGAGAGCGATGATCTCGTCGATTGTTACCGCACTGTTGGAAGCGGTCTTATCGTTCTGGGTGATGCCTGCTGCCAGACCGTCCATACCGCCGGACTCACCATAAAGGAGCTGACCCTCGATCCATGCTGCGATAGCCTGGCCCATCTTGTTGATGACGAAGCCCACAACATCGAAGGAGCTGTTGTTGATGAGGCTCTTGGAGATGTCTACAAGAGCAGTTGCAAGGAAGCCGGTCAAGCTGATATTCAGGAATTTGCCGGTGTGGCTGTCTGCTGCTGTAAACTCAGTAGCATAGTCCACGGTGATGTGGTCGGTTGTCTCGTCCCAGTAAGGGATCGTAAGAGTTCCCTTGACGTTGTAGCGGTCTGCATCCTGGAAAATAGGGCAGATCTCAACTACCTTGTCAATGATCTTGTTGGCGATGGATGAGGGGATAACTGCGCCGTTGTCGCCCTTCTCCATGTCTGTCACCTGCTGGATGTCTCCGGAGCGGATAAGCTGCTCAAAAGCCTTGATATCCTTCTGCTCCTGTGTCAGGTTGTCGTCGGGATTGACGATAGTGGGCTTTTTCATAGCCTCAACCTTCTCGATAGCGTCAACGGTCTCCTGGCAGGTCTTAGCCTCTGCCTCGATCTCGTTAAACTGCTTTACCTCATCCTCTGTGAGGGTGCGGTTTTCTGCCTTTGCTGCTGCCACGATGGCGTCCATCTTCTCCTGGCAGTTAGCGATCTTCTCTAAGAGGTCCTTCTTTTTCATTTTCTTCCTCCTAAGTTGCTGATACGGTTTTCCCATTCGGTATAATCTACCGGCTCGGGTGTTGCTTCCGGCTGGTTAGCTGCCTGGGCCGGTGATTGCGCCGGCGCATTTTCCGGCTTTTTGATAAGCTGCTCGGGTACATTCTTATACCCAAATCTATTAAGTATGTCGTTGCTCAGTGAGTTCTTGACATCCTTAACCTCGTCTATAACGGCGATATTAAAGATCTCTGCCGCCTTTGCAGCTGACATCCAGCTCTCTTTTGCCATGAGAGCCTTAAGATCTTCCTCGTCGCCCTTCAACTTTGACCGATACAGCGGCATACATGTGCCGTCCTGTATCGCCTCTAAGTCCTCTGCCGCCTTGAGCATGTCATCTGCATTGCCTATGCACAGGCTCCACGGCTTGTGGACCATGAGCATCGTGCCGGAGTACATATTGACGGTATCGCAGGCCATAATCAAAAATGAGGCCGCGCTTGCCGCCACCCCATCTACATAAGCGTTGACCTTAACGCCACGCTGTAACGCTCTTTTGATCTCGCTGGTCATTGCTACCGCTGCGAAAACGGATCCGCCCGGACTGTTTACGAAGATGTCCACCGTCTCTCCCTCGCCTGCTGCCCGAAGCGGCTCAGCAAGATCGTCCGGTGTGAAGCCGTGCTCCACATCATCCCAGTCCTTGTATTTCTCCTGCACGATTTCGTCGTAGAGATATACTTCACTCATCAGGGTCTTCTCCTTTCTCGCCTGCGTCAGAATTGTTCTCTGCTGCCCGGCGTTCTGCTGTATCTGTATTCGGCACATAGAAGCGATCCTTATCCAGGTCGCCATCGACGCTATATAAAGCCGCCGACAGGCCGACATTCAGAACATCCATTCCCTCAATGGCTTCGAGATTTTCCATGGAGCGGACTTCGTTTACTGTCATCCATCCACCCTCTTTTGCGGACTTGTACGCATCGTATCTGTCCTTCATGGAAGCCTTGAGCAGTTCGCTGTAATCAGCGGACCAGAAGTGATCCTTTTTCTCTTTTTCCTGCAATAAAACAGAATTAAGAGCTGTCTCAAAGGCTGTGCCTATCGGCAGTACCGCCCTCCGGATCAGTTTCTCCTGGTCATCGGATATGTGGAATATGTTATCGATCTCCTTGTTAAGGGTCTGTTTTGTCTCGTCCATCTGCATCTCTGCGGTGCTGGATGATGTCTCCTTAAACTCAAGACCGTTATTAAGCACAATGGCTTTGTCATTGTCGTTGTTATAAAGCCGCCGCCAGTTCTCCCTCAATGCCTCAAGCGCTGGCCCTTCCACGGTGTGGTTAGTCTGCAAAAAGCCTTTTTTGCTTCCACCCTTTTTGAGGATAGAGTACTGGTACTTCATGGCCTGGTATGAGATCTTTAAGGCGGTGTTTACTTCGTCCACAATGCTCTCACCGGTCACGCCGTTTCTTGAGTTGCGGAGGAGCTTCACGAAGTCAAAAAAGTTGTACTTTTCCGCTCCCACATAGAAGTAATAATCGCGCATAATGGGATCCCATGAGGTGTCATAAGGCACAACATCCTCACTCTTGACATATCTGAGTGCCGTGATCCGCGTGCCGCTCTTCTCGATATAGGCATATCCTCCGCCATTTTCTCCGACGAAGTAGTCCTCACACATCGCCTTTTTGAGCTGATAGGGATCCAGGGTGTCTCCTGTGTCGTAATTTACCAGGCTCACTCTCTCATCATCATCGAGCCGGATGATCTTCTCGTTTCCATCATCGTCAGTAGTCCTCCGATAAAGCCGGAAAGGGATTGTCGCGAAAATCGAAGTGATAAGATCGATGTCGGCCGCCACCTGCGGTATGTTCATGATCTGGCTGCGTGTCAGATCTTCTCCGTCGCTTATAAGCGCGGTCAGAAGGCTGTCGCCTGTCAGTATTGTGCTTTCGGTCTTCCCGGATTGTCTAAATCTCTCAAAAATTCCCATTTATACCACCTGTGATACAAAGCTCATCTGGTTTATGAGCCTGTCCTGTTGCAGCAGATACATGGCATTTATCAACGATACCACCATATCCACCTTGCCGTTTGACTTTTTCTTATTCACGTACCGGTTTTTGTTCG
>RHMF01001245.1_pt1 | contig 12783 bp, 9 predicted proteins | sample 5365151 | NCBI WGS metagenome assembly RHMF01 (sample SAMN10266501, study PRJNA497801) | feces metagenome | isolation source: feces | host: Bos taurus | place: China: Prairie of Fairy Mountain | collected 2017-08-14 | reverse complement strand
ACAAACTTGAATTTGGAGGGGACGATATGGTTGAACGTGCGTACATTAATGATATTGCATCATTGACAGCATTGAGATTGGAATTCTTGCAAGAAGACTGCGGCGAATTGAGTGAAGAAATCAAAAGTAAGCTCATAGAGGCTTTGCCAGCTTACTTTGAAAAGAATCTGAACCATAATATTTTCTGCTACCTAATTAGAGAAATGGAAGAAGTCGTTGCCTGTGCATTCTTGCTAATAGAGGAAAAACCTGCAAGCCCGATGTTCATAACAGGTAGAACAGGAACAGTACTCAATGTATACACAAAACCGATATGCCGATAAGGGATATGCAACAGAGATAATGAAAATGCTGCTTCAAGATGCAGTTGAAATGAATTTGAGTTCTGTGGAGCTTAAAGCTACAGATGCGGGATACAATTTGTATAAATCCGTTGGTTTTACGGATGATGTGTCAAAGTATCATTGTATGAAATGGCACAAGGCATAAGGCAAATTTCAATTTGTTGAACAGTAAGAGCGCACTTCTATACACCCCTTGGCGTATCGTGCGGTGTGCGGTTTTGCACCGAACCAAAGCCTCCCCTGTGTAAGGGGAGGTGCCCCGCGGGGGCGGAGGGGTTGTCAATCCCTCAGTCAGCTTCGCTGACAGCTCCCTTTACGCAAGGGAGCCTTTCCGAAACCGGTAAATATCGCAAAAATCCGACCTATGATCGAAACCATAGGTCGGATTTAACTGTTTTATGGAGGCCGCCATAATTCCGAGGAGTTTTTTGTTTGCAGAAAGAGAAAACTCCCGCACTCAGACGAGTGCGGGAGTTGCTGGTTGTGAAATCAGAACAGGTTAACCAGGTTGAAGGCAACGATCAGGCCAGAGAACACGATGGAGACGGTGGAGCACAGCTTGATCAGAATGTTCAGAGAGGGGCCGGAGGTGTCCTTGAAGGGGTCACCCACGGTGTCACCCACGACAGCTGCCTTGTGGCACTCGGAACCCTTGCCGCCGTGGTGGCCGGACTCGATGTACTTCTTGGCGTTGTCCCATGCACCGCCGGCGTTGGACATGAACACGGCAACGGCGAAGCCGGTGACGGACACGCCACCCAGCAGACCAACGACGCCGGTGGGGCCGAGGATCAGACCGGTCAGCAGGGGCACCACGATGGCAAGCAGAGCGGGAGCAACCATTTCATGCAGAGCGCCCTTGGTGCACAGGGAGACGCAGTTGGCATAGTCGGGGTCGGCGGAGCCGTCCATAATGCCGACGATTTCCTTGAACTGGCGGCGTACTTCCTTGACCACCGACTGAGCGGCGTTCTGCACGGCACTCATGGTCAGAGCGGCGAACACGAAGGTCAGCATGGCACCGATGAACAGACCGACCAAAACGGTGGGGGAGGTCAGGGTGAAGTTTAGAACCTGAGGGGTCTTTTCCTGAACGATATTGACGTAGGAAACCAGCAGAGCCAGAGCGGTCAGAGAAGCAGAGCCAATGGCAAAGCCCTTGCCGGTAGCAGCGGTGGTATTGCCCAGGGAGTCCAGAGCGTCGGTGCGCTCACGCACTTCGTGGGGCAGGCCGGCCATCTCGGCGATGCCGCCGGCGTTGTCGGCCACGGGGCCGTAAGCGTCGGTAGCCAGAGTGATGCCCAGAGTGGACAGCATGCCGACGCCGGCGATGCCGATGCCGTACAGACCTTTATTGAAAGCATCGGTGAACAGGCCGGTGTCATCAACAATCTGGATGCCGCCGCCTGCAGCGAAGTAAGAGATCAGAATGGCGGCAGCCACGATCAGAATGGAAGTCAGAGTGGACATCAGACCCAGAGAAACGCCGCCGATGATGATGGTGGCGGTGCCGGTCTCGGAAGCGGCAGCCAGCTTCTGGGTGGGCTTGTAGGTGTCAGAGGTGTAATACTCGGTGAAGTAGCCGATGGCGCAGCCACCAACCAGACCGCACAGGATGGCGATGTAAACGCCCCAGCAGTTGTTCTCGGTGCCAAGAATCAGCCAACAAAGAGGAGCGGTCAGCACGGCGGCCAGAACGGCAGCGGTGTAGGTGCCGGTGCGCAGGCTCTTCAGCAGGGATTCCTGAGAGGCATTCTCCTTGGTGCGGACCAGGAAGGAACCGAAGATGGAGCAGATAATACCGACCACGCACAGGATCATGGGCAGGAACATACCTTCCCAGCTGTAGCCGGCGCAGGCGCCCAGAGCGAAGGTGGCCAAAATGGAACCGACGTAGGACTCATACAGATCGGCACCCATACCGGCGACATCACCCACGTTGTCGCCCACGTTGTCAGCGATGGTGGCGGGGTTGCGGGGGTCATCCTCGGGGATGCCGGCTTCGACCTTGCCAACCAGGTCGGCGCCAACGTCAGCGGCCTTGGTGTAAATGCCGCCGCCCACACGGGCGAACAGAGCCATGAAGGAAGCGCCCATGCCGTTCATAACGATGATGTTGCCCAGCATTTCGGGGGTTTCAATGCCTGCTACAAAGCGCAGGAACACAAACCACAGGGAGATATCCAGCATGCCCAGACCGACGACGGTGAAGCCCATGACGCTGCCGGAGGAGAAAGCCACGCGCAGGCCGCGGTTCAGGCTCTCGGAAGCAGCCCATGCGGTGCGGGCATTGGAGTTGGTGGCGATCTTCATGCCGATCAGGCCGGCCAGCATGGAGAAGATACCGCCGGTCAGGAAGGCGAAGGGTGTGTAAACAGAGAGCATGCTGCCGCCGGTGGCGAAAGCCATGATCAGCAGAACCACGAAAACAATGACGAAAACGATAGCCACGGTGGTGTACTGACGCTTCAGATAAGCGTTTGCGCCTTCACGGATGGAAGAAGCAATTTTGATCATTTTGTCATTGCCTTCTGAGAAGGACATGACTTTTTTGCGCTGAATTCCGGCAAAAACCAGGGCCAGAATGGCGCCAATGAAGCCAACGAAGAACAGAGGATTCATTTTTCCAACTCCTTTTGTGTTGTTCCAGATACATGCCTTGGAACAGTACTGTAGGTTAAATAATACCAATTTAGAAAAGAATTTTCAAGAGAATCTTGTACATGAAAAAATGAGGGAGGTATTTTTCGATTTTCTGCACAGAAAATTTTTGCTGCGGGTCCCAAAGAGATGCTTTTTGAACAAACAAAATCGGCAGTTCTTAACGGCGTGAAATCTGCTGCGAAAGGAGGGGGCGGCTGTTGCAGTTGCCGCTTGCGTAAAGGGGCAGAACGCGCTATAATAAATTAAAAATCAGAAAGGGTGATTCCGATGATCGAACAGGAACGCCAGTTTCATATTCAGTGTGTTGCCGGTGATGTGGGCCGGTACTGTTTGCTGCCCGGTGACCCGGGCCGCAGTGAAAAGATTGCAGCATATTTTGATAATCCTGTCCACGTGGTGACCAACCGTGAGTACAACATCTGGACCGGAACCCTGCTAGGGGAGAAGGTGTCGGTCTGCTCCACCGGAATCGGTGGTCCCTCCGCCGTCATTGCCATGGAGGAGCTGGTCAACATCGGTGCTGACACCTTTGTGCGTATCGGTACCTGCGGCGGCATCAAGCTGGATGTCAAGAGCGGTGATGTGGTCATTGCCACCGGCGCCATTCGAATGGAGGGTGCAAGCCGGGAATATGCGCCCATCGAATTTCCCGCCGTGTCCGACTATGAAGTGCTGACTGCGCTGGTGGATGCGGCAAAGAATCAGAATCGCTGCTGGCATGCCGGTGTGGTTCAGTGCAAGGATTCCTTCTATGGCCAGCATTCTCCCAATCGGATGCCGGTATCCTATGAACTGCTGAACAAGTGGGAAGCATGGAAACGGCTGGGTGTGCTTGCTTCTGAAATGGAGTCGGCCGCCTTGTTTACCTGTGCTGCTGCGCTGGGCGTACGCTGCGGTTCGGCATTCCATGTGGTGTGGAATCAGGAGCGCAACGCCGCCGGATTGGACCAGATGCAGAGCCACGATACCGATGCTGCCATCCGGGTGGGTATCGAGGCGGTCAAGCTGCTCATTCAGCGGGACCGGGCTGCCGGAAAGTAACGGAACGGCGATGCTATGACAGAACAGTTGAACATCGTGGAGGCCTGCACCGAGGAACATTTTCGCGCCATGAGTTTGATCCATGCAATGGGTTGGCGGGATACCTATGCCGATGCTGTGCCGGCTGATTTCATGGCGGCTGAAATTACCGATGACCGCTGGGTGGAAGTCTTCCGGAAGAACTGGGAAGACAAGGTGTATACAGGTCTTTTGCTTTACAGAGGAGATGTGCCGGTTTCCTGTATTAACTTTGGCCCCGCACGCATGGAAAACTACAATCCAGGTGAGGTCTGCAAGTTTGATAACGCCGCCTACGAGGGTTGGGGGGAAATTACCTCTTTCTACACCCATCCCGATGAGCGTGCAAAGGGATACGGCACCGTCCTTCTGGAAGAGGCCTGTCGCCGACTGAAGGAACAGGGGCATCCCAGTGCCTTTTTATTCGTCCTGAGAGAGAATGAGAAATCCCGCCGATTCTATGCCCGCCACGGCTTTGCGTGGGACGGTACCCATGCGGATATCCCTTTTCCCCACGATACCGTTTGTGTGGACCTGCGGTATTGCAAGACCCTTTGAATGTGATTTTACAGGAAGAGACACATCGCTCCGGTGATGTGCCTCTTTTTTTGTTGCAATGGGTTGAAAATATCCCACTTCGGAAGGTTCCCTTCATTGACACAACATGTGTCGCCGTGGTATCTTTTTTGTAAGAATTCTTACTTGATATTGGGGTAACCATGATCGTTTTTGACATCGAATGGAATCACGGCCGGGATGCGATTCGCTTGGATGAAATTCTGCAGATCGGTGCCGTGCGGCTGGACCGTCTGGGCGGGAAAATTTTAGATACCTTCCGTGTGAATATCCGGCCCATCGTTCACAAAGAACTGGGAGTGGCCGCGCGGGAGGTGCTGGACCTGCCCACTTTTCTAAAGGCTGAGCAGAACTTTCCGCAGGCCATGGACTCTTTCCGCCGCTGGTGCGGCGAAGAGCGTACCTTTGCCGCCTGGGGCAACAGCGATGTGGAGGTGCTGCGCCGTAACTGCGCATATTGGGAGGTCTCTCCGCCCGAGATGGAGACGGTCTATGACATCCAGGCCTCTTTTTCCGCCCGGCTGGGCATTAAGCTGCGCATTGCCCTGTACCGCGCAGTGGAGTACTGCGGTATCCCGGATTGTTTTGACTGCCATGATGCTCTGCACGATGCGGTGTATACCGCAATGGTGGGGGAGTGGATCCCGGCAGACGGTCTGCTGCCCTATGCACTGCCCCGTCGGCTGCAGCGCCTGTCTGAAGTGAAATTTCCACGCCAGCCCCGCCGCCGTGTAGGTCCTTTTGCGACGAGAGAGTTTGCTCTGGAAGCCCGGGAAAGCCGCCGTGCCATGTGCCCTCATTGCGGCAGAAAAATGTGGGTCCAGACCTGGACCAGTGCCGGAGCAGAGAAGTATTTTGCGGATTTTTGCTGTCCTGTCCATGGGTGGTATCTGTGCCGTCTGACACTGGATGTTGGTGAGGATGGAAAATGGCGCGGCCGTGTGGCCGTCCCGGCCATCACACAGAACACCATGCAGGAATTTTATCTGGCCACCAAGGCTGATTGCTACCAATGCCAACCCATCGGGAAAAAACGAAAGCGCCGCCGGTCGACCTGACCGGTGCTTCGAGGAGGGAATACCATGTTGACTTTACTGCTTGGCCGGGCTGGTACCGGAAAAAGTGAATCGGTTCTGCGTCAACTGGGTGAGGGTGCGAAGACCCGCCCCCAGCTGCTTTTGGTGCCCGAACAGTATTCCCATGATACCGAGCGCCGTCTGTGCAAAACGTTGGGCAATATTCCGAGCAAACAGGCCGAGGTGCTTTCCTTCAGCCGCCTGTACAGCCGCGTCTGCGACCGTGCCGGCGGTGGGGCCCAGCCCTGTCTGGATGCCGGCGGCCGGCTGCTTCTGATGCGTGCCGCCGTTAAGGAAGTGGGCGAGCATCTGACGGTGTACCGCAGTCCCTCCCGGAAGAGTTCTTTCCTGTCCGGTCTGATTGATGTTGTGGATGAGTGTAAGCGCTATCAGGTCAGTTCGGAGCAGCTGCTTGGCGTGTCCGAAGAGATTGGTGGTCTGGAAGGGGATAAACTGCACGATCTGGGCCTGATTTTTGGGGCCTATGACGCTCTGACTGCGCGGATTGCCGCCGATCCCAGAGATCGCCTGACCCGTCTGGCGCAGGGAATCAAAAACTGCTGTTGGCCGGCCGGTTATGGAATCTGGGCGGACGGATTTACCGATTTTACCCCGCAGGAACTGCAGGTTGTGAAGGCCTTGTTGGAGCAGGGCAACGATCTGACGGTGGCTCTGACCTGTGACGCTTTGGACGGAGCGGACGACGATGTCTTTTCCGCTGCTCGGCGCACGGCACATACGCTGTTGCGTCTGGCCCGGGATACCGGGGTGCAGACCAAGGTGGAAACACTGTGCGACATTGGCGGCAGGGCGCAATCGCTGCTTCATCTGGAGCAAAACCTCTTTGCTCAACCCGGCACAATCTGGGAAGAGGACTGCCCTGAGATCACGGTGTTTGCATCCGACAGTATCCGATCCGAAGTGGAGTATGCCGCGGCAACCATCCGGGAACTGGTGCGGGAAAAGGGTTGGCGCTATCGGGATTTTGTGGTGGCAGCCCGTGATTTTAATAAATATGCCGGACAGGTAGAGAGTGTGTTTGACCTGTACGGTGTGCCCCTGTTTTTAAGTACCGTCAGCGATATTCTGGAAAAACCCATTCTGACGTTGATTACGGCCGCGTTGGACACCGTGTCGGGACGGTACCAGTATGAGGACTTGTTCCGCTATCTGAAAACCGGCCTGACCGATCTGACCGATACCGAACGGGACCTGCTGGAGAACTATGCGATTACATGGGGAATCCGTGGCTCACGGTGGTCCCAGAGCGAGGATTGGACCATGCATCCCGACGGGTACGGTCTGCAATTCAGTGACCGGGATACCGCCGCCCTGAAGCGTCTGAATGAATGCCGCCGCAAGGTGGTGACACCGCTGGAAAACCTGCGCCGGAACAAGGACAAGACCGGCCGCGGCTATGCCATTGCGCTGTACGCTTTTTTGGAAGAGATTTGTCTGCCTGCCCGACTGACCGCCCGCGCGGTCGAGCTGGAGAGGGCGGGGGAGCGCAAACTTGCCGATGAATACCGCCAGCTGTGGGAAATCCTGACCGGCGCGTTGGAGCAATGTGCCCTGCTGCTGGCTGATACCGAGATGGATCTGCAGGAGTTTTCCGGTCTGTTCAAACTGGTGCTTAGTCGGTACGATGTGGGTACTATTCCCATTTCGTTGGACCGCGTTACCGCCGGTGAGGCCCCTCGTCTGGCTCACAAGCGCGCCAGAATGCTGATTCTGCTTGGTGCCGATGACGGAAGTATTCCTGCGGTAGAACAGTCCCACAGTCTTTTGACCGATGCCGACCGTGACATGCTGGCTGAACAGGGGCTGGAGCTTGCTCCGCGCCTGTTTGATCAACTCAGCCGCGAAATGACGGTTGTATATACCACCTGCGCCATTCCATCGGAACGGCTGTTGGTGACCTGGCCCCGTACCGGCGAGAAGCCGGGAGAAGAACGCCATCCGTCCTTCCTGGTGGAGCGATTGAAACTGCTGTACCCCAAAATGAACGTAGTGGAGGAGGGCGGTCTGGACGGAGCCTTCCGTTTGTGCGCTCCCGGTCCTGCGCTGGAGCAGGCCGGCCGCAACGAAGTTGCCTTTGCGGCACTGAATGGGTTGGAGGATTACAACGCCCGGACAGCCCGCATCTGGAATGCTGCCCAACTGCGCCGCGGCAATCTGTCCCGCCCGGCGGTGGAGGGTCTGTATGGACAGAAGTTGTCCATGTCGGCTACCCGAATGGATGTCTGCCGGTCCTGCCATTTTAATTATTTCATGCGCTTTGGTCTGAAAGCGCAGGCTCGCCGTCCGGCCGGATTCCATGCGCCGGAATACGGTACGTTTGTCCATGATGTGCTGGAACATGTGCTCGGTGCCGTGGCCAACGGCGACACACGGGATGTGAAGGAACTGACCGACCAGGCTGTGACCCGCTATGTCAACGAGGATCTGGGCGGCATGGAGAATGAAACACCCCGATTCCGCTACCTGTTTGAGCGGCTGAAAACCACGGTGGCCTTTGTGGTGGAGAACGCGGTGGAAGAACTGAAGTCCTCGGAATTTCGACCTCTGGCCTTTGAGTTGGGCTTTGGTCCCGACAAGCAGCTGCCGCCCATCGAAGTCAGTAAGGACGGGCTGACGGTCAGTGTAACCGGTTTTGTGGACCGTGTGGACGGTTGGGAGAAGGACGGAAAGCTCTATCTGCGTGTGGTAGATTACAAAACGGGACGCAAGGCGTTCGACTTTACAGATGTACAAAATGGACTATCTTTGCAGATGTTGCTCTATCTGTTTGCTCTGAGTAAGCCCGGTTTGCTGGGTGAAGATCCGGTTAGTGCCGGTGTGCTCTATGTTCACGCCAAAGATGTTCTGCTTTCCGGAACACGCGGTGTCACCGATGAGGATTGCGACAAGAAGGCCGGTGATCTGCTGCGTCGTGACGGCCTGATTCTGGATGAGGAAGAGGTTCTGCGGGCTATGGAGGACTGGGGTGACGGCGCTCCGCGCTTCCTGCCGCTGAAGGTCAACAAATCCGGTGAGCTGAAAAGCGACTATCTGGTCAAAACCGAGCAGATGGGCAAGCTGTCCCGCAAGGTGATGGAGACACTGGAACAGATCGCTGCCGAGATGGCAGCCGGCAACATTGACGCCGATCCCTACTGGCGTTCACCTGAAATCAATGCCTGCCGCTGGTGTGATTATGCTGAGGCCTGTCATTTCGAGGAGTGCTTTGGCGATAAGAAGGTCTGGCAGAAACCGGTTCATGCCAAGGAATTTTGGGAAAACCTTGAAGAAAAACAGGAATAAGGAGGTGATGACCTATGGCATTTTCGTTGACAACGGAACAGAGCGATGTGGTGGTAAACCGTGGCGGAGCGCTGCTGGTGTCCGCCGCAGCCGGTTCGGGTAAGACACGCGTGCTGGTGGAGCGCTTGCTGTCCTATGTGGAACAGGAAGGGCGTGACATTGACGAATTTCTGGTCATCACCTTTACCAATGCTGCCGCTGCTGAACTGCGGGGCCGCATTGCCAAAGAACTGTCTGAGCGTCTGGCTGCTGACCCGGGCAATACCCATCTGCGCCGGCAGACCGTACTGATTTATAAGGCGCGTATCTGCACCATTGACGCCCTGTGCATCGACCTGCTGCGCCTGCATGGACATCTGTTGGACGTGGATCCTGACTTCCGCATCTGCGATCAGGCAGAGAGTCGGGATATTGCCCTGCGGGTGGCCAATGAACTGTTGGACGAGCGCTATGAGAATATTGGCGAGGATCCCGATTTTGTATGTCTGCTGGACAGCGTTTTAACCGGACGGGATGATACCCGTCTGGTGGAGATTCTGCTGGATATCCATACCCGCATTCAGAGCCATCCCGATCCCGAACGGTGGCTTGCCGAGCATAGGGAAGATTTTCGCGCCGCCGGTATCACGGATGCCGGGCGGACGGTCTGGGGCGCTCTTGTTCTGGAGCATCTGAAGATGCAGGTGGAATTCTGGCGCGGTCAGATGACGGCAACGCTGAATTTAGCGGCGGAGGATCCGGTTCTGGATCTGAATTACGGTCCTTCGCTGATGGCAACGCTGGAGGGACTGGAGAAACTGCATTTGGCCGGCGGCTGGGATGAGGCACTGGCTTGTTTCCCGATTCCATTCCCCCGTGTTGGTACAAAACGTGGCGCAGACGAGGCGACCAAGGAACTGGTTTCTGAACTGCGCAAACAGTGTAAAGCCCGGATGGAGACCCTTCAGTCCATGTTGGAAGGGGACAGCGGCGTGATGCTGTCCGAATTGCGTGGACTCTCTCCGGCCGTTGAGTGCCTGCTTGATCTGGTGCAGGAATTCGGACGCCGGTTCTATCAGGAAAAGCAGCGGCGCGGATTGTTGGAATTTTCCGATGCCGAGCACCTGACTGTGGGCCTGCTGGAGCGGGAAGATGTACGCGGCTTGCTGCAGGATCAGTTTACCGAAATCATGGTGGACGAGTATCAGGATACCAACGAGGTTCAGAATGTGCTCTTCAGTGCCCTGTCCCGGGACGGTGAAAACCTGTTTCTGGTGGGTGACGTAAAGCAGTCCATCTACCGATTCCGTCTGGCCGACCCCACCATTTTCCTGCGCAAATATGAAAGCTGGCCCATGGCGAAACAGGCAGAGGAGCGTCAGCCCCGCAAGCTGCTGCTGTCCCAGAACTTCCGCTCCCGCCCCGAAGTGCTTGCGGCGGCCAACTTTGTCTTTGAAAACATTATGAGCCGCGCCTGCGGCGAAATGGAATACGGTTCCGACGAGGCATTGGTTCCGGGCGGAAGCTTTGTGGAAGACCCTCGCTATGCGGCTGAGTTCAATGTGGTCGCACTGCCCGCAGATGAGGGCGGTGAGGACAGTGTGAACAAGAATCTGACCGAAGCCCGGTTTGTGGCCCGCCGTATGGCCCAAATGTTGAGGGAAGGGTTTCCGGTCAGCGATGGCAACAACGGGCAGCGTCCGGTGCGGCCCGATGACATGGTGATTCTGATGCGATCCCCGGGTCCGGTGCAACGGCATTACGTGCGCGCACTGGCCGAGGCTGGCATCCCGGTAGAGACCGAAAGCGGGGAAGATTTCTTTGAAACCACTGAAATATCGGTGGCGCTGTCCCTGTTGGAAGTCATCGACAATCCCCGGCAGGACGTGCCGCTTCTATCGGTACTGCGTTCTCCTGTATTTGGATTTACTCCTGACCGACTGGCGGAAATTCGCAGCAAGAGCCGGGGTGGAGACTTCTATGCCGCTTTGGAGCGGGATGGCGGGGACGATTGTACGGCTTTTCTGGATCTGCTCAAACAGCTGCGTTTCCGTGCAGGTGAGTTGTCAGCCCACCGTCTGATCGAGCGCCTGTATCGCCAGACCGATCTGATGGCCGTATTTGGTGCCATGCCCAACGGCAGGGAGCGTCAGGCCAACCTGTCTGCCCTGCGGGAACAGGCTCGTCAGCTGGAGCAGGCAGGCCACAAGGGCCTGTTCGGATTTCTGACCCATCTGAACCGCATGCGCCAGCGGGGCGACCGGATTGCTCCGGCCGTGTCCGGTGCGGGCGGTGTGAAGATCCTGTCCATCCATAAGTCAAAGGGACTGGAATTCCCGATTGTGTTTCTCTGCGGACTGGGTCGTCAGTTCAATAAGATGGATGCCGCTGCCCCGATTCTGTTCCATGCCGGTCTGGGTGTCGGCCCCAAGAGCCGCAAGCGCGGCGAGGGGTGGACGGTGGAATGGCCTTCGCTGGCCCGTCAGGCGGTGTCCATCCAGATGGATCGGGAACTGAAGGCGGAGGAAATGCGCCTTCTGTATGTGGCTATGACCCGAGCCAAGGAAAAGCTGGTTATGACCATGGGTCAGTCCCGCGCCCCCGAAACGTTGCTCAAACTCTCCCGTGAGGCCGGGCGTCCGGTAGAACCGGCCAGTGTGTCCTCGGCTCTCACGCCGGGAAAGTGGCTGCTGCTTTGCGCCATGACCCGCCCGGATGGGCAGGCTTTGCGTGTGGACGGGGCGGATTGCACTGTGGTGCAGTCCGGTTGTGGACCCGCTTGGGAGATTCGCTTGGTGGATGGCCTGGATTATCAGGTTCCTTTGCGCGCTTCCGGAACGGTGGGTGGGGAAATTCCCAAGCCCGCCCCCGGACAAGCTCGCCCGCAGTCAGGCCTGAAAGTACACCTTCCCTGTTGCAGCCGATCTGCCGTCCAAACTGACTGCCACCCAGCTGAAAGGTCGCGACTTGGATTCCGAAGCGGCCGAGGGGACCGATGTGCCGCGGCCTGTCCGACCGGTTCCCTTTGAACGTCCGGACTTTGCGGTGGAGAAATTCGGGCTGACTGCGGCGCAGCGGGGAACGGCTACCCACAAGGTACTGCAGTATCTGGACTTTGACTGTGCCGGTTCATTGGATGAGATTACCCGGGAAATCCAGCGTATGGTAACCGGGCAGTTCATCACCGAAGAAGAGGGGCGCAGCGCCGATCCTGAAAAGCTGGCAACATTTTTTGCCACCGATCTGGGCAGAGCGCTGCTGGCTGCGCCCGTGCGGGAACGGGAATATAAATTTTCCATTCTGGTGCCCGGCGAAGATTATTTTGCCGATGCAGAAGGGGAGGAGATCCTGCTGCAGGGCGTCATTGACTGCTGGTTTGAGGATCAAAACGGAATCACCATCGTGGACTTCAAAACCGACCGAACTCCTAAGCCGGAGCAGTATCGGCCGCAGGTCGAAGCCTATACAAAGGCGCTGGAAATCCTGCTTGGCAGGCAAGTGAGCCGGAAGGCGCTGTACTTTTTTGCCACGGGAGAGATTTTCTTCATTTAATTTATTTTAAAATGAAAAAAACAGTTGCTTTTTTTCAAATGATGTGTTAACATACCAGTTGCATTATGAAATCCCGGCAGTGAAAGAGGTGAAACCCCATGAAGGAAGGACTGCATCCCAACTACAACCAGACCACCATTCGGTGCGCCTGCGGCAATGTCATCGAGACTGGCTCCACTAAGAGCGACATCAAGGTGGAAGTTTGCTCCAAGTGTCACCCCTTCTTTACC
>RHMF01000995.1_pt1 | contig 12787 bp, 16 predicted proteins | sample 5365151 | NCBI WGS metagenome assembly RHMF01 (sample SAMN10266501, study PRJNA497801) | feces metagenome | isolation source: feces | host: Bos taurus | place: China: Prairie of Fairy Mountain | collected 2017-08-14 | reverse complement strand
ACAAACAAACACTGATTAAATAAATTAGGTACATAACGTAAATATTTAGGGTTCGACATGATGCACGCTCTCAAAGTCTGGGAGCGTGCGTTTTATTCATATTCTCAACACGGGCACTCTGGCAATGGGTGTAAAGCATAGTAGTGTCTATGGACTTATGACCTAATGTAAGCATTAAGACGTCCATAGGCATGCCTTGATTCAGACATTCTGTCGCAAAGGTATGACGAAGTATATGAGGGCTGCACTTGTGCTCTCCTGCAAATGGCTTGCAAGCGTGGTAAATATCCCAATTATACTGCCTGCGTGATAATGGGAATATAGGACCATTAAAAGATCTACCTCTGAAATACCTTTCAAGATACCTTGCAGTCATATCACCAAAAAAAGCCATTCTGTAAGTACGGCCTTTTCCGGTCACTCTGATCTGGTGTGATTCCAAATCAATATCTTTTTGTGTTAATGCCATCACCTCTCCTATACGAAGACCACTTTCAGCTATCAAACTAATGATTGCACGGGTGGAATCTGCCAATTCAGACTGTTGCAATACTCTATAGACTATAGACATATCCAATGCCTCGCGGGTGTGATAGGATGGGCGGGGACGCTGAACCTTACTAACGGGGTTACTCTGGAGCCTACCCTGCTTAACAAAGTGACCGAAGAAAGAAGAAAGCGAAGACAGAATACGGCAAATACTTGAATACTCGTATTTCTTCGATACCAGATACTCTACGTAATCTTCTATATCCTCTTGGCTTACCATTGACCATCGATAATTTTTGCGATAGTCCATCAGCCACACTTCGAACTGCTTGCAGTCCGACATATAAGCGTCTGCGGATGCTTGCGAGAGATATCCCCTCGCCTGCATCCAATTTCCAAATTCATTTATAACACCAATCATAGTAAGTACCCTTTAGTGGTTTTCTGGAATCTAACCTAAAGCCGTGCATACCGCATCCGTCTGGGTCACACATATCTCTATAGCGACAATTAGGGCAAGGATCAAGGCTGACTACTGCATCAGCTATATCTGCACGCTGCACCATTTCTTGGTATTCGCTCTCTGTAAGAACCTCGAAAGGCTCTTGCAGAGATACACCATTGAATAAATCTAACTGAACTGCCATACTATTTATCAATAATACTATAATCGTTAATTTCAATAACCGGTAAACCATTTTCGGAAGAGATAGCAGAATCTAAATCAAGACCTTTTGCCAACGAAAGAAAACACATAACTTCATTAGCAGTAAAAAAGGGATATTCAGCCTCTGGATAAATAACAATAGATTGAGACCATCTATAACGTCTACGGATGGACAAGGGGAACTTTTCGCCAAGGGTCAAAGATCTGTAATTAGAAGCTACCTTGACAAACAACCTTAACTTTTCTGTTAACTTAAAATTTGCAACCATAACTAAAATCTTAAAGGGTTCGACATAACTTTATTTCTATAGTGCAAAATTAGTAAAAAAATCCGAAAAACACCTCATAAATCTTGCTCAATATCAGCCACTTATGTTAAAAAGCACACACTATTTTGACTGAAATGATACTATTTTGACACAACAAATGTTAACGACTGATACTATATTGACACCAGATGGCGCCACCACTACGGCAGGGGGTTCGGGGCTCACCCCGAACGTGCCAGACTCTGGGGGTGCAGGCTCGTTGTGACGGGGATAGCAGAACCAGACGCAAAACAAGACTATTGAACAACCCCTTATACATCAAAAATAATCCCTCACCGCTGCATCAGCGATTATACATCTGTATAACGCTGATAAACTGATATTTAAAATGTTAACCTAAAATTCTAAATCTTTTGAAAAACACACTAAATAACCATCGGAGATACCAAAATAAACAACCGAGCGCAGCGAGCCACTGCCGAGAATGTAGTAATCATATAGTTAAATTATGATTTAACACTATGGTTGCTATGACCTGCAGTAAGTAGTACAATAGATCTTGGTTACTTGCATTGCCCGCTACAGGGTGGCGGGCGGGGGTGTCGCGGCAGCCGTGAGGCTGGCGCACGTGGGTGGCAGATAGATAACCGTCGGAGACACTTTGGAGCCCCTGCTTACGGGGGCGGTTAAGATATTGCCCGAGAGTACACGCGAGGGCAAGGTAACTCGCGCAGGCGACCTATAGGGAGCCTGCGTAAATGCCTGCTGCGGGATGGAGCCTTTAAGCTACGGCAATCATAATTGTAATTTCGACTACTCGAAATCAGCAATTATGACCGTATCTGCGGGTGGGGGCGATTCCCGTGATGGCGGACGTTCGGGGCAGCGAGAGGGAGCCTTAGCTACCGAGCGGCTGTCCCCGCAGTTGTCTTCCGGCATTACCAGACGGGCGATTGAAGTACGATGCATCGCGATAGCCGAAAAATAATCCTGGCTATAGCCAGACACCTATTGAGACGCGACCTACAGGGCGCGCAAATAAAAAACTGGCGGCTACAGCCGCATACCTCTCTCCCCTGCGACCTATAGGGAGCAGGGGGTTTAATGACACAATTAGCAGAGTAATATCAATACACAAGAGGCGGGCACCGCGCAGGCGCTATAGCGGCACTTAGGGCGGCTATAGCGCCAGAGCCGACAAAAACGGACCTAACCTATCTGCCCGCAGAACCCTCCACCCGTCCCCTCAGTGCAAGCCGAGACTCGTAGAGCCGGCCTGCAACTGAGGGGGACGGGTGGACGGGGGCTGGGGGCGCGCTAAAGACCTACGAGCGTAGCGAGTCGACATCAGTAGCAGAGCTAATGCAGCGCACGTCATGAATCGAGCGTATCACCATCGGCTGATGGGGATTCACTCGATTTACGACATGCGCAAATGGCTAAACGCAAGCATCAGAGGCGCAGCACCGGAGGTGCGAGCACGGCACCAGAAGCACGGCTAATGCAGCGCACATCATAAATCGAGCGTATCACCATCGGCTGATGGGGATTCACTCGATTTACGATCTGCGCAAATGGCTAAACGCAAGCAGAGGTAATATCAATACACAATTGGCGGGCACCGCGCAGGCACTATAGCGGCACTTAGGGCGGCTATAGTGCCAGAGCCGACAAATACGGACCCAACCTATCTGCCCGCAGAACCCTCCACCCGTCCCCTCAGTGCAAGCCGAGACTCGTAGAGCCGGCCTGCAACTGAGGGGGACGGGTGGATGGGGGCTGGGGGCGCGCTACACTCGAGGCGGGCATCGCGCAGTATTGATACCGGCACCACCAGAAATGCTGGAAGTTGTCACTGCGGTTAGAGGTGCGGGTATCAATACGTAGCCGACAAATAATGACCCAACCTATCTCCCCGCATCGACCTCGCGCGTCATGTCGCTTTGCGCATGGTGGCGATGGTCGATGTGGGGGTTTTATAGGGGTGGTGGTCGGGGTTAGGGTGGCATACACGGGCATCGATCGGCCGTAGGGAACACTGCATACCATCGCAATAGAAAACGACCTCCAGACAGACGCTGGGGGTCGTAGGGCGATGAACACCTGAGGGCGGTCGAACGTTAAGCGGGTCTTAATCTAAAGAAAAAATAGTCTATTGGGACTCAATCCTATCGAACACTAACTGTATGATCATGAAAATGTAGGCTATATCTTCCTCAAGGTTTTCATATCCACAGATGGGCACATCAGATTTGTAGTAGCTCATCCGAGAATCAATTATGATTGATATCCGTTCTCTGTTGCTTATGATGGATATTTTTTCCTCTATCGACTCTCCGCCTGCACCATCGGTTTTTCGGAAGTCCTGCCCAAATCCAGACACCAAATCATTGGTCGTATAGATGTTAGCTACGGCCAACAATATCGCAGCCTCGTTTAAGTATTCTTCTATAGTCCAATCCTGCTCCAGCAGCTCATTTTGTATCGCGTTTTGTATCACGCTATAGTCTTGTATCTTCATTCGTCTTTTGGCTTAGGAACTTGGTTTATTTTGTAGATGGCCGTGATGGGCTCCTTAGTGAATTGCCAGGTGCGACACATGTCGTAAATGTCCCGTTCCGAGAATCTTTGCATGACTGTAGTCAGTATGCCATTAATGACTCCATTCTTCGTCCAATAGTCGTGCTTACTCACGAACTTCTCAATCTTTTCAAGCGTATCTGGATCTATCCGCACACTTGTTAGCTTTAAATTTCTGTTACTCATTGCGTTACGTATAAAGTTGTTTAAAATCCTTGATTTGGTGGAAAATAAGGCGAAAGCCGATTGGGGTTTGAGCGATTGTGTAGACTATAAAATGTACTACTTACTCGAGGCCTCTCCAGATATCGCTGGGGCTTATGCGCATGCTCGCGGACGGGCGGGCGCGCAATCCGTACGCGCACATAAAGCCAACTCCTTGATGTAGAGCCAATTAGGGTACTACTACTGTGGAAATCGCAGGGCGGTACTACTGTACCGCCTATTTGCCATTCGGATCGTATTAGAATATGGGGCATGAATCTGCGTATTCTGGGCATGGCAGGGACTCTGCGTATACCTCTTCATGGAACCACCAGCAGGCAACCATACATTTCTCCGTAGCCTCATGTGCCCACCAACAATGCTTACATCTTTTCGTTGTATCTTCCACTAAAACAGTTCTTTATTGTTTAACAGTTCTATCATTTCTTGTAATATATCCTGCGCGGCTCGTTCATCACCATTGAGCTTTGCAGCCAGAGTGTGTTGGAGTGCCAGCCTGTCTTTATTGTCACCTAACGGCACAAATCGCAGGCTTGCAACCCGTTCGATGTTCTGTATGAGAGTATCGCAAGCAAGCCTAACTTTCTGGTCTGCATGCGACATTCGGTAAAGGATCAGTTTACGTTTCAAGGATTCATCATCTCTGCTTGGTTTACTCATCGATGGAGCTGCAGACAGTTTCATGAACTTGTGGCCTTCATCCCAATGGAACAGAATTTTATCTGGACACCTGTCCTTTCTCTGCCATCCCTCGTCATTGTCAGAATGAACCTTAGAAAGCGACTCTGCTACGATGCCCCCTCGAATCTTTTTCTTAGTCTTTACCTTGAAGTGGAAATAGTTGTACGCTAAATCTTGGAACCTCTGCCAGAGCTTATCCGGACTGTCGAACATAGACAGTCGATGGGGAATTGTCTGCTTATATGGTTTGTTGGCATGATTCATTTCAATAGTCAACCATCCATCAGCCTGGGACATCATCGCAAACTCGACTCTCCAGATTTCTGGTTTATACACCTCACCAAGATTGTTTCGCTTAGTCATAGACATCGGATTATCGATTAAGCCGTTTACCATCCAGCAGGTTTTTATCCAAGGTTTATCGTTCTTACTTTCAGACAGTTCAAGAGTTTTATTATAAAGCTTTGTTGTGACCATCGATGATTTACTTCCCCAAGACAGACTTTGCCACTTGCAGTCTGACCATGTATCATTGCCATGTGCCGACAGAAAGCATTGGTTTATCTTCCTGTATCTACCAGCCAGATACCTCTTAGCGAACCTTGCAGGACTATCTCCAGAGTCGAACAATTCGAAATCGTATGCTATGTCGATTCGGTATATTCGTTTGAAGATATAATCATTCTTTAGCAGGAACTCTTGCAGGAACTGCACGGGGTTGCCTTGGTATAACATCCAGTTCGGTAGTCTGATATGGCAAGACTGCTCTACCAGACCATTGAAATCAGAGGAACCAGATGCAGGATTGCGTCTGATCTCGATTATTGGGTCACCATCGCTATTTAGAATCTCGAACATTTCTTTGTATACCCTCGTTCCATACTCCCTTTGTCGTACACTATAACCTGCCCGTTCGAAGTACTCCGCATTACACGGATAGCGTTGGTTGGACTCGAGGCAATAGACCTCCAGCCAATCGATGTTGCATACTCGCGTCTTTTCGTCATTCTGCATCGATATTAGGTAAAACGGAACCAGAAATCACAATTTTATTTCCACTTGGATCGACTCGCTTTGCCTTGATCGTTACTTGAGAATCAAGATAACAGTCATATCTTCGCAAGTCCTCTAATCCCTCTACAGACTTAACCAACTTTCCATTCTTCTCGACTATGTAACTGTAGGGTCGTACAGTCACTTTGATATCGTTGTGATTGTATGCGTGCTTGAAATACAAGAGCCACTTATCATCACCGAACCATTTTTTAGTGTCGATATATCCGTTATGGAGAAAGTCGAAGCACTCTTTCAGTGCCTCGACTTGAATAAAGGTTACGTTCTGTATAAATCCTCTCATTGTTTCACTTCCTCTTGATTCTCCTCATTGCTTTCATCAGTATCAGTGGAAGAGGGAGTCTGGACGGGCGCAACAAAACCTCTTTTATCCATCATGTACTGACCACCTCGAGTATCAATCAAAAGCTTGGTGTCATTGGCTTTCATACCCTTAGTTTCAGCATTACACCAATAGTACTTCGTGGTGTCAATCAGAGCACCAGATTCTGGGTCAACCAGCTGACGTGGGACTAACTCTGCAACTCCGCCACACAACTCTATTTCCGTAGCAGAGCATTGAATACCAGCTTTCATTCTCTTCTCTTTGGGTGATGAGTACAAACGCAGAGATCCGTTGCCTCTGACGAAGATCTTCACTCCAGATTTGAGATAGGGAATGACCTTGGATTCTGTGTTGGACATCGTGACATCTGCCCATGTGGTTGACTCGCGTTTCTCTCCAGACTCTGTAGTCCATTTGTCAGTCAGAGCGATACGCATGGTTACGAACTTTGAGCCGTTAGACTCCTTGATTTCTGCATCGGCACCGAGATTACCGATAAATTCTACTTTGAACATAGATTAATGAATTAATGATTATTACCTGTGTCTAAAACACTTATTGATTAAACGTACGAGATCCTTTCCTCCTTTTTCATCCAACATCAATTGGTTTAGGAAAAACCACCGCCCGTCATCTTCTTCTGGTATACACAAATCAGAAAGCTTGTGATTATCCTCTATATCAACACAAATATCGAATAGGTCACATTTATCACAGACGGTATTTGTAGTGATTTCCTTTTCCCTCGCAAGTACAAACACCTCTCCATTGAGAACAAGTGCGGTTTCTTTATTCAAGACATATTTACTCATAAGCTAAAATTTACCAATTCATAAGATGAGTCATAAGCATATCAAGTGCTATCAATACCAGAATACCTACAAGTCCACAAGCAGCCTTATAAACCTCACCTCCGTTTCTATGACTTAGGTTTTTACGTACATGAGGGTAGGCATGGAGTAGTACATTTGTTTTGTTGATTGATTGGCAGTATCGGATGGTTTGATGATACCGGCACCATTTCTCGAACGGGGTTAGATCAAGGGATTTTTCGAACGCTGCAAACCCATCATCGATGATCAATGCATATAGTTTATCGATGGAGATTGATGCAGTAATGAATGGAGAGGTAAACGGGTTTCCATCCGATCGGAATCTGGACTTCATTTCATCCAAGTGAGAATCAACCAGAGGACTCCACTTCTGAAAATACAGACCGCAGTCTTTACAGTACTCCTGCACTAGTGTCAATTTGGTAAATTCACGCAGGAATGAACCTACCCACACTTGATAAACAATGTCGCCTGGCTTTAAATCGCCACTTGACCTCAAGAAACAATATTTGCTTTTCATGTCTTCTCGAGTTAGGTGGTTTCGTGTTCAGGGGGGCAAACCAACTAACAAGAATCGACAGTATGATAAACCAAATTTTGCCTATGTCTTGAAAAAGTTGTGCGCCCGAATCGGTCTCAGACGTCATCGAGCGCACAGACATGAAAAGCATGCCTTACCCTTGGTCTTACGTTCGTGGGGCTTCCTCAAGTTGCCCACTATCCTAAACCGCTGCAAAGATAGGAATTATTCCAGAATCTAACAAGAATTTACCGAAAAACATGCTCTTATTTAGATTTTTCTAAATGAGCATATATAGGAACCCGTACGAAAAAACTCTGCCATCTTCACAGATAACAGAGTTCATCACATAGGCCATAACGATTAACTTTATCGTGCAATTCTATGCTCACTAGCACATCTTCACTTGCGAACAGAGTCGATTTTGAGCCATTTCGAACTGTCATCTGGGCAGATCCAGACTGTGTCGTATCTCTGTTGGTGTTGCTGAATTGAGTTATCCCACATCAATTCGAACTGCCCAGTATGACGATTATACGTGACTATTCCATTTGATGTCGACCAAACCAACTTACTTCCAGAGCAGCTTTCGAGCCAGAATGACCCCAAAACAAGTCCAAAAACAACCAAAAATAAAATAGAATTTTTCTTCATAACGCAAATTATAATTAGCCAACTTAATCAAATAAACAATTCAAAAGTAAAACATACCTGTTAGACCTATGTATCCTCAATATTCGGTTTAGAGCAAATCATATCCACTTTCAATCACACTCCTATCAATACTCTGACCACATTCGACCTGGATCATTGCTGCAACTATATCGCACATCAGTTTCTTATTGTCAAAACTTAACTTCTGGCGCGATGGAATGCCCGTAGCTTTCGATACGAAATCTATGTATTTTTGGGTTGCGTTCTCGGTGGGCGGAGCCCATCGCTTGATGATGAGCTCGATCGTATTGAACTTCTTAGTCAGTCCGTTGTATCCAGACATGTATTTCTTTATCAGCTTGAAACCTGCGCGGATTCCATACTGCATGCTTTCAAACTCTTCAAAGGCCTTATCAGTCTGGGGGTGCCTCTCTCCCTGCCAATTATTACCTTTCCTTATGTTCAGAGGATTGTTGTTTCTGATACCTCTTGGGACTATTGATTTATCCATATCTTAATCTATTAAGCCATGATATTTGAGTACGCTGATTATTGCAGCTCGAGGTTGTACTACTTGCTGCAGCTCATTGGTACCGATGCGAACGGGTTTAGATTCTCCCCATGAGTTCTGTACTAACCATATCCAGATATGCTCTGGGTGGGAAGTGCAGCGTGCTATCCGAAAGAAAGCAGCCGGTACTGATATCCCATTTACCTTATGGACACCTAACGAATCATCAAGGAAGATAGTGCCTGCAGCAACAATCAGTTTACCGTGTCGCTTTGCCAGGACCCTGCAGGAGTCTTCGACTATCTTCCAAGGACCAGAATTACATACCATAGTCATAGGAGCCATGTTTGATGTAAGGTAGGTTTCTTTCAGCAGGCCTTTATCGGTATCCCTATCGCCTGCCGGGCACAAATGGCCTCTCACGTATCCACTACCCTTTAGATCTTTATCCTTGACTCTGGGCGGTGGTAACTGTGTGTCGGCCTTAAACCTGCGTGTCGATGGTTTCAGATTTCCTTTGAAATCTTCGAAATCAAGATTCCACACCACAACAGCAGGATTACGAGTTGACAAATCGTAATAACTATCATAAGCCTTGTGGGAAGATTTAACTAAAGGTTGAGCAGCCAGATGGGCGGGTATCTGGAGCAGGTAGTACACGGCAAATAATATCGCGAACTTTCTCATAATCATTCTTCATTTTTCTTGTTAAGAACATTCCTGCGGAAATAGTTCTCGTGTGTCTTGAACTTGTAATCGATACCGAATATCGTTGCAGTCAGCATGAGAAACTGTGCGCACATCATCAGAACACCAGACGCGATATCATGATCTTCTGATATGAGAAGAGAGGTAAAAGCCAGACCAACTGCAGCAAGAAAACTGCCGATGGCCACTAAATATTCCATTTTCTTTGAAGTTTCCATATCGTTGGGTTTTATATAAACGGGTTGGGTTTAACTGATGGCCTGCTTTCATTCAGCCATGACCAGAACACACGGCTTGGAATTTCGTCAGTCCATTGCCAAGTACCTATACTGTCTACGGGTAACAGTTGACTATTGCTGATTTGCTTAAACCCGTTGACGTATGAGATATCAAACTGTGCCTGGCCAAGAATATTGTTTTCGAGGTCTTCGAACGGAATCTTAAAGAACCATCCGAACTTCTGTGTCCTCTGGCATGAGAGGAAGATGGGTTGTGAATTGGATTCGACCTCAAACACCTCACTGACGTTAGCCAGCGTGACAACAAAGTTATCCGGTATCGTTGCCTTGAACTTGACTACGAACCATATGTATTTATAATCATCGATTACTTGTGGATCCTCTGGGTCTGTCGTTTCATCCCAATATTTCCAATTGGTAAAACAGACATAGATAATGCTATCTCTCCGAGTATACCCAAGTTTCTCGATAAACTCTTTCATCGTTAAATTACCGTTTGGCATATCTATGGCCACACCTCCACTATCCATCCAATCAGTTGGGTATTGGCTTGGGTTCTCTCTCATAACCATAGGATATCCCCTATAGTAATATCCCCAATCTCTTCCGACTTTATGCAGCGTTCCAGATGATATCAGAAACTGGCCACCTAATGACAACTTAGATCCTTTATACGGATAAAGGAACTGTCCACCACCATTCCAATTGGCCACCATGTCACTCTGTACTCGCGACAGGTTGATAGAAGAGAAAGCGTTTAGTGATTTCGATGCGTTGGCACCAGACTGCATAGAGATTCTGCCTATGGCCTTTAAATCACGCATGGCCACCTCGACTACTGCAGCAGCCATCCTATATGCAGCCTGCTTTTCCGTATTAGTATAGGTTGTGGTTTCAGCTTTAGCCGATATGACCTGGGAGTAAGTGCCATCTGGATTCCTGCGCAGAGAATATACCTCTGAACCGATCGTTCCAGATACCTTTGACTTTGTTCCTCCGACTCTACCCGATGCCATATGCTCTGCTGATTTTTCGATTCATGAATTGTAGTACATAATAAAAGGAAGGGGAGTGGGAGTGCCATTTCACTCCACTCCCCTTATCATTCACTTCGGACTATTAACAAGTCTTTAATGGTCACTACCTCCGGGCTCGTCACCAGATTGCTTACTGAAGAGCTTAGAAGTTACCGAGCTGGTTTCACCATTCAAGATAGCGATAGCCTTGACTGTCGTAGTTTCAGTCAGAGTAATTGCTGCACTATACAGAGTACTTTCAGCAGTTGGTGTATTTCCGTTTGTTGTGTAACGGATCTCTGCACCAGAGTCAGCGGACATGGTTACCTGCGTAGACTCTTCAAATGAAGTGTTTCCGCTGATAGTCGGTGCGCTAACCGATGATGCCGCACTCTTGGTGAAAGTCTTGTTGGCAACAGTACTGCTAACACCATCCTTGATTGCAATAGCCTTAACAGTTGTGGTAGCGTTGATTGTAATAGCGCTACTGTAGAGGGAACTGCTTGAAGTTGGTGTTGAACCGTCAGTCGTGTAGCGAATCTCTGCGCCTGATTCCGCAGACATCGATACCGAAGTAGATGTCTCAAATGGTGTCGTTCCACTGATTACCGGAGCACTTACACTCGGTACGGAAGCAGGCGCGGGGCTAAAAGACTGATCGCCTCCGTTCAAGAACTTGTTTTCACCTACGGGGTAGGTTGGGAGAGCTGCATCAGCATTCCAAGAGAGGCTGGTACCTGCACCGAGAGTAGCCTTAGAGTGGATGAATCCATCGTTAGTCTTGCGAGTTACGATGAATGCGCAGCTACCTGCGATTGCAGCCAGAGTGATGGTGATACTGTTGCTTACCACTGCAACGGTTGGGGTAGCGTTACCCTCTGTCTCGAACACACTTGCAATGTTGCTTGCGCTGATTGCAGTTTCATCAGCCAGACTCTGGTTGATGTGGAAACGGCAATACTCTGCAGCACCCTGCAGGTCGATACCTACGATAGTGAGGAAGTCCTCGTTACCGAAGTTGAGGGCAGCTTTCAGACCAGCCATGGTCATTGTGCCAGATGTGAGGGCGATGGTGATCACACCGCTTGCCTTATCAATAGACACTGCAGCTGGAACTGCGGCCTTACCATCAGAGATAACATATGCACCCTGCTTGGCACCTTTCTCTTGGTATGCATTCAGACCGAAAGCATTGCCAGAAGATGGGTTGGCTGCAACATCAGCCTTGATCAGAGCATAGTTACGACGGATGAACTCCGACAGATTAGGCTGAACACCTACAACATTGTCGAAAGAGTGATCAATGATAGCTTTCAGTGCTGACTGTGCCTGCATGATAGTAGACATAATCATTCGACCACGCATCTGTGCGACAGTCTGTGGGTTTGCTACGGTTTCAGCAAGCGAGCGAACAACCTGCTGCTTCTTACCCTTAGCGTTCTTACCGATAGAGTACACGTCACTACCTACGCGACCGCGAATGTATGAACGGGTTCCTCCAGATTTAGATTTTGCCATATTCAAAAAGAAGTTTTGGTTTCACATTGGCTTTTTCCCGCAGCCGTTGGGGTTTCGATGGCCGCATTTCAGAACGTTAGTTACCTGGCACATCTTAACGTCCGCAAAGGTACAAATTAATATTTATCGAACCAAATCGGGACTTGGTAGGGAGCTGGTACCCGATTGATAGGGAGGGGGTGTTTTCATAAAGCTTTACATTTTAACACGTCTAAATGGTAGTAGGATGGAAGAAACGTTAACATTCTGGGTGCGATCGGTTAACGTGTTTTAACAAGTTTAACTTTGTGTTACGCGCGAAAGCGCAAAAATTTGCCCGTGTTGTGCGAGTTTACGAGCACCTTATAAGTAGTCCAAACGAGCGCAGCGAGTTTGTCTACGGCAAAATAAAAGGTAGTCAAACGAGCGTAGCGAGTTTGTCTACCGATAATGAAAAGGTAGTCAAACGAGCGTAGCGAGTTTGTCTACCGATAATGAA